>Ga0207687_10000675_pt1 | contig 22970 bp, 18 predicted proteins | sample KBSM54metaG_FD_184399 | JGI IMG/M metagenome (GOLD analysis project Ga0207687, IMG submission 184399) | Miscanthus rhizosphere microbial communities from Kellogg Biological Station, Michigan, USA - KBS M5-4 metaG (SPAdes) (version 2) | ecosystem: Host-associated > Plants > Roots > Rhizosphere >...
CGGACGTGTTGAAGTACTTCACGGCGCGCAACGCCGTCTGGTAGTTCGCGAGCGTGTCGCTGCCGGTGAGCGTGAGCGTTCCGGTCGCGGCCACGAAGTTACCCGTGATGTTCGCGGTGTTCGTGAACGAGAGCACGTCTTCGCCGTTCACATAGTTGCCGGTGATCTGGATCGTCGCGCTGGCGAGGTTCGCGCTGTCGACGTCGCTGACGGTGATCGTCGTGTCGATCGGCGTGGCCGGATCGTTCTCGGTGTAGCCGAGCGTTCCGCCCGCGGTCAGGACCGGCGCGTCGTTGACGGGGTTCACGGTGATGTTGATCGTGTCGCTGTCGGTCAGCGGTCCACCGCTGCCGGTGTTGCCGAGGTCGCTCGTGATGATCTGCAGCGACGCGAGGCCGCTGAAGTCCTGATTGCCGATGAACGAGAGGCCTTGCAGGGCGTTGTTGATGTTCGTGATCGAGCCCTGCACCGTGACGGTTGCAGTTCCCTGCGCGCCGCCGGTGACGGCGAGACCCGTCAAGCCGTTGAGCGTGACCTTGCCGTTCGTGGCGTTGAGCTGGACTTGAACCGTCGATGCACCCGCGTCGACGTCGCTAATGGAGATCGCGTTCGCGTTCGCCGTCGAGAACACGAGCGCCGTGTCTTCGTTGACACTCTGCGCGCCCGGAACCGTGTTGACCGGCGCGTCGTTGACGGCGTTCACCGTGATCGTGAACGTCTGAATCGCGCTCGTGTCGACGCCGCCGTTCGCGGTGCCGCCGTTGTCGTGGATCGACACGCTGACTGTCGCGCTGCCGCTGGCGTCAGGAGCGCTTTGATACGTGAGATTGCCGGACGCATCGACGGCCGGCTGGCTCGAGAAGAGCCCGTTGTTGTTGTTCGTGACGATGAAGTTGACCGTCTGGCCGGCTTCGTCCGCCGGACCCTTGCTGATCGCCGTCGCCCAGCCGTTGACCGTCTGCGGACCGGCGTCTTCGTTCACGACCTGATCGAGGCCCTTGGTGAAGCTCGGGACGTCGTTAACTGCCGTCACGTTGATCGTGAACTGCACCTGCGCTGACGTGTCGACGCCGCCGTTCGCGACTCCGCCGTTGTCGTGGAGTTGCACAGAAACGAGTGCACTGCCGTTCGCGTTCGGGGCCGGAGTAAACGTCAGCAAGCCGCTGGCGCTGATCGAAGGCTGCGACGAGAACAGACCGTTGTTGTTGTTCGAGACGATGAAGTTGAGCGCCTGCCCTGCTTCATCCGATCCGCCGCCTGGTCCGACTGCGGTCGCCCAGCTTTGCGAGTACGCGCCGCTGTCTTCGAGGACCGTGACCGTTCCGCCCGCCGTGAAGACTGGAGCGTCGTTGACCGCGGCGATCGTGATCGTCACCGTCGCGGTGTTCGACGACTTCGGATCCGGGTTGCCGTTCGTCGTGCCGTTGTCGGTCGCTTTGTAGGTGAAGGTGTCGGTGCCGTTCGCGTTCGCATTCGGCACGTACAAGAACGAGCCGTCCGGATTGAGCGTGAGCGTGCCCTTGGTCGGGTTCGTCACCACGCTCGCCGTCCGCGTGTTGTTCTCCGCGTCGGTGTCGTTCGAAAGAACGCCCGGCGCCGGGACGTTGAGGTTCTGATCTTCGTTCGTGTTGTACGAGTCGTTGAGTGCAACCGGCGCGTCGTTGACCGGCGTGATCGTGATCGTCACGGTCGCGGTGTTCGACAGCAGGATGCCGTCGCTGACTTTGTACGTGAACGTGTCGGACGTCGTCTCGCTGCCGTCGTGCACGTAGGTGAACGCGCCGCCGGTGCCCGGCGTCAGCGTTCCATGCGTCGGGTTGCCGACGACGCTGATGGTCCACGCGGACTGCGGCGTGTCGACGTCGGTGTCGTTGCTGAAGAGTCCCGGAGCGGGAACCGTGAGCGTCGCGCCTTCGGCGACGGTGTAGTTGTCGTTGTTCGCAACCGGCGCTGCGTCAGGTCCGACCGTGATCGAGACCGTGGCCGGCGACGACGGAATGATGCCGTCGCTCGCGCGATACGTGAACGAGTCGGAGAGCGTGTTCGATCCGTCGTGAACGTACTTGAACGCGCCGCTCGCGTTGATCGTGAGAGTGCCGTGTGCCGGCTGCGTCGCGACCACTGCAGTCAACGAGTCGCCGTCGGCGTCGGTGTCATTCGTGAGAAGTCCCGGTGCCGCAACATTCAGCGTTCCGCCGTGCGCAACACTGTACGAATCGGCCACCGCGATCGGCGGCGTATCGGGGAAGACGTTGATCGTGACCGTGGCCGCGTTCGAATCCGCGGTTCCGTTGTTCGCTTTGTACTGGAAGGTATCGTTCGGTCCCGGCTGGCCGCTGTGCGTGTACGTGAAGCCGCCATCGGGACTGAGATTGAGTGATCCGTTCGACGGCGGATTGACGACCGCCGCGGTCAGCGTGTGCGCGCCGCTGTCGGTGTCGTTCGCCAGAACGCCAGGCGCCGTCACCGAGAGGCTGTGACCTTGCTGCACACCATAGGTATCGTTGTTCGCAACCGGCGCCGTCGACGATCCTGCGTCATTTTTCACGCGGAAGAGGAAAAAGAGACGCGTGCTCGTTCCGAACGCGGAGACGTCGGTGAATTTGATCGAAGAATTGCCAAAGCTCGCCGCGCCGTTGACCAGCGGCGAGAGTCCCGTCCAGTCGGAGTCGCTGCCGTCGAGCACGATTGTTCGCGTCGCCGTTCCGCCGCCCACCGCGTGTCGCTTCCCGACGATCGGCGGAAACATGACCGGCGTTCCGTTTGCGTTCGACGCGATGATCGTGGCCGTCGTACCGCTTCCCGCAACAAAGTAAAGATGCATCGATGGAGGGAGCGAAGCCCCGAAGACCGACACCGGAATGTAGGTCTCGACGAAATACTTCGACCCGTCCGCATTGCCGCCCGCGGACCAGCCGCCCGCGTCGACCGTCGTGCGCGCGCTGAGAGACACGCCGCCGACGCACTGCTGCCGCTCGACTTTCGTGACCGTGTTCGTCGCGTTATCAACGGTCGTGATGAGCACATGATCGATGCCCGGCTCAGTCACGGTTGACGACGCCGCCACGGGACAGCCGGTGGCCGTCGAGTGGTCGGAATCGATTAGGACGCGATACTCAGTCGTCGCCGCGCTCGCAATAACACAAGTGAACAGGACGAAGCACGGCGCCAATGCACGAAAAAAACGGGTCATCATTTAGGCCTCTTCAGTTATTGGGGACCGAGGTTCCGCAGAGGCGGATGATACATCCGTTCTTGGCCCACAGGCGAAAAAAAGAAAGTAATTCCAGGATTACGAATGGGGATATATCGTTATAGAAACACTAAGGTTGTGCCTCTTCGGACCGACGAGCTCAACGTATTTTGGACGGCATCTGACGCAACTGTTCGTGGGTGCTCTCCATTCCCGTGCGCGTGACGCATAATCAACATCCATGGAGACTTGCGCTCATCTCACCGCCCTCACCGCTGCCGACCTCGAGCGTGCTCCCAACACGCCGAAGGGATGCGAGGAGTGTCTTCTCACCGGCGACACATGGGTCCACCTGCGCCTCTGCCTCGCCTGCGGCCACGTCGGCTGCTGCGATTCGTCGAAGAACAAACACGCGACGAAGCACTTCCATCGAACGAAGCATCCGGTGATGCGTTCCTTCCAGCCGGGTGAGCGATGGCTGTGGTGCTACGTCGACGAAGTCGGCGCAGAGACTTAGTTCTCTGCGCACCATCGCCGTCAGTCCGCAAAAAACGCGAAATGCGCTATCGTTTGCGCGTACCGCAAAACGAGAGAGCAGTAGCAAGACGCGAGTGTGGGCAGGGCGATGTCCGATTCCCGCAATCACTTCTCGGTCGTCCCAGGCGGCGTTCGCGACCGCGAGTCGGAGCTTTCTCGTCTTCGCGGTGAGATCGGCGCGCGCGATCGTCAGGAGACCGCGATCGCGGAGCTCGGACAAGCCGCGCTCACCGGCGTCGATCCCTTCATTCTTCTCGGCCAGGCCTGCGCGCTCGTCGAGCTCACCCTCGGCGTCACCCATTGCCGCGCGCTCGAACTGACGTCCGGCGGACGCATGCTCGCGCGTGCCGCGATCGGAACGAATGAGTCATTCAGCCGCTGCACGGACGATGAAGAGGAAGACGACTCGATCGGGATGTTCGTTCTCCTCGACGGCGGCGCGGTCACGTTCGCGGCCACCGATGCGGAGATGCGATTCAAATGCAGTCATCTTCGCGAAACGCACGGCGTGCGCAACGGCGCCGGCGTCACGGTGCGCACGCAGCATGGACCGTTCGGCGTCCTCCTCGCCTACTGCGAAGAGCCGCGCGACTTCCACGAATACGAGCTCGCCTTCCTCAAGTCGACCGCCAACATCCTCGGCGAAGCGATGGCGCGCGGACGCACGGAGAAGGCGCTGCGCAAATCGGAGTTGCGACTGCGGCAGTTGATCGCGTCCGCGCTCGACGCCGTCGTCACCGTCGATCGCAACGGAATCGTCGTCGAATGGAATCCGCAGGCGGAAATCACATTCGGCATCAGCGCGCGCGACATCATCGGACGTCCTCTGCCGCCGTCGATTCTCAGCGCGCGCGATCGCCGCGTCGCCACGCGACTGATGGCGCGCTCCGGAAATCGCAAGCCGCATCGCATCGCACGACGCCGCACGGAATCGGTCGCGGCGCGCGCGAACGGCGAATCGTTTCCAGTCGAGATCACGATCGAGCCGGTCGGCGGCGGCGACGATCAACTCCTCACCGCGTTCATCCGCGATATCTCCGAGCGCAAACGCGCGCAGCAGGAGCTCGAGCAACGCGAGCGGCGCTTCCGCACGATCGTCGAGAAGAGCTGGAGCGGCGTCGCGCTGCTCGACGCCGATCTCAACTTTCGCTTCGCCGGATCATCGACGCCGAACATCGTCGGCTACGACGAGTTCGAGATGCTCAGCCATCCGCTGATCGATTACGTTCATCCGCGCGAGCGCGCCGTCGTGCATCGTCTCTTCAACACGCTGATCAACACACCGAGCAAGGAAGCGCACGGCGAGCTGCGCTTCCTGCACAAGAACGGATCGTGGATCTGGCTCGAAGGATTCGCGCAGAACATGCTGCACGAGCCGAGCGTCGGCGCGATCATCCTCAACTATCGAGACGTCTCGCTGCGGCGCATGACGGAGAAGCAGCTCGAGTACCGCGCGCACTACGACGCCCTGACCGATCTGCCGAATCGCGTGCTGTTCCGCGACCGCGTCACGACGGGACTCGCGCAGGCGCGGCGCAACAAGCGCGGCCTGGCGATCCTGTATCTCGACCTCGATCACTTCAAACTCGTCAACGACGGCCTCGGACATTCGTTCGGCGACGCGCTGCTGAGCTCCGTCTCGCGGCGATTGCAGAGTTGCCTTCGCGCGTCGGACACGATCTCGCGCATCGGCGGCGACGAGTTCTCGATCCTCATCAACGAAGTGTCGGACAGCGAAGCGATCGCCGGCGTCGCGCGCAAACTGCTCGATGCGTTCGTGCATCCGTTCCGCATCGAGAAGCACGATCTCTTCGTCACGCCTTCGATCGGCATCAGCCTCTATCCGTCCGACGGCGACGACTTCGAGACGCTCGTCAAATGCGCCGATGCCGCGATGTATCGCGCGAAGGAGCTCGGACGAAATCAGGCGCAGCTCTTCACGCCGAGCATGAACGAGCGCTACGTGCGAAGGCTGGCGATGGAACAGAGCCTTCATCACGCCATCGAGCGCGGCGAGCTGGAACTGCACTACCAGCCGATCTACGAACGCGCGCGAAGGCGCGTCGTGTCATTCGAAGCGCTCGTGCGCTGGAACGATCCGAATCGCGGAGTCGTGCAGCCGTCGGAGTTCATCGGTCTCGCTGAAGAGACGGGACTGATCATGCCGATCGGGCGCTGGGTTCTGCATCGCGCCTGCGCGCAACTGCGCGAGTGGTGCGACGCCGGACACGACGACATCACGATGAGCGTGAACATCTCCGCACACCAGTTGCAGCAGGCGGATTTCGCCGACGTCGTTCGCGGGGCACTGATGGAGAACCACGTGCCGCCGCATCTGCTGGAGATCGAGATCACCGAAACCGCGGCGATGCAGAACGTCGAGCGGACGATGCGCGTCCTGCGCGAAGTGAAGACGATGGGCGTCTCCATCGCCGTCGACGACTTCGGCACCGGGATGTCGTCGCTCATCTATCTGAAGCAGTTCCCGATCGACACGATCAAGATCGACAAAGCGTTCATGCGCGACGTGATCGACGACGAGACCGCGGCCGCGATCGTGTCGTATGTGATCAACCTCGCGCACACGCTGCGGTTGCACGTCGTCGCCGAAGGAGTGGAGACGGAGGAGCAGTACAGTTTCTTGAGGCACTACGCGTGCGATCGGATGCAGGGATATCTGTTCAGCAAGCCGGTGCCGTCGAGCGAAGTGCAGGCGCTGATCGCGCGGCCGATGCCGCGTCCGCGCACGCTGGAAGTCTTCTCACCGCGGGTGTGACTCGCCGTCGAGAAACCTCTCCTCATCCTCGCGCTCCTTCATCTCCATCGGCGACATCGGATTCATCGACTTCATCTCTTCCAGCTCCTGCGGCGTGAGCTTCGGGAGATGACGGATGAAGTGAACGAGCTTCCAGTTGTCGGCGTCATCACCGCCCCAACCCGGCATGCCCGTCAAGCGAACGCCTTCTTTGATGATCGAGAACAGCTCGCCGTCGCTGAGCTGCTGCGTCGCGGCGTCGCGCATGTCCGGCGCTTTCGGATAGAGATTGCGTCCGATCTCGGTGTTGCCGGTGCCGTCGTTCGCATGACACGACGCGCAATGATCCGCCCAATGCGCGCGCGCCTCGGTCAACACCGCCGGCGTCAGCGGAATCGGATTGCGCGCGTTGCGCATCGACATCGGTGTCGCGAAGTGGCGCGCGCTGCGCGCGATCACTTTCTCGATGACTGTCGGTTGCTCGCGCGCGCTCAGACCGTGCTGAAGCATGAACCCGATCAGGATCACCGCGATGATCAGCACGATCGCGATCGCGTACTTCACAGGTGCACTCGCGCGATCAATTCATCCTTCTCGACGACCTCGGCCCGGCCGGTGACGGCGTTGCGGCCGAAGCGCGTTGGAAGCCTACAACACGCATGCGCGTTCTCCAGTGACCGATGAAGAAGCTTCTCCTGATCGTCACGCTCGCGTTTCCCGCGCTTGCAAATAGCCCGCTCACGTTTACCGTCATCGGCATCGACTGCGCGATGTGCGCGAAGCCGGTGACGAACGCGATCGCGTCGGTCGCCGGTGTGAAAAACGTTCAGCTCGACTGGAAGGCACGACGCGCGACCGTCGACGTGCCCGCGAATTTCGATCGCACACAAATTCGCACCGCGCTCACGAACGCCGGCTTCGACGCCGTGTTCGCGGGCGACACGCGCAAAGAAATCGAGCCGCTGCCGGACGACGTGGTGAAGACGCTCGACATCGTCGTCTACCCCGGCACACAAGCCGTCGATCTCGATAAGATCGTCGCCTCCGGAAAAATCACGATCGTCGATTTCTACGCCGACTGGTGCGGACCCTGTCGCGTGCTCGAGACGCGTATCGAGCGATTGATGAACGCCGACAAATCGATCGCCTTGCGCCGCGTGAACATCGGCAAGTGGGACAACGCCGCCGCGAAGCAGGCCACGAAACTTCACGCCGAAGCGCTGCCGTACGTGCGCGTGTATGACGCGCGCGGAACATTCGTCGCCAGTGTCACCGGCGGGATGTGGGACGAAATGCTCGCCGCGATCGAGAAGGCAAAGAAGCGATGAAGCGCGCGCTCGTCGCGATCATTCTTCTCCTCGGCCTCACCCCTTCTGTATACGCCTGACCGGCGTGAGCGAATCCCAACCTCTCCGGCGGAGGGGCACAACAAGTCGTCGCACCGGGCCAGTGGCGCATTTCATTTGACGCCGCGCACGGATCGTTTCTCACGTCGCACGTCGCGGAGTGTCCTGATGTCGCGCCGGAATGTGCGACGACGTTCATTCCGCCGCACAAGCACGTCGTGCGCGTCGGACTCACGCACTACGAGACGACGTTCGCCTACGGACTGCGCGACGGCGTCCAAGTCTCGCTGCGATTGCCGTACGACGTGAAGGCGCAGCGCGTTCGCTACACGACGCTCGACGGCGCGCCGTTCACGCCGCCGTACGGCGACATCCATCACCGCACCGAAACGCTTCGCGGCATCAGCGACGCGACGCTCATGTTCGATCGCGCATTTCGCGATCACTGGACATTCGGCGCCGGCACCACGCTTCCCATCGGGCACACCGTCCCCGATCCCGTCCTCCTCGGCCGCGAAGGTCTGAAGCACGAGCACATCCAGTTCGGCACCGGCACGTTCGAGCCGGTGATCGCCGCGCAGTTCGCGACCGCGAAGTTCTTCGCGCGCACGGAAACGAGAGTGAGCGCGTACGAAAGCAGCAAAGGCTACAAAGGTCCATCGACGCTCGTGTGGTCGCTCGGCCCGAGCTTCCGCGTTCGCGGCATGACGATCGATCCGCGTCTCAACGGCCAGCATCAAACGCTCGGCCACTGGCACGGCGAAGAAGACGAAGGTAGCGGATTCGACAACGGCGGCGTGCGATTGCAGCTGTCGATTCCGCGCGGCGCGTTCACCATCGCGCCCGCCGTCTATCACGAGCTCTGGTCCCACGGCCTCGGCGGACAGACGTTCCGCCAGTCGACGACGTGGAGCCTCAGCGTACAATTTCCGCGATGATCCGCAGTCGCGCGCTGCGCAATCCCGCGACACTCTTCGCCGTCGTTGCCGCGAGCATCGTCGCCATCGAAATCGCGATCGTGCATTCGCATCGATTCGCGTTGAACGTCGACGTCGCGTCATGGGCGGTCACGTTCGATCTGACGATCATCATTCCCGCGATCTATTACTTCTTCGTCGTCCGCAGCGGACGCGCGCGGGCGATGACGACAGCGCCGGTGTTCGTCATCGGCGCGTTCATCGCGGCGATGATTCTGCCGCGCGATCATCAGCAGTTCCTTCACCAGCTTCGCCTCGTCGCGGTGCCGCTCGACGTCATCACGATCTATCTCGTGTTCCGCCAGCTTCGCAGCGGCGCGCGGCCGAACGGTGTAGTCGCATCGTTCGTCGCGACGGAGATCGCGATTCTTCGCTACGCGCTTTTCTCGTGGCGCGAAGAGCCGCGCGTGCCTGAAGGCGCGACCGCGATCACGGTGCACGAACGAAGCGGATGGGGATCGATCGCCGCGTGCTTCGTCGTGCTCATCGCATTCGAGTCGGTCGGCGTGCATCTCCTCGTCTCGCACTGGAGCACGAAGATCGCGTGGGTCGTGACGTCGCTCGATCTCTACGGAATCCTCTGGGTGATCGGCGACTATCAAGCGCTTCGTCTGCGCCCGACGATCATCAGCGCGGACGCGATCGAGCTGCGCTACGGCCTTCGCTGGAGCGCAACGATCACGCGCGACAACGTGCTGTCGATCGAGCCGATCTCCGATTGGAAACGCAACCGCACGACGCTGAAGGTGGCGATGCTCGACGCTCCGCGCATACTCGTGCGCTTGCGCGAACCGATCGTCGCGTATGGCATCGCCGGCATCCGCCGCACGATCGACGCGATCGCGATTCTGCCCGACGACGAAGCAACGTTCTGTGGGGCGGCGGCGCCCCCGCCGCCGCGCGGCGGCGAGGCGCCGCCGCCCCACTGAGAACCGTGCGTGTTCTCGCGGTTGTCCTCGTTCGCCAGCTCACCTCTCCCCGCGCTGCGTCGCCCACTCGCACGCGAACGCCGAACACTTGAAGCGCGGCGTGAGCGCGGCCACGCGCGTCGTGTCGTTCACCGGTCCGGCGATCGATGCGTCCGATCACCGCAACTATCGCGACGCCGTCATGATCACGGACACCGCGTACATTCGAAATCCGCGCTATCACACGGCACAAGACACAGCGGACACGCTCGATTACGCGCACATGTCGAACGTGGTCGACGGCGTTCTCAACGCGCTCTTACTTGCGCACTGATCGCGTGCGTGGCGGCGTGGTGCCGGTTTCGACTCGCAGTGCTCCGGTCAACGTCGCGGAGTCGTTGCCGCTCGTCACGAGAATGACGGACGAGCCATCCTTTGCGTCGGGCGACACGCGGAACGTCGCGTACAGGAAATTCGATGCGTAGTGAAAATCGCTCGTGCGCTGCACGGCGGGATTCAGCACTTCGAACTGCGTCATGCCGCTCGTGAAGCCGTCGCCTCCGATCGCGAGCGAGAACGTTTGTCCCGGCCGCACGAAAGCGGGCATCGACATCAGCGTGAAATCGGCGCGATCTGCGGGCGCTGTGCCGATCCATTTCGGATTCAGCGTCACCGGTGCGCCTGATGCGTTCACGGTGAGATTCCCGTACACGCGTCCACCCTCGACGAACACCGGCGCGCCGGCGACGAACTTCGTCGGGAACGACGTCGATTTCGCTTCGTGCCACACGCCGGTCAGATTGCGAGGATCGACGGGACCGTCGAGCGGCTCCGCATAGATGCGATACGAGCCTTGCGGCAGCGACTGGAGAACGAAGTCGCCGTTCGGATCGCTGAGCGATGTCGCAATCGGCTCGCCGTGTTCATTCAACGCCACGACCTGCGCGCCGAAGATTGCGCCGTCGTTGCCGGTGACGCGTCCTTTGATCGTTCCTGTTGCGAACGAAGAATCGCGCGGATAGAGCGACGCGATCGCAGTCTTGTCGTCGCTGTCGAGCGCCGCCATCCCTTCTTTTCCGACGTACGGATACATCACCGACGTCAGCACGGGTGAGTGATCGAGCCCGAGGAGATGGCCGATCTCGTGCTCGATCGCTTGCTGCACGCTGTAGCCGCTCGTGCCGATGTTCGGATCGATCATGATGTCGGCTTCGCGAATCGAGCCGTCATCGTTGTGCCAATTCGTCGTCATCGCGATCGCGCCCTGGCCGCTGAACAAACCGTCGCAGATCGTGACGCTGTTCACGCCATCCGGTCCGGGCTTCACGCCGTCGGCGACGCCGAGCGATTTGAAGCTGACGCTCGTCTGCGGAACTGAGCTCCACGCAGCGAACGCAGTCCCAATCGCTGCCTCGCCTCCCGGTACGAGCGATACGACGCGGCGATCGACTCTGTAGGGCAGCGGAAACGCCGATGGCGCCCAGAAAATCGAAACACCGGGTCCGCCGGGCGTCGTCGTGTAGGTCAGACGGACGGCAGCGATTAGAGGAATCGCGGAGAGGAGCGCAGTTGCGAGAAGGACGCGGCGCATTGTTGGGCGGAACCAGTGCAACCGAGGTGCCGGAAATCGCTACGTCAGCGCAATCAAATCGATCTCGACTGAGCCACCCTTCGGCAGCGCCGAGACTTGCACGGTTGTCCTCGCCGGCTTGTGGTCACCGAATCGTTCCGCGTAGATCGTGTTGAGCGTCTGAAAGTCGCTCAGATTCGTGACGTAAACGGTCGCGCGCAACACGCGGTCGAGACTGGTTCCCGCTTCACGCAGCACGGCTTCCAGATTGTCGAACACGCGGCGCACTTGCGCGGCGAAGTCGCCGGGCACCAACTCGCCGGTCGCGGGATCGAGCGCAATCTGGCCGGACGTGTAGATGATGCCGTGGTGGACGACCGCCTGTGAATACGGTCCGATCGCCTTCGGTGCTGCATTCGTCGCGACAAAGTGCATCGTGCTCAATCCTTTCTGCGCGCGCAGTATAGCTATAATCGCCGCACCGATCGGAGACCGCGAAAACGAATGAGTACATACCTCGGCAATCCTTCGCTCTCGACTGCCGTCAAAGAGCGCGTCATGTCGACGTTTCAACAGGCCGTGTCGCTCTACAAGCTCGGCCGCACGGATGAAGTCGTTCAAGGATGCAACCTCATCCTGCAGATGGATCCGAGCTTCGATCCGGCGCGAAAACTCCTCGAGAAAACGCGCAATCCGAATTTGCCGATCGACGTCGACACGCTGCTTCCCGCGTCGGCCGACGACGCGCTCGCCGAGGCGCGGACAGCGATGGCGGCGCGCGACTTTCAGCGTGTCGTGAACATCACCACCGAAGTCCTCACCAACGACCTGATGAACGACGACGCGCGCATCCTCGGCGACGAAGCGCGCGAGAAACTCGAAGCGGGTCCGTTCGTCGAGCAGTTCGCGAAAAAGTGCGAGCAGCACATCAGCGCCGGCAACACCGCCGCGGCACGACAGGATCTCGAGAAAGCGAAATCGCTCGATGCCGGACATCCGCTCGTGCGCAAGATCGAGCAGATGATCACGGGCTCGCCGATCGCCGCGGTGCAAGCGGCCCCGCCCACGCCGCCCGCACCACCGGCGCCGCCGGCGCCACCGGCAGGCGGATTCAGCTTCGACGCACAGCCATCATTCGTCGTCGACGCGCAGCCTTCGCCTCCGAGCACGCGCGCGGCCGCGCAAGCGACCGACTTCGGCTTCACGTTCGAAGAAGAAAAGCCGGCAGCGGCAGCGCCAGCGAGCGACGGCGGCTTCGCGAATTTCTCATTCGATGAACCGGCGGCGCCGGCAAGCGGCGGCGGCTTTTCGTTCGACGCACCCGCGGCTCCTACGGCACCGCCTCCGCCATCGGGCGGATTCAGTTTCGACTCGGCGCCCGCGGCCACGCCGAGCGCACCCGCAGCAAGCGCCGAGTTCGATTTCTCGACCGCGTCGATCGAGACGAGCGCGGACGACAAACAGAAAATCAATCAGTACCTCGCGGACGGCGATCGCGCCTTCGACTCGGGTGAGTATCAGCAGGCGATCGATCTCTGGTCGCGCATCTTTCTGATCGACGTCACGAACGAGCAAGCCTCCGAACGCATCGAGCGCGCGAAGTTGAAGCGCCGCGACATCGAGTCGAAAGTCGAAGGCATCCTCGCCGCGGGCGTGCAGGCGTACGACCGCGACGATCACGAGACCGCGCGCGCGAAGTTCACCGAAGCGCTGCGCGTCGATCCCGCGAACGCGACGGCGCACGACTACATGGATCGCCTCGCGACGACGGGCGCCGAGGGCGGCGCGGCGGGAATCGAGACGCCGTACATCGCGCCGCCGCCGGAGAAGTACGACATCTTCGACGAAGCGGAAGCGGCGGAAGGATTCGAAGAACCGGCCGCACCGCCGGAGCCGGAAGCCGCACCGACAACAAAGAAAGCTGGTGCGAAAGCGCCGCTACAAAAGGCACCCCCGCCGAAGAAGAAGGCGTCGATGATGCCGATCGTCGCCGTGATCGCCGTCGTCATCCTCGGCGTCGGCGGATGGTTCGCGTGGTCGAAGATTTCGCACAAGGCCAACGTCGATCCGGCTGCGACCGAAGCCGCGTTCACACAAGCGAACGCGATGGCGAAGCGCGGTCAGTTCGATCAAGCGATCGCGATCCTGCAGGAGATCAAACCGGAAGATCCGCAACACGACAAAGCGGTGCTGATGATCGCGGATCTCGAGCGCAAGAAGTCGCAAGGCGCCGCGCTCATCGACGGCATCCCGGCCGAACAGTATTTTCAGGAACAGCTCGCGGCCGGTCGCACGGCGTTCGACGCGCACGATTACGACGGCGCGAAAAAAGCGTGGGAAGGCGCGACGCGCGTTCATCCCCTGCCGCCCGACATGAAGCTGAACTACGACAGCGCCGCGCAACAGGTCGCGAAGCTCGACGCGGCGAAAGCGCTCTTCCACGAGCGCCGCTATCAGGATGCGATCGCGAATCTGCAACCGCTCGCAGTGCAGGATCCGCAGAACGCGAACATCCAGCGCATGCTCATCGACGCGCACTTCGACCTCGGCGCACAAGCGCTGCAGGAAGAGCGCACGGCCGACGCGGCAACCGAGTTCGATCAGGTGTTGAAAGTGGATGCGAACGACGAGCTGGCGAAGCGCAGCAAAGAGCTGGCGTCGCGGTACAACAATCAACCGAAAGACCTTTTGTACAAGATCTACGTAAAATACTTACCGCTACGCCAAGTAGGATGAGGGCTAGCAGCTAGTCCGCCGGCCGTTCAGGGAGGGTGTGATGCGTTTCGATGAGCTGGAGTTGGAGACGACGCCGTCAGTCGATGTCCTGTCGCCTGCAACCGCCGATCCGCAACCTGCTTCGCGCTTCCGTCGTCTCTTCGCCCTGCTCACCGATCTCTCGCTCTTCGCCGCGCTGACGCTCGCACTGGCGCCGCTGCTCCCCGCGACGCTCGACGCATTCGCGATCGCGTCGCTCGCGGGATTCGTCGTGATGATCTCGTACTACTACTTCGTCGGATCGTGGATGCTGTGGGGAAAGACGATCGGCGGCGCAATCTTCGACGTGCGCGTCGTCGCCGATGCAATGACGCCGAAGTCGGCGACGCTGCGCTGGCTCGGTTTGTACTTGTCGCTGCTCACCGCGGGAATCGGATTCTTGTTCGCCGCGCTGCCGTCGCGGCTCTCGCTCGCCGATCGCTTGTCCGCCACTCATTGCGAGGCCGCGTGATGGAGCTGCGCGGAATGATCGACGAGCTGTTCCGCGCGATGGAGTGGTCGGACGCGCGGATGTGGACCGCGATTCACACGACGCCGGAAGTCGCGGTCGACGCGCGCCTGTCCGAGCTTGTTCATCACCTGCACATGGTGCAGCGCGCGTTTCTCGACGTCTGGCAGGGCGCGATGAAGATGCCGCCCGCGCTCAACACGTTCAGCGACACGTTCGCGATCGGGACGTGGGGACGCACGTACTACGCGGAGGCGCGCGCGTACATCGCGACGCTCGATGCCGGCGCGCTCGATCGCCCGATCGAACTGCCGTGGGCGGAGCGCATCACCCAAGTCGCCGGCGGCTCACCCCAAGTTCCCACCCTCGGCGAAACCCTCGTGCAAGTGGCGATGCACACCGCGCATCATCGCGCGCAGATTTCGTCGCGCATCCGCGAGCTCGGCGGCGAGCCGCTGCTCGTCGACTTCATCGTCTGGATCTGGCTCGGGAAACCGGCCGCGAGCTGGCCGTAGTCAGGACTCCATCGCCGCGTGCGGATCGCGCGCGGACACGCGGCCCGCTTCAACCCATGCGATGCGCGTGATCAATGATCCGAGAATCGCCGACGCCGCGGCCGCTTTTCGTTTGCGCAGCAATCGCAGGATCAGCGGCACGGGACCCGAGAAGAATCCGGCGATGCGCATCGTCGTGCCGGACGCGCCGTGACGCAGCGGTTCGGTCGCACGGCGCCGATCCATCTCGATCATCGCGCCGGTCGCGGTCTCGAACGCCGCAGCGAGCATCGCGAGCGTGTTGAGCGCACGATCGTCGTGTCCACGCAACTCGAGGAGTGACGTCGCCGACGCGAGCGCGGACGCGCCGAAGTGCGCGGGCAGAAGGCGCGCGTTCGTCGACCACGCCGGAATCGAGGTGACGCCGACGAGAACGCCGGTGTACGTGCACATCACGAGTCCCGTCACCGCGGCACCGAATCCGAGAATTCTGCTGTCGAAGATTGCTGCGCCGCAGGCGAAGCCGCCGAACGCCGTGACGGTCCACGCACCGACCGACATCGGCGACTGTGGTTTGAACACGCGCAGCATGTTGAGAAATCGCTTCGGCTGTCCGAGGTCGGAGATGAGAAGCGGCGCGGAAAGCAAAGCGCCGATGGCTGCGTGAATGCGCGCGCGACGCGCGACGCGAGAGCCCGCGACGACGGCGATCACCGACGACGCGCCGGCAGCGCCGCCGATGAAAAAGTACAACGGCACTTCCCACGACCACACCGGCTGCTTGAGCAACGGCAATCCGTAGTACGTCGGAAACGGCGCGCCGGGCGGACGAATCCCCGGCCCTTCGACGCGGCCGCGCAACGCCGCTTCTTCGCGAAGCTCGTCGAGCCGCCGCTCGGTCGTCTCGTCGGGGACGCGCGTCTTCAACGCCGTCCTCCGAATGCGAACGCGGCAAACGAGGCGATCGCGATCAGGCCCGCGGCGATCGCCGCCGACCCCCACGCTTCGCGCAAGAGCGTCGTCGGCACTTCCGGTTTCGGCGGAAGGTTGTACTGGCGCGCGTCGCCGCGCACGAGGAAGAACGCGTGAATGCCGCCAACGCTGCTGTCGGTCGGGTTGTAGATGTTCGCGTCGGTCATGCCGCCCGCGTGCAGTTTCTCGATGCGCGCGTCGGCGACTTTCTGCAGCTCATCGAGATCGCCGAAGAGAATCGACTGCGTCGGACACGCTTTCGCACACGCCGGGATCTCGCCCGCTTTCTGACGGTCGTAGCAGAACGTGCATTTGAATGCGCGGCCGTCGTCGGGACGCCGGTCGATCACGCCGAACGGACACGAGACAACGCAGTAGCCGCATCCGTTGCAGATGTCGGGCTGCACGTAGACGCCGCCGAACTCCGTGCGAATGATCGATCCGGTCGGACACGCTTCGAGACATCCGGCGTTCTCGCAATGCTTGCAAACGTCCGACGAAAACTCCCATGACATCAACCCCGGCGCATTGCCGCCGCGTCCGATGACCGGCTGATGCTCCACGAACTTCACATGACGCCACGTCGAGTGCCCGAGGGCGAGCGTGTTGTCGTAGGAGAGCCCGCTGAAGTTGAAGCCGTCGTGCGGAACTTCGTTCCACTCCTTGCACGCGACCTCGCACGCCTTGCATCCGATGCAGAGAGTGGAGTCGGTGAAGAAGCCGGTGACGCTCATGACCGCTTGCGCGGCGAGCTTACACGATCAGTGCCGGACGGAATGAGCGCGCTCCGGAAACGGAGGCAGCGGCGCGATGAAGACGAAGTATGGGTAACCATAGCGGTCGTCCGTATTCAACGACCGGGTGTAAACGAGGCTCGACGCGAGTACGACGAGTTGCCGAGCACCATCGACGAAGAAACGCGATGTCAGCATGTTCCCTCGCGAGTCGATGATCGTTTCAATCGCGCGAGCTCCGGTATCGATGCCGTCGAGTGCGAATGAACCGTTTGCAAGTGGACGGGCGAGCCGTGACGTCGCCGCCGGAATCTTGATGGCCGGCGCGAGAACGGCGAGGTCGCTGGAGAAGATCGTCGCCGAGTCCGTCCCCGCGGCGACGCAGGATTCCGATCCGCATGAAACGGACGACAAGCCGTCGACATACGAACGGTTCGTTCGCTCCAGTGAGAGACGTTTGGAAACCGGGCGCGCGTCACCGTCGACGTTGCGGAAGATCCACGTCAGATCGCCGCCAATCGGACTGCTCTCGGACCACGCTACGAAAAAGTTCGATCCGTTGGCGGCAACACGCGGAACCATCTGCGTCACCCGCTCGTTTGGATCGAGAGATCCTCCTCGCACTGCAAAGTCGTGACTCTCGGGCACGGCCGCCCACTGCAATTCCGAACGATCGAAAGTCCGTGACTCCCACACGATCAACCACTGACTGCCGTTGAACGCGACTGCTGGCGCTCGCGCCGCCGAGAGCGCCAACGTCAGCGGCGATCCCGAAGGCTCTCCATGCTCGTCGAGACGTCTCGCACGCAGGGCACCGCTGGATTGCTCCGTCCAGACGAGAAGACTCTCGCGCCGTCCAAATGAGAGATGCTGATCGGCGGCGCGCACGTCCGCGAACACGTGGTCGCGAACTCGCCCTCCATCGGGAGCGAACTCCGTGATGACGTCGCCTTCGGCCTCACTTCGCGCGATCAACGTCGCGAACGGCGTCTCGACGGCATCCTGAAATCGATCGAACTGAATTTCGGATGCAGTGCGCGTTTGAAATTGATCGGGAGCGCTCGCGGGCGCGACCGCGATGCAGACGTGATTCGGATGGAATGGATTCATTTTCGCGGGCTGGAGAACGGCCGGTGACGGGAACGACTCGTCCGTGCGCGAAGAAATACGGCTCGAGATATTCAGTCCACATCACAAGGACGGTCGACGACCCGAACGTGAACGTGGGCTCGCTCCGGTAAAAGCCAACATCCGGATCGCGAACCGGAGCGGGAATCGCGACGATCGTCTCGCCGTGCGTTGGAATCGAAACGAAAGAGAGGATGAAACACGAAAGAAACAGGCGACGGATCATTCGCTACTGATACGGAGGAAGCGATGACTCCGTTTCCTACGCGCTGCGCGTCACATTACACGTCAAGCCCTTCGACTCGAAGATGCGCACGTTCGGCTCTTCGGAGATCGCGAGAAGATCGTTGACCACGTCGCCCTTCACGAGGCCGCGGTAGCCGAAGTGATACGGCAGGCCGACTTGATGCACGCGCTTGCCGTCCACGTCGAGCGACGGCATGCGATTCGTCACCAGCGCGCGCGCTTGAATCGAGCCGCGCGCGGTCGAGATCGTGACGGTGTCGCCGTTCGCGGCGCCGATCTCGCGCGCGAGCTCGGGCGAGATCTCGGTGAAGAGCTCCGGTTGCAACTCGGCGAGATGCGAGAGCGTACGCGTCATGCCGCCGGCGGTGTGATGCTCGGTCAAGCGATACGTCGTTAGCACGTACGGGAATCGCGCGTCGGGCGATGACGCGTACGGATTGTCGTCGCGCTCCATCTTCTTCGCTTCAGGATTCGACTGCTGCGCATACAACGGATTCGCGACGTTCGATTCCAGAGGCTCGTAGTACGCGGGCAGCGGTCCATCTTTCAAACCGGATGGAACCCAGATCCAACCCGCGCCATCGGGATGCATGATGAACGGCGCGTCGCCACGTAGCGCTTCGTCGCCGCCTTTCTCGTCATCGCCCGGATAGTCGGGACGCTTCGTCTTCGTGAAGTCGGGAACGTCGTCGCCGCTCCACTCCCCTTTCGCCTCGTCCCACCAGACCAGTTTCTTGCGCTCGCTCCACGGCGTGCCGTCGGGCCGCGCGGAGCAGCGGTTGTAGAGAATGCGGCGATCCATCGGCCACGCGTATCCCCATCCGTGTCCGTATCGCCCGCTCGGCTCGCGCTTGTTCGCTTTGTTCTCGCCGTCGTACACGCCGGAGTAGATCCAGCAGCCGCACGTCGTCGAGCCGTCACTCTTCAGATCGCCGAAGGCCTTCACATTTCCCTGAATCTCGCGCAGCACCGCGTCGGCGTCATCGTCCTCGTAGTTCCACGTGAGCGCGCGCAATCCGGCGTCGCGTTTCTTGCGCGTCGCTTTCTTCTTCAGGAGACGGCCGAGGTCGATCATGAATTGCAGATCGCTGCGCGCGTCGCCCGGCGGCTCGACGGCTTTCTCGTGCCACTGAAGCAGTCGCTGCGTGTTCGTGAACGAGCCGTCTTTTTCCGCGTAGGACGCCGCGGGAAAGAAGAACACTTCCGTGTCGACGTCTTCAGGATTCTCGACTTCCGGCGAGTCGAACCAGAACGACGCGGTCTCGGTCTCGACCATGTCGAGAACGACGAGCCATTTCAGTTTCGCGAGCGCCTGCCGCTCGAACTTTCCGTTCGGCGATCCGACCGCCGGGTTCTGTCCCAGGACGAAAAGCCCTTCGAGCTTTCCGTCCTTCATGTCGGTCCAGTAGCCGAAGTAGGAGTGATCGCCGGTGAGGCGCGGCAGCCAGTCGAATCCGAAATCGTTTTCCTTCGTCGCTTTTTCGCCGTAGTACGCCTTGAGCAACGAGACGATGTACTTGTCGAGGTTGTACCACCAGCCTTTCGGCGAGCGGTGTTGCTTGATGTACGACGCGAGCGTGATCGCGTCTTTCGATTCCTGCATCGGCATCGGCAGGTAGCCGGGCAGGATGTCGTAGAGCGTCGGGATGTCGGTCGATCCTTGAATCGATGCGTGACCGCGCAGCGCGAGGATGCCGCCGCCGGGACGTCCGATGTTGCCGAGAAGCAGCTGAAGGATCGATGCGGCGCGGATGATCTGCACGCCGGTCGAATGCTGCGTCCATCCGACCGCGTAGCAAATCGCGGCGGTTCGATCGGGACCGGACGCGCGCGTGAAGACGTCCGCGACTTCGAGAAAGCGCGCGCGCGGAATGCCGCAGAGTTGCTCGACCAGCTCCGGTGTGTAACGCGCGAAGTGGCGCTTCAGCACCTGGAACACGCAGCGCGGATGCTGCAGCGTTTCGTCGCGCTGCGGCTTGTCGATGTTCTGCGCTTCGCCGCCGCGATCTTTCGCGTGTCCGCCGCGAGCTTCCTCTTCCTTCGGTTCGGCGCCTGCGTAGACCCACGTCTCCGCCGCGGAGAAAACGCCGTCCAACTCGTCGGTGTCGCGGAAGTCGTCGCGCAAAATCACCGCCGCGTTCGTGTAGGGAATGACGTAGTCGCGGAACCAGCGATCGTTGTCGAGCGTGTACTTGATCATCGCGCCGAGAAACGCGAGATCGCTTCCGGCGCGCAGCGGCAGCCAGTAGTCCGCCATCGCCGAGGTGCGATTGAAGCGCGGATCGACGTGGATGATCTTCGCGCCGTTTTTCTCGCGCGCCTCGATGACCCACTGAAATCCGACCGGATGGTTCTCGGCCATCGAGGAGCCCATGATGAGAATCGCGTCGGCGTTCGCGAGGTCCTGCTGGGCGGTCGTCGCCCCACCTCTGCCGAACGAGGTGCCCAGACCGGGCACCGTGGAGCTATGTCATATCCGTGCTTGATTGGATAAGCACACCATGCCGAGGCCGGCGGTGAAGAGTTTCTTGATGAGGTAGTTCTCTTCGATGTCGAGCGTCGCGCCGCCGAGGTGTGCGAGGCCGGTGGTGTGTTTCGCGTTGTCGTCGAAGGTGCGCTCGCGCGTGTCCCACGCGCGCGCGGCGACGAGTTGGATCGCTTCGTCATACGACATCTCGCGCCACTCGCGCGATCGCGGCGCGCGATACCGCACGGTCTTCGCGCGCGCGGGATGCGTGACGAGCTCGAAGCTCGCCGATCCTTTCGGACAGAGATGACCGCGCGAGATCGGCGACTCCGGATCGCCTTCGATGGAGACGATCTTCCCGTCGCGATGAAAGATGTTCTGCCCGCATCCGACGCCGCAGTACGGACAGATCGAGCGCGCGACGCTGGTCTGCTCATTCTTCGGACGCAGCGCGCGGGTCTTCTCGCTCATGGCGTCGGCGCCGGTGCCGTCGCTGCGATCGCGCAGCTGGCGAACGAGCGGCCACTTGAGGAGTAGCTCGGCGAGCACGGCGTAAATCTAATGCAAGTCTCGACCCGGGCGCCAACGGAGACGTCGAGAAAAGCAGCGCACTACACTCCCTCGAAGAGCGCGGCGAAAACTACAATTGCATAACTGGCTCATCGTTAGTGGCCAATCGTGAAGGAACACCATTCCGAGACAACGTCACCGTCAGCCAACGCCTGTTTTGCCCTCTCAAGCGTCAGCTTGTGCAAGGATGCGAATCGCGTTGCGAAGTTCGGCTGGTGTTCAAAGAGATCACGCGTCGTAAAGTGAATACGTGCCCTCGCCTTATAAAGGCCCGCGGACAGGGTATAGCCCCAAGACGTCGCTGAGGTAAGTTTAATACGAACTCCGTATATGTTTCCACACTGAAGCGGAACCAATTCGCCAGGCGATAACGCGATTACATCCGGAGACGGGTTCCTGTGCGGCAGAACCACCTTACCCATCTCATCGCGTACCTCTATCACGATCTGAACTCCCCGATTGTCCAACTCGAAAGGCGAAAAATATGGATCAAAATAGATCGTCCTGCATTGATAATCATCGTTTGTTACGAGCAATACAAGACGCACATCGGTCTTGGGTATTGTCCCGGACAAATCGGCCTGCAAAATAGGCCGCAATCCGTCGGTAATATCACGCTCTGCCGCTTCGGCGGTGACAGTGACAATCAACAACGCTAAACTTGCGATCAATTGTGGGCGCATGAGAAACAGCTCTTTGCAATCTTGCCGATCTGCTTGTGATCCGCAATCCCGGCGAGATGGCCCATTTCGTGGAGTATTACGGCCTGAAGACAACCGCAACCCTCCTTGCTCTGGTCCTTGAAGGAGTGTTCATACAGAGTAATATCCTCGCCTGTGTCTATACCTCCAGGAGTCGTTGCGTTCGCGCAATGATTTGGCGAATAAGCGACTTCGTCTTCCTTTGCATAAATTGCCTGCTGCTCGGCCGTAAGGCAGTGATATGTGGTGTTTCGGATCAGGTGCTTCCATTTCTCGAAGGACTGGGCGCAAGGCAGGCACGTGGCAGCGGCTCCCTCTGCTTTGGCTGCCGCTACATCAATTGCGTCGCTTTGATCCTTGGTACATCCCGCGGTGGCAACTTTGAGTCCGAGGGGGTCAATGAATCGTGCCGGGCTGCCTTTGGCGTATTCGAAAAGAGTGTCAACATGGCCCCTACCTGGCGCCGCATGCAGTCCGACGGGATCCGCTTGGGTGTAACGTCCCCACAAGGAGCGGTACCACCTGTAAATGTTGTAGTTCTCTTCCCCACCCTCCCACGTCAGGGCGACATCTTGCCCTGGCAGCCGGAGCGGCTGATCGGTGCGCGCGCCGCGGCGCATTGTGTACACGTTGCCGTAGGGTTCGTATTCTGCGCGCCAGACGACTTGTACACTCGGTGTCATCTGAAGCAGTGGCGTGCCGAGATGGTCCGTGAACGTATAGAAGAAGTCGCTTGCAGTGAGCGTCGAAGGCGAGCGGCGACGTGAGAGGTCGCCGATGTCCGCGGTGCGCGCGGGTCCGTACTCACCAATCGGCTGGCCGCCAAACCATACGAACACACGCTCGGTCGCGAGCGGTGCAGACGCAGTTCTCGCTCGCGTCCCCCACAGGTTTGGGGAATCGTCGACGGTGATTCCGAGCAGGTGGAGCTCGGGCGTATAGAGGTAGTAGCGGGTGGCCGAGCCGCTCGTTGTGGGTGTCTCGGAACGCGACACGCGCAATCCGCGGCCGTCGTAGCCGTAGCTCACTGTGTGCGTCGATTCCTCGCCGGAGGTATCGGTGACGCTTGCCAGCAGATTTCGTGGCGAGTAGGCGCGGGTGACATAGTACTTCGTCTCGTTTCCCGCGGCGTCATAGACAACCGAGTGA
>Ga0207687_10000676_pt1 | contig 22947 bp, 16 predicted proteins | sample KBSM54metaG_FD_184399 | JGI IMG/M metagenome (GOLD analysis project Ga0207687, IMG submission 184399) | Miscanthus rhizosphere microbial communities from Kellogg Biological Station, Michigan, USA - KBS M5-4 metaG (SPAdes) (version 2) | ecosystem: Host-associated > Plants > Roots > Rhizosphere >...
AACTCGTCGACCACATTGCGCTGGAAGGCCAGCAGCGTGCCAAGCGAGTTATAGAATCGGGTGTATCCGAAACGCGTTTCGTTGACCACACTGGGAGACAGGATGCGCGTGTTGGAGCCCATGTACTGCTCCAGATTGGTGATGAGCTTGCCCCCGCTCTGGCCCAGTCCCGGCGTGGCTTCGTTTTCGTCGGACCAGCTATACCGGCCAGCCCAGGTGGATTTCTCTGACTCGACGTAGTCCAGACGCAGGGTGAACTGATCCCGGTTTTGCGGCCGCGATAAGGCCTGAACGTAGTTGTTGGTGACGCCGGGAAGGGTCGGCTTCGCGTAGAATTCCAGGAGCTTCTGCGAAGTGGGGTGAATCCTGGTGATGGGGATGATGTTGCCCAGGAATGGGTCACCTGCGAGCGTTCCATCCGCGGCGGTGCGGCGCGTGCGTGGATCGTAAATCAACTTCGAAGAACTGGAGAAATCACCGGTTTGGAACGCGGTGGGAGCCAGAGAGAACAGCCCCGTGGCGTTCCCTCGCTTGCGGTAGCTCTCGTAGTTACCCATAAAGAAGAGCTTGTCCTTACCGTTGAAGACTTTCGGAATCCGCACCGGACCTGCCAGCGTGAATCCATATTGATTCCACTTGAAGGGATCCTTGGTGGGTCGCAGAGACGTAAAGGCGTATTGGGTGGCATCTAGCTTATCGTTCCGCAGGAACTCGAACGCCGTGCCGTGATACTGGTTGGTTCCAGACTTGCTGAGCACGTTGATCTGGGTGGTTTGCCGTCCGAATTCGGCCGGATACACACCGGTTTGGACCTTGAATTCCTGGAGCGCATCAATCGAGGGGAGGACCACAAAGGTATTGAAGTTCGGGTCGGTGTTCTCTACTCCGTCCAACGTATAGTGATTGAAGTTGGTCCGCTGGCCGGCCACCGAGATGGCCTGTGTCGCGCGGATTCCACCTTGTCGGGCACCTGCCTGCCCCTGGACAGAAAAGCCTGCCGAGACGTTCGGCGCCAGAGAAACCAACTGGGTGTAATTCCGGCCATTCAGGGGCAAATCCGTGATCCCCTTGTTCTCGATCACCGTGCCGACCGTCGCGTTTTCCGTGACGATTGTCGAACTGCTGGCGGTCACGTCAATCGATTCGGTAACCTGGCCCACTTCCAGCCGAAAATCGATGCGGGCGTTCTGCTGGACTTGGATTTCCACCTTATTCTGTACCAGCGACTTAAAGCCCGTTTTTTCCGCCTTCAGGTTGTAAGTTCCAGGCGGAAGCGTGGGAAACAAATAGGCGCCCGCGTCGTTCGTAAGAACCGACCTGGCCGCGTTCGTCTCCGTATTGGTCAAGCCGACAGTGGCTCCGGGGATGGCAGAACCGCTCTGGTCCAAGATTACACCGGCGATCGACCCGGACGTCTGGGCAAACTGGACCGGAGCGATACTGAGTAATCCAATCAAAACGAACCACAGACTTCGCATCGAGACTCCTAAATGTAAGGTTTGCTGGAATGCCCCTAAACAGCAGGTCCGATCCTAGGGCGCTGATTGGTCAGTAACAAGGTCCGCTACAGTACGGGACGGCATGAAACCTGTTTACAATCAACGGCTTGGTCTGGGTCGAGATTCATTCCATCTCGCCCGTACGCCACCTGCATACAGTGCGTGATATGATTGTACGCGCTTACAATTATCTAGAGGGCGAAGGACGAATTCCGAATGCTAGGCACTGCCTCTTCTGCCTCGAGTCACGACCATGCGGCCGTGAACTCCCAGCTGGCAAGAATCCTGGAGAGCCCTCATTTCCGCAACAGTAAACGCAGTCAGGCCCTTTTGCGCTTCATCCTCGAGTCGGCGCTCACCGGCGATCACACCCCCCTCAAGGAAAGATCCATCGGTGCCGCTGTTTTTGGCAGGGAAATTGCCTACGACACCGCCCAGGATCCGATTGTTCGAAACGCGGCAATTGAGGTGCGCAAGCGGCTGGCGCAGTATTACCTGGAACCGGAGCACGCAGGCGAGTTGCGGATCGATATCCCGATTGGTTCCTACATTCCCTCATTCCGGATCGAGTCTCCCGCGGCCGAGCCAATCAAACAAGCAGCCCCGGCACTTGCAAACGCTCATAAGTGGATGCTCGCCGCCGTGGTGCTCGCCTTGATTGGAATCGCCGCCACGTACCTGTGGACCATTCGCCGGACGCCCGCTTCCGAGCTCGATGCGTTTTGGGACACAATGTTTCGCGACGGTAAAACGATTCAGATCTGCATAGGCCAACCCACGCGTCTCTATCGCTTCACGGGACCTCGAATCGAAGAGTTGAACCAGCTTCTAGGCGCACCGTCCGGCTCGGACCGCGATACCACTCATCTATCGATTTCCCCCGCCGAGTTGACTTGGGTTGCGCCCGAGTATCTGTTCTTGCGCGATGCTCTTTCGGGCTTCAATGTGGCCTCGTGGCTACAAGCCAAGGGCCGCTCGTATCAACTGACATCGGTAACCGCTACGAACTACTCGCAGCTACGGCGCGTTCCGCTTGTCGCCATAGGCGCGTTCAACAACCAATGGGCGATGCGGGTGAACGCGGAGTTGCGTTTCGCATTCAGTCGCCGCAGCGATGGTGGCGTGCTCTACGACTCCATCGACGACCGGCGCAATCCCAATGCCACCCAATGGAGGGTCGCCCAGCCGGTGACCGGAACCATGACCGAGGACTACGCGATTGTGACGCATGTCTTCGATCCGGCCACCGAAAACACCGTGATCTCAGCGGCGGGAATCGAAACCTATGGCACGCTCGCCGCGAGCGAATTCATCACCCGGCCGGAGTACGTGGGCGCGGCCCTCCGGGCGGCTCCCAAGGACTGGTCGCGAAAAAACGTGCAGTTCGTGTTGGGCACGAAGATTATCGATGGCGCCCCCGGTCCGCCGCGGGTACTGGCCGCTCATTTCTGGTAGCGCCGGCCGCCAGCCAGGACCGGAAACGCTTCCATACTAAGCCGCGACCACACCGAATGGCCGCAACAAGGGCGACCGCGCCCTGGTGGGCGGGAGGATGCTGGCCTTCGAGTTTAAGGCTTGACACTCCGGAGCGCGTGACGTATAGTTTTCTGAAAGCGATTTCATTTCTTCAGGTGCACGCCAGTTGGGGAGTGTAGATGGGGACCAGGCTGTTCTCACTCATAGGACCGTTCATTCTTGCGCCGGCGCAGCTTTCTCAAGCTGTAGGTGCGAACCTCGCCATCATCATCTGGGATAAGTCTGGCACGAGTACTTTGACCGTCGCCAACACGCGACAAACGCAGTTCGTTTTGAAGGACGTGTTCTGAGAAAAGGGGAACCATCAATGAAAATGCTGCTATTCGCGCTTGTTCTGGCGCTCATCGCCGGGTCGGCCGCCGCGCAAACATTCGGGGAAATCACGGGCCGCGTCAACGACCCTTCGGGCGCAGCCGTGCCGGGAGCGGCCATCAGCGTCACCAATGTCGCCACCAATGCTGTCCGTCAAACCGTCACGGCGGATTCAGGCAATTACGCATTCCCGTCACTGCCCCCGGGAACCTATCGCGTGCGAATGGAGCACCCCGGGTTCAAGGCGTCGACCAGCGACAATATTGACGTTCAAGTGCAACAGTCCGTCCGGCTGGACGCAACGCTGCAACTCGGCCAGGTTTCAGAAACGGTTGAGGTGGCTGCCCACACCGACCTGCTGCAAGCTGAAAACGCAACCCTCGGCGCGGTGGTGGAAAACAAGATGATCACGGAGTTGCCGTTGAATGGGCGCCAATACTTAAACCTTGTGGCGCTGGCTCCCAACGTAAATACGCTCGCACCCGCCGCCGGCCAGGCGGGGTCGCGCCAAGGTGGCGATCGCGCCGCGCAGGCGATTTCGACGGGCGGCCAGCGCATCATGTTCGATTACTACACGCTGGACGGCGTGAACAATACCGATCCGAACTTCAATACCTATGTCGTCCTGCCCTCGATCGACGCCATTCAGGAATTCAAGGTCCAGATTGGCGTTTATCCGGCCGAGTACGGGCATCAGAGCACCCAGGTCAACGTGCTGACGAAGTCGGGCGGCAACGCTTACCACGGGGCACTGTTCGAGTTCTTGCGCAACAACAAAATGGATGCGCAGTCCTACGCTTTTAGTGCGGCTCAACACGTTCCAACGACGCCGTTCAAATGGAACGATTACGGGTTTGAATTGGACGGACCAGTCCGCATTCCCAAGGTGTTCAACGGGCGCGACAAGCTTTTCTTCATGGCCAACTACGAGGCGTTGCGCCGCCGCCAGAGCGCGCCAACCAACTATACGCTGCCTACGCAGGCGCAGCTCAACGGCGACTTCAGTAGCCTATCCGCCAAAATCTACGATCCCACGACCACGCCCAGGACTCAGTTCCTGAACAACGTCATTCCCACCACCCGCCTGGATCCGGTCTCCCTGAGATTGCTCAAGTACTATCCTGCGGCGGCAACGTCCGCGCTGACCAACAACTACACCCAATTCAACTCGTCCCCGTCGAATCGAGACGGATTGGTGACGCGTATGGATTTTGTGGAATCCTCGAAATCGCAGTGGTCCGCGCGCTACAGCTGGGGCGACGAAAACCAGAAGACAGCAGGACTGTCCCTCACCGGATCGAAGCTTCTCACCAACTACGAGCAGTATGCGGTATCGAACACGCGCATACTCACGCCCAACCTGGTGAACGAGGCTCGTTATGGTTACACCCGTTTCTTCAACTCGGTTGGCCGTGCGGCGGCGTTCGATCAGGACATTGTCGGTCAGATTGCGATCCCCGGCTTGAAAAGCGGCGATCCAGTGACGTGGGGAATCCCGCAAGTCAACTTCAGCGGCACCAGCTTCAGCGGACTGGGCGATGACACCGAAGGTCCTTACGCCAACGACAACAACACGATGCAAGTGCTCGAAAAGCTTTCCTGGATCAAGGGAAAGCACACATTCCGGTTTGGTTTTGAATACAACCGGCAGAATTACAACCAGGTAGGCAACCAGTTCTCCCGTGGCCAGTTCAATTTCCAGGCCAACGCGACGCGAGCCGCGGACAATTCCGGTGGCAATGCGCTTGCCGAGTTCCTGTTAGGCAACCCATTCAGTGCAACCGTAGCCGTGGCCATCGCCAACGCCAGGTTCCAGCGCAACAGTGAATCGGCGTACATTGACGATACCTGGAAGGTGACTCCCAAACTGACCCTGTCGCTGGGTCTGCGTTATGAGCTGACGCCTCCGTTCACCAATACCCTGGGGGACTACTTCACTGTGGCCGTCCCGAAGATCACCTTCGACGCGAACACTCCCGTGTCCGACTACCCGTACTTCGTCCGCCAGGGCAACTGCACCGATCCGTACGCCGGGCTAAACATCCGCTGGACCAGCACCAAGGCTGTTTGCAGCAACGGGCTGCTGGACAACAACCTGATGGAGACCAAGTACAAGAACTTCGCTCCCCGCATCGGTATCGCCTATTCGCCCGATTCAAAGACCGTGGTTCGCGCGGGATTAGGAATCTTCTATAACCAGGACACCGGCAACGCGGGGTACTTCGACATGGCGCGCAACATCGCCGGACGCGTGACGCTCAATGCCACTCCAGGAGTTGCGACCCTCAACTGGGCCAATTCGGTCGCGGGCGGAAACGGCGCGCTTGCGCAGATACCGCCGCCCTACTCTTACGTCGCCGCATACGATCACGCCACCTCCTACACCACGCAGTACCTGCTCAATATTCAGCGGCAATTTGGAAAGGATTGGGTGATTGAGCTTGGCTATTTGGGATCGGAAAGCCACCACCTCTACGGCTTCCAGAACCTCAACCAGGCGACTCCCGCGAATGACGGCACCACCATTGCATCCCGCACGGCGTTCAAGAACATCGGCGTGATTCAGTACGTGAGTGATGGATTGAATGCGGCGTACAACTCGGGGTCGATCAAAGCCACCCGCCGTTTCAGCCAGGGCTTGAGTTTCACCTCTTCTTACACCTACTCGAAGTCGACCGATGAGAGCAGCGGCGTCCGGCCTCAGGGCTTCGATACGCTGTTCCCGCAGGACAACCGCTGCCTGAGTTGCGAGCATGCGCTATCCGCATTCGACACTCGCCATCGCTTCATCCTGGCCGCCAGCTACGATCTCCCCGTCGGCAAGAGTAAGGCGCTCAACATCAGTAACGCTGTTCTGGATGCGGTGATCGGCGGCTGGCAAACCAGCGGAAATTACACCTTGCAGAGCGGCGTGCCGCAGACACTCAGCATCGGCGGCGTCGACAACGCCAGCACCGGCAACCAGGGTACGGACCGGCCGAACTATACCGGAGTCGGGAACGGCTACGCAGCCGTGCAGACTCCGTCCCGCTGGTACGATCCGAATTCCTTTGTCAGGGCTCCGGCAGGAACGTTCGGAAATGTTGGCAGAAACACGATGATTACGCCGCACTTCCGCGGGCTCGACTTCGCGGTTCACAAAAACTTCCGGATGCCCTGGGAAGGCCATTCCCTCCAATTCCGTGCCGAAGCCTTTAATGTGCTGAATCATCCGTCCTGGGGGGCACCCGGCGGGAACATCGCGTCGGCCAATTTCGGCGTGATCAACTCGACGGGGATTCCGATGCGGCAACTGCAAATGGGGCTGAAGTACTCCTTCTAACAGCCTTCTGCGCGACGTTTTCGGGCGGTGGAAAGCGTGGAAACCTGAAGTTGGTTTTCCTCAGCTTTCTGCCGCCTCTATATTTGACGCCTAAGGGAGTCCGCCGAGACTCACGTTCCAGTGGGCGGCTATGGTCTTTAACTCATCCGCCGTCAGGTAGGTGACGGCGCCATGCTTAGGCCGGGTGAAATTGGTCCCCTTCATGACGCCTTCGTTGAAGTGGCCGAGATTCTTGTAGGTCACGAAGTCCGTGGTTTCGCTGAACCCCATGTTGTTGGGTCGGGCGCCGTAGACATCGTACATCAGCACGTAGATATTGGTCCCCAGCCGCTTGAAGAGATTGGGTGCTTCGGTGGAAACCGTCTCCGGATCGATCCGCTGCGGGTCGAACGTATATCCCTGGTTGACCCTGCTGGAGACGCCGTGCTTCACCGTGGCCTGAGACACGTAATATATATGAAACCGATCGCCCACCTTGGTGATATCGCCGTCAATACCCGGCACGTCCGCAAGCGGTAAAGGTTTGGTTTCCAACTTTGTGAACGCATTGTCGGTGTAGGCGTAATAAAGACTGGCTTTCTGGTTGAGTCGAATGGTGAAATACACCATCATCCTGCCGGCCTGCTCGTCATAGATAGTCTCGGGAGCCCACGCCGTTCCGATGTCGCCGAGCTCGGGGAATGCTTTGTCGACGCGAAAGTCCGAGTGCGTCCAGTGGATCAGATCCCACGACTTCATCATGACCAGCGCCCGGTTATTCCCCCAGCCATACTGTTCCACGGGGCGTTCCCATTGGGTCGTCCGCACGCCCGCGCGCTGGCCATAGATGTGCAGATCCGTCATGGCGAGATAGAACGCGCCGTCGGGTCCCCGTGCGATGTGGGGATCGCGCACGCCCTTTTGCTCGGCCACCAGCCTGCCGTCCAGAACGGGTTCCCCGCCATTGACATCGGTAAAGGCATACCCATTCCGGCTGATCGCGAAGTAGACGGAGTGGGTTTCGTCCTTGAAATACACCATGACGTACCCGGCCATGTCACTTTCTGCGAGTTTCCTGGCGCCTTTGGGCTTCTCGACGGTTGGGGTAAGGACGATGCCTGGCGCCTGCGCGAACAGCCGAGCTCCGGCGCTCGCGCTTAGGCCGGTCAGCGCGACCTGCAGGAGCTTACGTCGGCCGTAGCGAACCGTCATTGGGGCTTCTTGGGATCGTTGAAGGACTGCTCCAGCTTATTATGGACATCGGACGAGAACTCGTGGTCCCGCCAGAGCCACCGCATGATGTCGGGGAAAACCGCCTTCAGCATCCCGTGGCCGTGCCGCTGCATGCCCCACATGTAGTTCAGATCGTAGCCCTTCTCCTCGAGCGCCTGCTGCAGCCGGACGTTCTGGTAAAACCAGTCGCGCGTCTCGTCGTACTTGCCATCGGCGCGCAGGCCCCGATTGTCATTGCGGCCGTCCAGCAGGAACACACGTAGCGGTTTTTTCTCGCTCTTGCGGATGATTTCCGGATAAACGTGCCCGCCGCGCAGGTTCACGAAACTGCCGACGTTGCTCAAGACCTTGCGGAAGTGGTCCGGACGCTCCCACGCCACCGTGAACGCCGCGATGGCTCCGGAGCTGGTTCCCCCTATGCCATGGCGCGCGGGATCGCGCGAAATATTGTAATCCTTGTACAGCACCGGCAGCAGTTCATCGACAATCACGCGTGCGTAGCGATCATCCAGAGTGTTGTATTCCGTCGGACGGTTGGTCGTGCGGTCGCCCCACTCCTTCAGGTCAGGCTCAGGTTGATCGGGACGCCGGCCGGGGTTGATAAAGACCCCGATCATGACCGGAAGCTCGCGCCTGTAAATCAAATTGTCCATGACCACTTGCGCCCGGATATCCCCGTCCATCGCCATGAACGCCTGCCCATCGTTGTAAATCATTAGGCTAGCGGGGACGCCCGGATCGTATTGCGCCGGAACGTACACCCAGTAGGTGTGCTGGGTGCCCGGATACGCTTGGCTGGGTAAGTAGAACGGGCCCTTGACCAGGCCGCGCGGAACACCAGCCATCACGGTTGAATCGGGAGAGGGTTGATAGTAACTGTTCGGATCAGGTTCCGGGGAAGCCTGCGCCAGAGCCAAGACTGGAATCGCAACCAGCAGTGTGAGCTTCATATTCTTGATAGACAAGGTCTCGCCAGATGATAGCGCTTACATTTAGGGCCGCGCAAGACCCATTCTTCGCGCTCGGATTTCTGCTATTTCTTAGTGCGCTCCTTCGCCAATGCCGCCAGGAAACTCGCTTCCATCCGGGCGACTGCCGCGCGATAACCAGCCGGATCCACGAAGCGCTCGGGGTCGTAGCGGTTCCCGGGTTGATACTTCCGGTGCAGGTTGAATTGCCCCGCGTGCGATGCCAGAAATATGTCGAGGTCGAGTGCCTTTTGATCGCGGAATGTCTTGCGGTAGGCGGCTTCGATGTCCGGAAACCCGGGCATGCCGGTGACAGTCACACCATCATTGATGGATCCCATGTTCACAATGCCAACCCGATACGTCTTTCCGCTTTCCCGCACCCTAGTCGTGAAGCTCGTGGCGCCTTTCGTGTGTCCAGGATGGAGGTGCGCGGTGAGCGTCGTGCCCCCCAGTGTGATTTTCTCGCCATCCGCAAGAGTGCGGTCCACCGGCGCGGTTTCGAAGTACGCCTTAGGGCTGTTGCCGAACAAGAAATCCGATTTGCCGCCGCTTTTGAACAGCTCCGCCTCGGCCCGCGACAGGACGATCTTCGCGTTGGTGCGCTTTTTGAGTTCCGCCAGGCCGGCAACATGATCGAAGTGCGCGTGCGTGGCCAGGAGAAGCTTCACATCGCTGATCTTGAAGCCGAGGATCTCGATACCCTGGAGGATCTGCGGGACGGTTTCCCGCAAGCCGCTGTTAATCAGGATGTGCCCTTCCGAAGTCGTGATCAGGTAACTGGAGAGATCCCAGGTGCCTACCCAGTAGATGTTACCGATCACGCGAAACGGGGGGAATGGCTTCACCCAATCCGGGTCGAAAGGGGCGGGGACAGGCTGCTGCGCCGGAACGACGCCGAGTATTAGCAGGAGTGCAGCGGCGATGGTGGCTGGTTTCAAGGCTATCCTTTCCCCTGTCTCGTGCACCTATATCGTGGAAAACCGATAGACCGTGGTCGTTCGATAAGTATCACCGGGCTTCAAAACCGTGGACGGGAATGCGGGCTTGTTTGGAGAATCGGGGAAGTGCTGCGTTTCCATGCAAAACGCCGAGCGTTTCGCGTACACGCGGCCTTTTCCCTTGAGCGTACCGTCGAGAAAGTTGCCAGTGTAGAACTGCAGGCCCGGCTCTGTCGTGAGGACTTCCATGACGCGGCCGGATTTGGAATCGGTAACCTTTGCGGCGGTCTCCAGGCCCGGCCCGGTGCGATTCAGCACCCAGTTATGGTCGTATCCCTGGCCAAAGATCAGCTGCTCGTCCTTCTGCTCGATACGCTCCCCGATGGTCTTCGCCATGCGAAAGTCGAAGGGAGTCCCCGCGACACTCTTTAACTCGCCTGTCGGAATCAGGCCCTTGTCTACCGGCGTAAACTGGTCAGCGTGGATCATCACCTGATGTCCAAGGATGTCGCCTTCGCCATCCAGGTTGAAGTAGCTGTGGTTGGTCAGATTCACGATCGTTTCCTTGTCGGTTGTCGCCGAATACTCGATTCGCAATTCATGGGCATCAGTCAAGGTGTAAGTCACTTTTGCTGACAAGTTGCCGGGGTATCCCTCCTCACCGTCTTTGCTCAAGTAGGAGAGTTCGAGACTTTGAAGCGAGAGCGGTTTCGCGCTCCAGACGCGTTTGTCGAAGCCGCGCACGCCGCCGTGGAGGTGATTCGCACCATTGTTCTTCGCGAGCTGATACTCCATTCCGCCCACGGAAAACCGGCCGCCTCCGATGCGATTCCCGTAGCGCCCAATAATCGCCCCGAAGTAGGGAGGCGGAATGAGATAACCTTCCAGGTTGTCGAATCCGGCCACCACATCGCCCAACGCTCCCGAGCGATCCGGAACCTTTAGCGAGACAACTACGCCGCCGTAGGTCATGATCCTGGCTTCAGAGCCCTTTGCATTCGTGAGTGTGTACAATTCCACAGGTTGGCCTTCGGGGGTCTGGCCCCACGAGATCTTCGTGCTAGCAGCCGGAACTGCCGGCACGTCCCGCGAGGAACAGCCCAACATCGCCATCGCGAGCGCAAGCGTGGATATGCGGAGAGTCCTAGCGCTTGATTTGCCCATAATATGCCTTCGCTCCATGTTTCCTGAAGAAATGTTTGTCCAGAAGCGCCTGTGATATCGGCGCGGCGCCAGGGTTCACCGCGAGCGTGTGGAGAGCTGTTTGCGCGATTTCCTCCAGCACCACCGCGTTGTGAGCCGCCTCTGCCGCGGATGCGCCCCAGGTAAACGGCGCGTGTCCCGCCACCAGGACGGCCGGCATCTCCAGCGGGTCCATCCCCTGGAATCGTTTTATGATGGCGTGCCCGGTGTTGGCTTCGTAGGCTTCCTCGATTTCAGACCCGCGCAAATGTTCTGTTACCGGGATGGGACCGTAAAAATAATCGGCATGCGTCGTCCCGAAGCACGGGATAGGCCGTGCTGCCTGGGCCCACACCGTCGCGTTTCGGGAATGGGTATGAGCCACGCCCCCAATCGCAGGAAATGCTCGATACAGGATCAGGTGAGTCGCAAGATCCGAGGAAGGCCGCAGCTTACCCTCGACAATTTTGCCGTCCATATCGACCAGGACGATATCCGAGGACTGCATTTTCTCGTAGGGCACGCCGCTGGGTTTGATCGCGACGAGTCCCTTGGTGCGATCGATGCCGCTGGCATTGCCGAAGGTGTAGAGCACCAGCCCGCGCCGCACCAGCTCGAGGTTGGCTTCAAGAACCTCTTCCCGCAACGCGTCGAGCATCATGATACGCTCCTCGAGGCGGAAGCAATTTTGCGCAGGGAAGGTAGCACATCGCCCACATCGGACTTCCCCGCCCCGTTTTGACCGAAGCCAAAATAGAGCTTCTTGTAGGTTCGGTACAAATCCTCGTAAACGGCGGCTTCCCTGGGATCAGGCTTCACGATGCGATACCGGGGGCAGAGCTTGGCCTGCGCTTCCTCGATACTGGAAAATTCTCCTGCCGCCAGCAGCGCGAAGATAGCCGCACCCAGGCTCGTGACTTCCGTTTCGGGTACCAGCACGGGCTTGTTCAGGACGTTGGCGTAAACACGGTTCAGCACTTCGTTTTTTTGCGGAATACCGCCGCCGTTGATGACGCGATCGATCGGAACCCCGTGCTCCTGCATGCGTTCAAGGATGATCCGCGTGTGAAAGGCGGTCCCTTCGATCGCGGCGAAAAGCTCGTCCGCAGCGGTGTGCATCAGGTTCCAACCCAACGTGATGCCGCCCAGTTCGGGGTTCACCAAGACCGTCCGATCTCCATTATCCCAGGTCAATCGCAGGAGCCCGGTCTGTCCTGCGTGATAGTTTTCAAGGCCTTGGGAAAGCGCTTCGACGTTGGTTCCGGCTCGGCGGGCGATCGCTTCGAAGATATCGCCGGTCGCCGAAAGACCTGCTTCGATGCCCGTCAGCTTGGGGTGCACGGAACCCTGCACCACTCCGCAAACGCCTGGAATCCGGCTCACCTTCTCCGCCACCGCGATGATGCAGGTAGAGGTTCCCACGACGTTCACCACGTCGCCCGGGCGCACTCCCGCACCGATGGCATCCCAGTGGGCATCGAACGCGCCGACCGGGATCGGAATCCCGGGGCGCAGGCCCAGAATCGATGCCCATGAAGGCGTCAAGTATCCGGCGATTTGATCCGAAGTAGCATAGCGGCCCCCGAGTTTCGCGCGAACTCCAGTCAATAGCGGATCCACGGAGTGAAGAAATTCCTCTGAGGGCAGGCCGCCGAGCGAGGGATTCCACATCCACTTGTGTCCCATAGCGCAGATACTCCTCGGCGCCTGGTCCGGATCGGTGATCCCGCACAGCGTCGCCACGACCATGTCGCAGTGCTCGAACGCCGTTACGAAACGGTCGCGCAGGCCGGGATTGTTTCGAAACCAGTGGAGTAGCTTCGAAAATCCCCACTCGGAAGAATAGGTCCCTCCACACCAATCGATGGCCTCCAGGCCGCAACTTCGGGCGGCGCTGGTGATCTCAGCCGCTTCTCCCGCCGAACGATGGTCGCACCAAAGATAGTAGTCGTCGAGCGGCGTCAGGCAGGCACCGACCGGAATCATACTGGAACCGGTGGTGTCGAGCGCAATCGCCTTGATCTGGTTCCCCGCGACGCCGGCGTTCGCCAGAGCGAGGCGGGTCGCCTGGGATAAGGCGTTCATGTGGTCGGTGTGGCTTTGGGTGGCGTAATCCGGATCTTCGCGCTTACGCTTGAGCGGATATTCGGCCACACCCGAGCCAATCCGCCCCTGCTCCCGATCGACGATCGAGACCCGCACGCTCAGGGTGCCGAAATCTGCTCCCGCCACCACGTTCATCGCTGCCTGCCAGGCCGAAAGAAATACACGTACACGAGTCCGATTACGATCAGCAACGCGCCCCACCAGATCCCGACGTGCAACTCCGTCATGACCACCGGCGAGGGCGTAGAAAGCTCCCCCAAACCGGCGCCCAGGATAAGGACACCGTAGACCAGGATTAGCAGGCCAATGAAATACCAGATGGAGACGGTCTTCTTTTCCTCAGTCATAGCGATTACCAGAAGACTACGTTGAGAACTACAAACCCGGCGGCGATGACCATGGCCCAAAATGCCGGCCGCAGAAACCATGGAACGGCCTCTTCCGATGGAAGCTTCGTACAACCATAAACCAAACCTTCGAGTTGGGCCTCCGGCAAAGGCTTAGTCACCAAGCTGACTACCACGGTGACTACGACGCATACCAGCCACGACCACAGCGCCCGGTACATGTTTTCTGCCATGTCCTTGGCGTTGGGCGAGAGCGCGAGAATCGAGAGCGCCGAGGGATCGAGCTTTACCCAGGCCCACATTCCGATGGACGATAGCGTCCCCAGCAGCAGCCCCCAAAATCCGCCCTGCGGCGTGGCCCGTTTCCAGAGCATGCCCAGAAGCACAGTGCCGAACAGCGGAGCGATAAAGAAGCTGAACAGAGCCTGCACGTAATCCATGATGCTGAGAAACTGCATCACCAGATAAGCGGTTCCGATGCTCACCAGGACTCCCAGAACCGTGCACCACCGGCCCATGGTGACGTAGTGGTGATCCGACGCATTCTTCCGGAACAACGCGCGGTAGATGTCGTAGGTCCATACCGTGGAGAAGGCCGTCACATTGCCCGCCATCCCCGACATGAATCCGGCGATGAGCGCGGTGATGCCCAGCCCCAGCAGACCTGGGCTGAAATAGCGCGCCAGCATCAAGGGCAGGACTTCGTTGTAGCTGTGTCCATTCGTGGCTACTGCCGCGGCTTCGCCGGTGAGTTTCTCGGGCAGCAATGCCAAACCCAGAAGACCGGGCAGGATCACGATAAACGGGACCAGCATCTTGAAGCCGGCTCCGATGATCGGGGCCATCTTTGCAGAACGCAGATCCTTGGCCGTCAATACTCGCTGCACCACCAGGAAGTCGGTGGTCCAGTAGCCAAATGAGATCACCCAGCCGAGGCCCAGCACGATCCCCGTCCAGTGGATGCCCATGGGGTTGTCTTTGAAGGACCCGAGCGTGCTCCACAGATGGGTGTAGTCGGAGCTGCCCATGTTCGTCGCGATCCGCTGCTGGAGTCCGCTCCATCCGCCGGCTTCTTTGAGGCCCAGGATCGGAATCAGAAGCGCGCCCAGCCATATCAGCATGAACTGCAGCACCTCGTTAAAAATGGCGGATCGAAGGCCGCCCAGAGTCACATACACGGCCACCGTGAGCGACGACACCCAGATGCTGAAATTGATGTCCCAGCCCAATACCACTCGCATGACCAGCGCCATCGAGTACATATTGATGCCGCTCATCAGCACCGTCATGAACGCGAACGTAATCGCCGAAAGGGCCCGTGAGGGTTCCCCGAAACGCAATTTCAGATAGCCGGGAACCGAGTGAGTCTTGCTGATGTAGTAGAACGGCATCATCACCAGCCCCAGGAACAGCATGGCTGGGATCGCGCCGATCCAATACCAGTGAGCGGCGAGAATCCCGTACTGGTAAGCCGCGGCGGCCCAGCCCATCAGCTCCAGCGCGCCGAGATTCGCCGACAGGAATCCCAAGCCGGCGATCCAGGCCGTCATCTCGCGTCCTGCGAGAAAGAAATCCTCGCCCGTGTGGGTTCTCTCCCTGAGATATAACCCGACAGCTAACACCGCGACGAAATAGATGGCGATGATGACCGTGTCGACCCAGTTCAAGCGAATCAGGCGGGTCGTATTGGCCTGGAAAAGAAGGAGAGCGAACATCAGCTCAGCTTTGCCTTCAGCAATGTATAGGAGTGCGGGGGAAAGCTGTACCGCAAGGAGTTCTTTTCCGCTCGCACTGAGCGTTGAACCGTTTTCACGATAGTCGAATCAAAGCTGTTTTCCGCTTTAATGTCGGGCGCATTCACCTCCGAAACTTCTACCGTTCCGGCAAATTGTTTGTCCTGCAGGTCGATGTCGGTCTCGACGGCCTGATCGCGATGGCGGTTGACCACGTTGATCACCAGAGTCCCGTTGTCGATCGCGGCCGAAGTATCCAGGTGCGGCACCTCTTTATAAATACGGCTTTGGTAGGTGGGACCCTTAACCAGCAGCTCCAGCGCCTTCCCCTTGGTGTTGTTCGCGAATAGCGCCAATGGGTAGTAGATGGTCTGGAGGAAGAGCCGCTTTTCATCCGTGAAAATCGGGGCGATGACGTTTACCAACTGTGCCATGTTCGCCATCTTCAAGATGTGCGCGTTGTTCACGAAGGTATTCAGGAACGTTGCGACCACCAGCGCATCTTCGAGGTTGTAGCGTTCCTCCAGGATGCGCCGCCCGCGCTGGGAATTGCCCCGCGCGCGATACCAGACATTCCACTCGTCCCAGGCGATGTAAATCTTGCGATCGCGCGGCTGGCCGGAGAGCGCCGCGTTGATGACGCCTTCCGAAGTCTTGATGCGCTCCTGCAGAGTGAGCGAGCTGGTGAGAAACTCGCCGTAATCGTTCGCGGTATTGCCGACATACATGTGCAGGGCCAGATAGTCGGCGTGCGTCTTCAGAAAATCTAAAACGGTTCGATTCCATCCGATCCAATCGATGCCATTGTTGTAGTTCGAGGATCCGGCGGCGATCAGCTTGATATCCGGATCGGTCCACTTCATGAGCTTCGCGGCTTCGAGCGCGAACTTGCCGTAATCCTCCGCGCTTTTATGACCCATCTGCCAGGGTCCGTCCATCTCATTTCCCAGGCCCCAGTACTTCACCTTCCACGGTTCGCGGCGGCCGTTTTCGCGCCTGAGGCGCGTCATCGCGGTGTCCTGGGATGAGTTCACATATTCCACCCACTGCTGGGCGTCTTGCCAGGTGCCGGTGCCCATGTTAGTGCAGATGTAGGGCTCGGTGCCCACGGCTTCGCAGTAATTCAAGAATTCATGAGTGCCGAAGCGGTTGCTCTCCACCGTTCCCCAAGCCATTTCGAGCCGGGGTGGCCGTTTATCGCGCGGCCCAATACCGTCTTTCCAGTAGTAGTTCGACGAGAAGTTCCCGCCCGGCCAACGGAGGATCGAGACATTCAGCTTCTTGACGGCGTCCAGTACGTCCTTGCGGTAGCCGTTCGCGTCGGAGAGCGGCGAGCTCTCGTCGAATACGCCCCCTTCGATGCAGCGTCCGAGGTGCTCGATGAAGTTGCCATAGATCTTAGGGTCGATGTCATCGATAACCCGTTCGGTATCGACCTTGATGCGAGCGCGCAAGGCTCCCTGTTGAGCGCGTAGAACCCATGGGGCGGCGATAAGCGCCGAGGAAAAAGCCCGCCGGGAGACGGAAACTGCTTTCTTCATATCGCGACCTCGCTTTTGTTTCTTGGCTTTTGTCTACTGCAAACGCTTCCAGAGATCTTCGGGATTATTGCATATTGGCGCGCTCGGCGGCAAGGAGGCGGAAGCGAGACTTCTCCAGTGTCATCCGCGGCGGAGGCGTCGCCCGGCGGAGGATGAAAGCGTTTGCACTTGTCGCCGCCCTTCATTTAGAATATGGAACGCAACCATAGTGGCAAAGGAGTGCTCACAATGAAACTGATCCGCGTCGTTTTGTGCTTCAGCGCAGGTCTGGCTGCTGCGCTGGGACAGAACGTCACCGCTCAGGCTCCGCTTCCGTTCGTAAGCCCGATTTTTGGGGACAGCATGGTGCTCCAGCGCGGCAAACCCAATACGATCTGGGGGTGGTCGCAACCAGGAGATGCGGTGCGCGTTGAGATCGGCGAAAATTCTGCCACGGGAACGGCTGCGGGGGATGGCCGATGGCAAGTGCGAATCCAGCCACCTGGCCCTGGCGGGCCATTCACAGTTAAAATCACTGGCCGGCAGACCGTGGAGCTGAAAGATGTGCTGGTTGGCGATGTCTGGATTTGCGCAGGCCAGTCGAATATGCAGTTCGGACTGGCGCAAGCCCGGAACGCGGCGGAAGAAATCAAGAACGCCAATTATCCCCAGATCCGCTACTACGTCGTCGGCCAGCGCGGGTCCTACACCAAGGTGGATGTGCCCCGCGGTACCTGGAGGGTGGTTTCGCCGGACACAGTGGGGGGACGTGGCGGGGGGATCTCAGCCGCGGCGTATTTCTTCGCCCGCCGGGTGCAAGCGGACGTGCACATTCCTATCGGCCTGGTTCAGGAAGCAGTAGGCGGGGTTCCGGCGGAAACGTTCACCAGTCCAAAAGCCCTACGCCCGTTAAAAGATTTCGACCCCGGCCTCGCCGAAGTCGACCGCAGGCTAAAGAACGGGGAGCCGGAATATGGCAACTACATTTCCCATTGGTACGACGATTACGACGCCGGCACTCGAGGAGGTCAGAATTGGGCCGCCCCGGAGTTAGACGAAACGTCCTGGAAGGCTGTCCAGATACCGGGTACGTTTCGGGAACTCGGAATTGGCGATATTCCCAACCTGACCTGGTTTCGCAAGGAAATTATGCTCCCCGAGACGCTACCCCAGGGAACGGCGCGCGTGTATTTGGGGAACGTCGAAAAGATGGACACGACCTATGTCAACGGACGCCAGGTGGGCGCCAGCTCCTGGGTGGAAAATCCCCGCGTCTACCTTGTTCCGAACGGTGTTTTAAAGCCCGGCCGAAACGTCATCGCGATCCGACTTTTCAAAGTGAAGACCGGCGGCGGCTTCCTGGGCAAGCCCGAGGAGTTGCACTTGACCCTGGGCGACGGCACTATCATTCCGATTGCCGGCGAATGGAAAGGCAAGATCAGTGTGGATGCGCGTCCTCCGCATCCTCTGCCGATCGGACTCGAAAACAATCCGACTATGCCGGGAATCTTATATAACGGAATGCTGGCGCCGATCGCTCCCCTCGCCATCACCGGCGCGATCTGGTACCAGGGCGAATCGAATGCCGAACGAGCCTACCAATATCGCAAGCTGCTTCCGACGATGATCGCAGACTGGCGGAACATGTTTGGCCAAGGCGATTTCCCCTTCTACATTGCCGGCCTACCCTTCTACAAGCACCGCAGCGATGTACCTACGGATGATTCTTGGGCCGAGGCCCGGGAAGCCCAGGCTCTCACGGTGAAAACAGTGCCCAACGCGTGTCTGGCAGTGACCATCGACACGGGCAATCCCGACGATGTTCACCCCATCGACAAGAAAGAAGTCGGTGAGCGTCTGGGCCTATGCGCCCTCGGCGAACACTACGGCCTCAACATCGCTCATCAGAGCCCCACGCTGTCTTCCGTGGAGAGCGTGCCCGGCGGCTTGCGCCTTCACTTCGATCACGCCGACGGAGGACTAGTGGTCAAGGGAGACAAACTCGGCGAGTTCTCCGTGGCCGGCGATGATCGGAAGTGGTATTGGGCGAATGCGCGACTCGACGGGAACACGGTGATCGTCTCGTCCTCATCCGTTCCTGAACCCAAAGCTGTCCGCTATGCTTGGCAAGCCAATCCGGAGGCGACGCTGTTTAACGCCGCAGGCCTGCCGGCGGTTCCTTTCCGCACGGATGACTGGCCAGGTATTACGGAAGGGCGCCGTTGAAGGATGATTGGCGAGGAAACCGTTATGATATTAACGCGAAGCTCGATGCTGTGTGCCGCCGTTCTTCTGGTCGCCGGAGGGATTGCTCCGGGTCAGACTCCCGCGCGTTCGATCGATAGTTATGTAAGCGCAGCGAAAGTCGGGGCTGGAACAGATTGGTCCGGAACGTTTATGCGCTTATGCATTGTGCCTCCACCGGCTCCGGCAGGCCGAGGGGGAGCCGCCCCCGCGCCGGGAGGCCGCGGGATCCCGGCCAAGGAGACGTGGTACGCGGAACCGCGAAAAGTCGCCGACAATCTGTATTTCCTGGGTACAAAGATTCACAGCTCCTGGGCGATTGTGGGGAGTGAAGGGATCATTATCATCGAAGCGGCTTTTGATTACTCCGTGAAGGACGAGGTTTTAGACGGCTTGAAGAAACTCGGCTTGGACGAGAGCAAGGTCAAATACCTGGTCCTCTCCCATGCCCACGGCGACCATGACGGCGGCGCCAAGTTTCTACAGGACCAGATCAAGGGAGTCCGCCTGGTCTACGGCGCAGAAGATTGGGACCTCGCACAGATGCCCGATCACATGGGCGGGCCGCCTAAGAAGGATCTCACCGGCGACGACGGGATGACTATCTCGGTGGGCGATGCGTCCCTGAGAGTCGTGACGATGCCCGGACACACTCCGGGGACGCTCTCCTACGTGTTTGAAGTGCGCGACAACGGCAGGCCGCTGCGCGTGGCGTACGTGGGCGGCACGGCGATTCCCTTTAACGGCACCGCGGAGTTTTACGATCGCTACATCGCATCTTCCCGGAAGATGGCCCAAGCGGCCGCCAGCTTCGGGGCAACCGCTCTCCTCTCGAACCACACCGAGTTCGACAATGCGTTCTTTAAAGCCGCGGTCGCCGCGTCCCGTAAACCCGGCGAGGCGAATCCGTTCGAAGTGGGCGTGGATGGAGTTGCCCGCTACTTCACGGTAGTCGAGAATTGCGCCACCGCCGCACGAATCCGGGCGACTGGAAAATAGAAAAGGCCCGCGTCTACTTGAAGAGGCGCGGGGCGAAATCGAGCAGACACCGGCGCCATGTCAACCACTCATGGGCGGTGCCGGGCGATTCAAAGTATACGTTTTGAATTCCCGCTTTGGTCAACTGCTCGCTGAAGTTCTTAGTGTTGGGTCCTTCGACCGATCCGATGCCCAGGAACAGAAGCTTCATTTTCTTGTTGAACGCCGCGGTATCCGCAAACACGCCTCCACTGGAAGTCTTGGCATCGAATCCCGCGCCGCCACCGCCGCTGTTGCCGCTGAATCCTCCCAGGTAGGCGAACTTGTCGAGATTGGGAAGTACGGTTAAGAACGACTGCATGCCGCCCATCGAGAGCCCGGCCATGGCGCGATTCTCGCGCCCCGGCAAGACACGATACGTTCTTTCGACCATGGGGACGAGGTCCGTAAACATCATGTCCGTGAAGGTCCCATCCCAATTTGCGGGGAACCCGCCGCGTCCTCCGACGGCGCCACGGCCTTGCGCTGGCGCCGCGGGCGCCGCGCCGACCGGACGCGTAATCGCACCACGGCCCGCATACAGGCTGGCATCCTGGCCAGGCTTCACCGCATTCAGATTCTCCATCACGATGATCATGGGTTTGGCTTTCTTCTCGGCGATGAGATTATCCAGGATGAAATCCACGTGCCCCTGCGCTTGCCAGCCCTGCTCATTCTCGCCCCACCCATGCAGCAGGTAGAGAACCGGGTAGCGGCCGCGGGTATTGGATTCGTAATCCGGCGGCGTATAAATATAGGCGCGCCGCCAAGTTCCGGTCACTTTCGAGTAATACGAGCGCATGCGCACATCGCCGTGGGGGACATCCTTGGCTGCGTAGAAGTCCGCATCCGGCGAAGGGATTTCGATGCCACTGTTATCCCATCCCGAGCCGAAGAAAGTCCGGGTGGCCGGGTCCGCCACCACTGCACCGTCCACAACGATCGAATAGTAATGGAATCCGACGACCTGCGCCGGTATCGTGACAGTCCACAATCCGTCTGCGCCGCGGGTCATATCGTGCGCTCCACCCAACCTCACCTGTACTTTCTTCGCATCCGGGGCGTCGACCCGAAAAGACACCCGATGATCCGGATACACGCACGGATAAGGAGCCCCGGGGATGTTCAGCGAAGAGGGCTTGCATTCGTTTGCCTGTCCCCAGCACAAACTCCCGCCGAGCAGTACGAGTGTCGCGATTCTCATGGCTTCTCCTTAAAGTGTGAGTGTCAACCCTGCGCGCCAACGATCTTATATGCAGTCGCGTAGTCGGAGAGCGGCGGCGTGCCCTCGATCGTCAAACCGAGTTTATCGTGTGTCCAATTCAGTTTCAGTTTACTGCCCAGCGCCTCTACATTACGGATTCGGCCCACCGAATACGGCCCGCCCTGGGCCAGTGCGGGGATCGTAATCTTTCCTTCCGGCCTGCCCATCGAAAAGGCGTAAAGCGTTGCGCCTTTCTTGGTGAACCGGAAGTCGGCAGACGTTAGCGGCTTGCGGCTGGTTTCCGTGAATGCGGCAGCGTTGTGATGATCGTCTGCTCTGGCCCGTGCTGCGTTCACCGCAGTCACCTCCGGTCCCTCCCCGTATATCTTCCAGGGGCGGGTACCGTAGATTGCTTCACCGTTCACCGACATCCACTTGGTGATCTCTGCCAGGATAGCGAGTTCCTTGGAGTCGAGCATGCCGTCCGAGGGCAGGGGGAAATTTAGCAGCAGATTGCCGTTGCGGCTGACGATATCCACCAGCATGTCGATTACGATCTTCGGTGTTTTGTACGTCGCCTCTTTGTTGTAGTGCCACTGCCCGATGCAGGTGTCCGTTTGCCACGGTTCATCCCAGATGCGATCGACCACCCCGCGCTCGACATCCAGCAGGCAGGTACCATTCACGCAATCGTCTTTGCCTTTGTTGGCCCACACCGCTTCCACCTTGCCGCCACGCTTCTGGGCGATCACGTTGTAGTAGTGCGCCATCAGCGAAAGTCCCCAATCGCCAAAGAAGATGGGGCCGTCGGTGTACATCAGGTCGGGCTGATGCTGATCGATCAGATCCCGGATGCGCAGGAAATAGTGTTCTTTCCACTTCTCCGGAACGCCCGCGGGGTCCCAGGCATCGCGCGGAGCCTGGTGGGTTTCGTGATACAGGCTGGCATATTGCGGATCCGCGCCATCGTAGGGAACGCCTTTGAATTCCCCCTCTTTATCCGCTCCGTGACTGGTCTGGAACCAGTGGTAACTCACCGCAAGGTGTTCACTCACACCGAAGCGGAGTCCTTCCTTTTGCGCCGCCTGGCGCCACAGGCCGACGATATCCTTCCGGGGACCCTTGTTCGCTGCATTCCACGGATTCAACTTGGAGTTCCACATGTCGAAATTGTCGTGATGCACGCCCATGCTTACGAAATACTTCGCGCCCGCCTTCTTGTAAAGCGACATCAGTTGAGCCGGATCGAATTTCTCTGCCTTCCAGGAGCCGATGACGTCTTTGAAGCCAAATTTCGAGGGATGCCCGTACTTTTGAACGTGGTACTTGTATTGACGGCTTCCCTCGATATACATGTTGCGCGCATACCAGTCACCGTATTCGGGCGCCGACTGCGGACCCCAGTGAGCCCATATGCCGAACTTTGCGTCACGGAACCATTCCGGGACACGGTAGGACGCCAGTGAGGTTCGGGTGCCCCGAAATGGGCCCGGAGCAATCGACTGTGCCTGGGATTTCTGCAGGTTCGCCGCCGTGGCCCCGGCCGCCGCAAGTTTGATGATTTCTCACCTAGTGATGCGCATGCGCCTCGCCCGTCAATGACCTAAGCAGTTATATCCGGTTCCCGGGCCTAAATGCAAGCGCTATCATCGATGAGGCGTCTCGATATCGCTACTGAGAGAATGCAATTGAAATACGGTTGCCGACGCGCCTGCAAGCCTTTACAATGAATCCTTCCGGTTCAAACATTCCGGGACCTTGCATGAGGACCAACACGTCGACTATCAAATCAATGCAGGCAGGG
>Ga0207687_10000681_pt1 | contig 22920 bp, 19 predicted proteins | sample KBSM54metaG_FD_184399 | JGI IMG/M metagenome (GOLD analysis project Ga0207687, IMG submission 184399) | Miscanthus rhizosphere microbial communities from Kellogg Biological Station, Michigan, USA - KBS M5-4 metaG (SPAdes) (version 2) | ecosystem: Host-associated > Plants > Roots > Rhizosphere >...
CGGCGTTCGATGGCGAGGACGGCCTGCGCGCGGCGCGGGATGACCGGCCGGACGCGATCGTGCTCGACCTGCAGCTGCCCCGGCTGAACGGGGTCGACCTGTGCCGGCGGCTGCGGTCGGAGGGCAACGCCGTCCCGATCCTGATGCTGACGGCGCGCAGCACGGTTCCCGACCGGATCGGGGGCCTGGACGCGGGCGCGGACGACTACCTGGTGAAGCCGTTCTCGCTGGGCGAGCTGGCGGCGCGGCTGCGGGCGCTGGGCCGGCGCGGCAAGACGACGCCGCAGGTGATCGAGGCGGGACCGCTGCAGCTGGACACGGGCGCGCGCGAGGCGCGGGTCAACGGCAGCCCGGTCGAACTGACCGGCACGGAGTTTGCGCTGCTCGAGTACCTGATGCAGAACGCGGGCCAGGTGCTGTCGCGCGACCAGCTGCGCGAAGAGGTGTGGGGCGAGGGATTCGAGCCGGCGTCCAACGTCGTCGACATCTACGTGCACTACGTGCGCCGGAAGCTGAAGGCGGCCGGGCTCGAGGCCGATCCGATCCGCACGGTGCGGGGGCTCGGATATGCATTCCGCCGCGGGGATTGAAGATCGCCTCTTCACGCCCGCACGCATCAGGCTGACAGCCTGGTACGTGAGCGTGCTGGCGGCGGTGCTGATCGTGCTGGGCAGCGCGCTCTATCTGGTGGTGCGGGCGCAGCTGCTGAACGGCGTCGACAACGGCGTCAAGCTGGTGGCGCGGGAGGCGCGAGACCAGTGGGTCACGACTGACAACGTCGACGTGAGCGCACTCAGCACCGGGCCGTACACCGTGAACTGGATGACCCCTAATGAGCTCACAATCGCGTCAGAGAACGGACATCCTCACTGGGACCCGGCATCGATGGTGGCGGCACTGAACCGCGGCAGCGACCTGCGCTCATCGGGCTCGTCAGGCGATCGGCAGCGTGTCTATTCGGTGAAGGTGAGCGCCCCGGGCCGCGTGGCGCTGATCCAGGTGACCCGCTCGACAGAGCCGGAGCACGAGGCGCTCAGCAAGCTGCTGGCCGGGCTGTTGATCGGAGGCGTGGGCGGCCTGGTGCTGGCGGGGGTCGGTGGTTGGTGGCTGGCCGGCAAGTCGCTGCGGCCAGTGCGGGTCGCGTTCAACCGGCAGCACGCGTTCGTATCGGACGCGTCGCACGAGCTGCGCACGCCGCTGGCCGTGATCCGGGCCAACGCCGAGTTCCTCCAGCAGGAGCAGCCGGAGAACGTCGAAGCGCGCGACATCGTCAGCGAGACCGACCGGCTGTCGTCGCTGGTGGATGCGTTGCTGGCGGTGGCACGGGACGATGACCGCGGCGCGAGGGCGCTGCACATGCGGGTCGACCTGTCCGAGGTGGTCGACGCCACTGTCGCGTCGTTCCGAACGGTCACGGCCGACCACGATCTGGAGCTGACATACGCGACGCCCGACGAGCTGATGGTGATGGGCGACCGCGAACAGCTGCGCCAGGTGCTGGTGATCCTGCTCGACAATGCGGTGCGCTACACACCCGCGGGCGGACGGATCCACGTGCAGGCGCGGGAGGACGGCAAAGAGGCGGTGCTGACAGTGCACGACACGGGGATCGGGATTCCCGAGGAGGCGCTTCCGCGCGTGTTCGAGCGCTTCTACCGCGCCGACGACGCCCGCAACCGCCAATCGGGCGGGGTCGGGCTGGGACTGGCTATTGCCCGCGAGCTGGTCACGCGCCACTCCGGGCGGATCTCGGTGGCGAGCACCGAGGGCGCCGGCAGCACCTTCACGGTGCGCCTGCCGCGGGAGACCGGACCGTCACGAAACGCCCCCGCCGCAGTGACTTCGCCGCGACACCTGAGCGGCGGGTGAAGTGTCAAACACCGCTCCGGCCGCCGTGGCACTTCGGCACCACCTCGTGACACTGGATTTACACCCGCTCGGCTCCTGCAGCCAACCGGCCGGCCGGAGGTGTCAAACACCGCATCGGGCGGCGTGAGGGGTTTGCGGCAGAGCCGGCACGGGCCGCGGGAGCCGCGTTGCGGAGTAGATTGCCGGACGGATGCCGCGCATCGACACGCATCTCGACGTCCGTGGTGACGAGTTCCGCAAGAACCGTGAGCATATGCAGGAACTTGTTGCTGATCTGGAACGCCGGCTCGAGCGCGTGCGGGCCGGTGGCGGCGACGCCCAGGTCGAGCGACATCGCGCCCGTGGCAAGCTGCTCGCCCGCGAGCGGATCGAACGCCTGGTCGACCGCGGCGCCGCCTTCCTCGAGTTCTCGGCCCTGGCCGGCGAGGGCCTCTACGACGACGAGGCGCCCGGGGCCGGCATCGTCACAGGCATCGGCCCCGTCGCCGGCCTGCCCTGCGTGATCGTCGCCAACGACGCCACCGTCAAGGGCGGCACCTACTACCCGATCACGGTCAAGAAGCACCTGCGCGCGCAGGAGATCGCCGAGCAGAACGCCCTGCCCTGCGTCTACCTGGTCGACTCCGGCGGCGCCTTCCTGCCGCTCCAGTCCGAGGTGTTCCCCGACCGCGACCATTTCGGCCGCATCTTCTACAACCAGGCCCGCATGTCCGCCCGTGGCATCCCCCAGATCGCCGTCGTGATGGGCTCCTCCACCGCCGGCGGCGCCTACGTGCCCGCCATGTGCGACGAGAGCGTGATCGTCCACGGCACCGGCACCATCTTCCTGGGCGGCCCGCCGCTCGTGAAGGCCGCCACCGGCGAGGACGTGACCCCCGAGGAGCTGGGCGGCGCCGACGTGCACACCCGCATCTCCGGCGTCGCCGACCACTACGCCAACGACGACGAGCATGCGCTGCGCATCGCCCGCGAGATCGTCCGCAACCTCAACCGGCCGGCTCCCCCACCCCCCGTCAACCGCGACCCGGAGCCGCCGGCGCTCGAGGCGTCGGAGCTGCTGGGCGTGATCCCACGCGACCCTCGCCAGTCCTACGACGTGCGCGAGGTGATCGCACGCATCGTCGACGGCTCGCTGCTCCACGAGTTCAAGGCGCTCTACGGCGACACCCTTGTCTGCGGCTTCGCCCACGTGCACGGCATGCCCGTTGCCATCGTCGCCAACAACGGCATCCTCTTCTCCGAGTCGGCGCTGAAGGGCACCCACTTCGTGGAGCTGGCAGCCGCCCGCCGCATTCCGCTCGTGTTCCTGCAGAACATCACCGGCTTCATGGTCGGCCGCGAGTACGAGGCCGGCGGCATCGCCAAGGACGGCGCCAAAATGGTGACCGCCGTGGCCTGCGCCGAGGTGCCCAAGTTCACCGTCGTGATCGGCGGCAGCTACGGCGCCGGCAACTACGCCATGTGCGGCCGCGCCTACTCGCCCCGCCAGCTGTGGATGTGGCCGAACGCGCGCATCTCGGTGATGGGCGGCCGCCAGGCGGCGCGCGTGCTATCCACCGTCCGCGGCGAGATGAGCGACGACGAGCGCGACGCGTTCGAGGCGCCCATCATCGACGACTACGAACGTGAGGGGTCGCCGTGGTACTCGACGGCGCGGCTCTGGGACGACGGCGTCATCGACCCTCGCGACACCCGCAAGCTGCTGGCGCTGGGCCTGGCCGCCGCGGCCGGCACCGGGGCCGCCGCGACCACCTACGGGGTGTTCCGGATGTGACCGAGATCCAGCTGACACGAGACGGCCCGGTCACGACCCTCACCATCAACCGGCCCGAGGTGCGAAATGCGATCGGCCCGTCGCTGATCGCGCAGCTGACCCAGATGTTCGCCGCGCTGGCCATGGACGACTCGCGCGTGATGGTGCTGACCGGCGCCGGCAGCGCGTTCTCGGCCGGCGCCGACATCGACTGGATGCGCGCCAGCCGCGACCTCCCCCACGAGCAGAACGTGGGCGACGCGGCCGCCGCACGCACCATGTTCGAGACGATCGATTCCTTCCCCAAGCCCGTGATCGCACGCGTGAACGGCCACGCGCTGGGCGGCGGCATCGGCCTTGTTGCCTGCGCCGACATCGCGATCACCGTGCCCGACGCCGTGTTTGGGTTCTCCGAGGTGCGCCTGGGTCTGATCCCGGCCATGATCTCCCCCTACGTGCTGCGCGCGATCGGGCCCGGACACGCCCGCGCGCTGTTCACCAGCGGCCGTCGCTTCGGCGCGGCCGAGGCCCGTTCCCTCGGCCTCGTCCACGCCGTTGTCGAGCCGGACGACCTGGACGCGGCCGTGGCTGAGGCGGCTGCCGACATGCTGCGCGGCGGACCGGTCGCGATCGCCGAAGCCAAGCGTCTGATCCGCGACGCCACCGCGCCGCTGGCACTGCCCGACCTGGCCGAGCGGTTGGCCGCTGTGCGGGCCGGCCCCGAGGGCCAGGAGGGGCTGACCGCGTTCCTGGAGAAACGGGACCCGAAATGGACATCCGGCGCATCCTGATCGCGAACCGCGGTGAGATCGCGGTGCGCGTGATCCGCGCCTGCCGGGAGCTCGGCATCGACCCGATCGCCGCCTACGAGCCGGACGATCGCGGCGCCCTGCACGTCGCGCTGGCCGCCGAGGCGCGCGAGGTGGACAGCTACCTGGACGCCGACGCGCTGGTGGCTGCGGCCGAAGGCTGCGATGCCGTCCATCCCGGCTACGGCTACCTGGCCGAGAACGCCGACTTCGCCGAGGCGGCCGCGCGCGCGGGCCTGCGCTGGATCGGCCCCCCGCCCTCCGCCATGCGGGCGCTGGGCGACAAGATCGAGGCCCGCCGGCTGGCGGAGGCCGCCGGCGTCTCCGTCATGCCCGGCTACGCCGGAGTGCTGCTGGACGACGACACGCTGCTGGCCGAGGGCCTGCGGCTGGGCCCGCCGCTGCTCGTGAAGGCTGCGGCCGGCGGCGGCGGCCGCGGCATGCGGGAGGTGGACGACCCCGCCGACCTGCCCGGCGCGATCGCCGCGGCCCGTCGCGAGGCCGCCGCCGCGTTCGGGGACGACCGCGTCTTCCTCGAACGGCGGCTGGCCGCCGCCCGCCATGTCGAGGTGCAGATCCTGTGCGACTCCCACGGCCGCGCCGTGCACCTGGGTGAGCGCGACTGCTCGGTCCAGCGGCGCCACCAGAAGATCATCGAGGAGTCGCCCTCGCCGGCCGTCGACGGCGAGTTGCGCTCGCAGCTGGGCCAAGCGGCGCTGGCGGTGGCCGCGGCGGCCGGGTACGAAGGCGCAGGTACCGTCGAGTTCCTGCTCGACGCGGACGGCGGCTGGTGGTTCCTGGAGCTGAACGCGCGCCTGCAGGTCGAGCACCCGGTCACCGAGGCCGTCTGCGGCATCGACCTGGTACGCGCCCAGATCGAGGTGGCCGCCGGCCTGCCGCTGGAGCTGGAGCAGGCCGACGTCGTCCCCCGCGGTCACGCCATCGAGTGCCGCCTCTACGCGGAGGATCCGGCGGCCGGCTTCCTGCCCGCCACCGGCACGCTGCACCGCTTCCGGCTGCCGGCCTGGCCCGGGGTGCGCTGTGACAGCGGTGTCCGCGAGGGCGACGCCGTCGGCACCCGCTACGACCCGCTGCTCGCCAAGCTGATCGCCCACGCCGGTGACCGCGACGCCTGCGTCGAGAAGCTGTCGGCCGCCCTCGCCGACACGGTCGTCCTGGGCGTCACCACCAACCTCGGCTTCCTGCGCTGGGCGCTCGGCCACCACCGGTTCCGAAGCGGCGAGGCGACCACGACGTTCGTCGCCGAGGAGTGGTCGCCGGAGCTGGTGCCGCCGCTGCCCGAAGGTGCCGCCGCGGCCGGCGACGACCTCTGGCACCAGCTGGCGGACGACGGCGCCCTCGACGATCCCGAGCTGATCGTCGAGGGCGAGCACGCCCTGTACCGCGGCTGGGCCCACCGGCTGGCCGCCGACGACCAGGAGCCGGTCGCCATCGCAGCCGCCGCCGGATCGCTGTCGGCGCCGATGCCGGGAACCGTGCTCGAGGTGCTGGTGTCACCGGGCGACGCCGTCTCCGCCGGCCAGGTGCTGGTGCTGCTCGAGGCGATGAAGATGGAGCTGGCCGTGCACGCGCCGGCGGACGGCACCGTCTCGGCGGTGCACGTGTCCGGCGGCGAACTGGTGCGCGCCGGCCAGCCGCTGGCGGAGGTCGAGTGACCCCGGCCCGCGTCACCGTGGTCGAGGTGGGACCCCGCGACGGCCTCCAGAACGAGGCCGCGATCGTCCCCACCGCCGCCAAGGTGCAGTTCATCGAGATGCTGGCCGCGGCCGGCCTGCCGGTGGTCGAGGCCACCTCGTTCGTGCACCCGGCCGCGGTGCCGCAGCTGGCCGACGCCGACCAGGTGCTGCCCGCGATTGCCCGCCGGCCCGGCGTCCGCTACCCGGTGCTGGTGCCGAACATGCGCGGCATGGAGCGCGCCATCGCCGCAGGCGCCGACGCGGTCGCCGTGTTCACCGCGGCCTCGGAGGCCTTCTCGCAGGCCAACATCCGCATGACGATCGCCGAGTCGCTGGAGGCGTTCTCGCCTGTCCTGGCGGCCGCACGAGCGGCCGGCATGTGGACGCGCGGCTACGTGTCGACGGCCTTCGGCTGTCCCTACCAGGGTGAGGTCGACCCGGCCGCCGTCGCGGACGTGGCGGTCGCGCTTGACGAACTCGGCTGCGACCAGATCTCGGTCGGCGACACGATCGGCGTGGCCGAGCCGGACGACGTGGGCCGCGTCCTCTCGCCGCTGCTCGAGCGGGTGCCGGTCGAGCGCCTGGCCCTGCACCTCCACGACACGCGCGGCCGCGCCATCGACAACGCCGAGGCCGGACTGCACCTCGGCATCACCACCTTCGATGCCTCCGCGTCCGGCCTGGGAGGATGCCCGTTCGCACCCGGCGCGCCCGGCAACCTGGCCACCGAGACGCTGGTCTCATGGCTGCACGGCCTCGGCATCGAGACCGGCGTGGACGAGCCCGCGCTGCTCGAGGCGTCCGCCTACATCCGCTCCAAACTCGCCTAGGAGACCTTCACGCTCTCCATGCGCACGTCCTCGACCGGGCGGTCGCGGGCGTCGGTCTCGATCGCCTGGATCGTGTCGACCACGTCCATGCCGCTCGTCACCTGGCCGAACGCCGTGTGCTTGCCGTCCAGCCACGGCGTCGCCGGCGCGGTCACGATGAAGAACTGGCTGCCGTTGGTGTTGGGGCCGGCGTTGGCCATCGCCAGCGTGCCGCGCACGATCTGGTGGTCGTTGATCTCGTCCTCGAACTTGTAGCCCGGGCCGCCGGTGCCGATGCCGTCCGGGCATCCGCCCTGGATCATGAAGTCGGGGATCACGCGGTGGAAGACCAGTCCGTCGTAGAAGCCCTCGCCGGCCAGCTTGGTAAAGTTGGCCACGGTCTTGGGCGCGTCGTCGGAGAACAGCTCCAGCTCGATCGTTCCGTGGTTGGTCTCGATGGTGGCATTGGTGTTGGCCATGTCGGGCTCCAGTGTTCGCGTTTGAGTCCCGCACTGTAGTCCGTCCGACCTGCGCGTCAGGCTGCCGATATGCACTGGTACACCGACGTCATCAAGAAGTACGCGGTTTTCAACGGCCGAGCGGCACGTCCCGAGTTCTGGTGGTTCGTGCTGATCAACCTGATCATCGCAGCGGTCATCAACCTCGTTTTCAGCGCGATCGGCGGACGCAACACCGGACAGGTCGTCAGCGACCTCTACTCGCTGGCCGTGCTGCTGCCCAGCCTCGGCGTCGGCATCCGCCGCCTGCACGACACGAACCGCACCGGCTGGTGGTACCTGCTCGTCTTCATCCCGATCATCGGCTGGATCGTGCTGATCGTGTTCCTGGCAATGGCCAGCGATCCGGGGCCGAACAACTACGGCCCGAACCCGCAGAACCCCGACGCGGGGGCGGGTGGCATGCAGTTCGATCCGCAGACCGGCGAGCGCCTGTCGCCGATGCCGCGCTTCGATCCGCAGACCGGTCAGCCGCTGACGCCGCCGTCCGACCCGCCCGCCTGAGAACGCCCCGCGCTCAGCGTGATGCGCAGCGGCCCAGCGCCGGCTCGGCGCCGACCTGCTCGTAAACGGCGCGGGCCTCCCCCACGCGACCCATCAGCTCCAGACAGCGGGCCTGCTCGAACACGCAGCCGAGCCGCCGGAAACCGGCCTCGGCCCGGGCCAGCGCCAGCTCGTCACCGGCCAGGCCGCGGGCGCGATCGATCTGGGCAAGGGCCCGCGGCAGCTGATCGGTGCCGCTGAGCGCGTCGAGCGTGGCCAGCGTCTCGTCGAGGTCGTCCCAGCGCTCGAGCGCCGCCTGTGCCTCGGCCGTGATCGCGAGCACCCAGATCCGCGAGAACGGCACCGACGCCACCCGTTCAAGCGCCAGCTGCGGCTCGCCGGCGCCGAGCAGCGCGTGCGCGACGATCAGGTCGAACTGGGCCGGCACGCGCCCGATCCGCCGCTCGATGGTGTCGGCTCGCTCGTTCTGGCCGCGCAGCAGGTGGACCGCCGCGGCCACGCCGCCGACCAGGCCCGGCACGTTCAGGCGCCGGCCCGGGCCGTCCTGACGGAACACCTCCAGGAAGCTGTCGTGGGCGCGCAGCGCATCGTCCCAGCGATCCCAGTAGAAGTACGCCTCGACGCGCGTGCGCGCCGGATACGCCACCCACCGGCGGTCGCCGCCGGCCACCAGCTCATCGGCGAGATCCGCTGCCGCCACCGCTCCGGCGTAGTCGCCCAGCGCGGTGCGGTGGCGGGCCGTGGCCGCGCAGATATCCATCTGCTCCTCGCGGAACGCGATGCTGCGGATCAGCGACATGCGCCGTTCGAAGGCCTCGGACGCCTCGTCGTACCGCCGCAGCGCCACCAGCAGCGTCGCCCGCGCGTCCAGCGCGGCCGAGATCACGAGCGGGCCCGACCGCTCCAGCCGCTCGGCGATCGCGAGCGCCTGATTGGCCACCTCCAGCGCCCGCTCCTGGGGCGGGTCGGTGTGCTCGAACCGCCACACCACCAGCGCCTTGGCCACCAGCAGCCGGGCCTGCAGCACGGACGCTTCGGCCGACAGCGCATTGCGCAGGCCGTCCTCGATCTCGGCCTCGATCGCCTCGCGGGTCGGTGCCGCCCGCAGGTGCAGCCCGCCCCAGCGGGTGGGCAGGTCGACCCACTTCCAGGACAGCCGTGCCATGTCGTGCTCGCCCAGGCCGGCTCGGTGGCCGTGCTCCAGCGCCTGGCCGTAGGCGTCGAGCGCATCGTCGAGCTGTTCTGCCATCCAGTAGGCGTCGCCGACGGCCTCGGCCGCCAGCGCGCGGTCGCGCTCGCCGTTGGCGAGCGACTGGGCCAGCCCGGCCTGGCGCAGGGCCAGGCCGTGGGCGTACACCTTGCGCGCCTCCGACGCCGCCCGCAGCAGCATCCGGACCGCATCCGGCCGCGCCTCGGCCGTGCCCAGCGAGACCGCCGACGCGTAGTGCCCGGCCACCGTCTGCGGCTCGGCATCGCGGCGGCCCTCCAGCCAGCGGGCCAGCTGCATGTGGATCCTGCCCCGCTCGCTGCGCGGCATCGTCTCGTAGGCGACGTCGCGGATCAGCACGTGCTTGAAGCCCCAGCCGGAGCCGAGTGCGATCAGCAGGTCGCGCCGTGACAGGTTCGCGATCAGCCGCTTGTGCACGCCCTCCGGATTGACCACCGCCAGCTCCTCCTCGCCGAACGTGCGGCCGATCACGGCCGCCCGCTGCATGAAGCGCTTCTCCTCGACCGGCAGCAGGTCGAGGCGCGCGGCGATCACGCCCTGCACGGTCAGCGGCATCGCATCGCCGCCCTCCGCGGCCATCGCCAGCAGCTCCTCGAGGAAGAACGGGTTGCCCCCGGCCAGCTCCACCGCCTGCCGCGCGTCCTCGTCGTCGGACGGCAGCGCACCGGCCAGGCGCTGCATCTCGGACTGCTCGATCGCATCCAGCGTGACGACGGTGGCGTTACGGATCCCGGAGCCCCAGTCCGGCCGCGCCCGCAGCAGATCGTCCCTGGCCATGCAGAGGATCACCAGCGGGCCGCGGGCATCGCCGGTGGCCAGCGACTCCACCAGGTCGAGCAGCGCCGGCTCGGCCCAGTGCACGTCCTCGAGCACCACCAGCACCGGCTGCAGGCCCGACAGCGCCGTCAGCACCAGGCGCCAGGCGTCGCGGCCGCGGCCCATGTCCTCGAAGTCGTCGTCGGGCGGCGGCGAGGGATCGTCATCACCCGACAGGCCCGCGGTGCGAAGCACGTCGTCGATCTCCCGCTCACGACCGTCGCCCAGCAGCGCCCGCAGGCGCCCCTCGGCCTGGCTCCGAGCGTAGTCACGCGGCGCGTCGCCGGCGACGTCCGCAGCCCGCAGCAGCACATCCGACAGCGGCGCGTAGGGGCCGCCCTCACCGTAGGGCAGGCAGCGCCCGAGCCACACGACCGGAGGCTGCGGCTGCAGCTGCAGCTCGATCACGACCTCCTCCGCCAGCCGGCTCTTGCCGATGCCGGGCTCGCCGATCACCGTGATCAGATGTGGACGCCGGTGCTCGACGGCGCGCGACACCAGCGACGTGATCAGCGAGAGCTCGCCGGTGCGCCCCACGAACGGTCCCCGGGAACGGCGCCGGCGGTAGGCGGTGGCGGGTGCCACGCCGGCCACCGCATACGCGAGCACCGGCCCGCCGCGACCCTTCACGACCAGCGACCGCGGCTGCACGGTGCGAACGATCGGCTCCAGCGCCCGGAAGGTGGGCTCGCCGATCAGCACCTCGCCGGGCTCGGCCGCCTGCTGCAGCCGTGCCGCCAGGTTCACGATCTCGCCGGTCACCAGGAAGTCGCGTCCGGGCGTGGTGCCGGCGACGACAACGCCCGTGTAGATGCCGATCCGGAGGTCGCAGTCGACGCCGTGCCGGCGACCGACGCTGGTCAGCCGCGAGATCATGGTCAGCGCCGCGCGGACGGCGCGTTCCGGGTCGTCCTCGTGCGACTGGGGAACGCCGAACACGGCCATCACGGCATCGCCGATGAACTTCTCGACCGTACCGCCGAATGCGGCGGCCGCCTGCGACAGCTCGCTGTACACATCGGCCAGCAGCGCGCGCAGATGCTCCGCGTCGACCCGCATCGCCAGCTCGGTGGAACCGGCCAGATCGGCGAACAGCACGGTGGCCAGCTTGCGTTCCTCGCTGCCGGCCGACTCGGGGGTCAGGGGACGGCCGCAATTGGGACAGAAGCGTGCGCCGTCGGGCACGGCGCTGCCGCACGACGGGCAGGTCAAACCGGGTGCCTGATGCAGCGCCTGTCCACGATCAAGGGTCCCATGAGGGCCGTAGGATACCGTTGCGCGGTCGACGCGCTTCCCTTGGAATGGGCGCTCGCAGCTCCTCGAAAGCGACCGATGCGACTGGAACGCGTCCAGCACGCCAGGCACCTGAGGTGTACAGTCGCACGACGGCGGCATCCAGGTGCCCTCGTGTGCGGGCACCGCTCATGGGGAGGAAACGAGATGGGCAGACGGTCCAAAGCCCTGATCGGCGCCGGCGCGGTCACCCTGGCGCTGGGGTCGGCGTCGCTTGCGTGGGCAACGGTGACAGGGCCGACCAAGGTGCTCGGCGGGCGCGGCAGCCAGATGCTGCCGGCGGCGACGCCGGGCGGCAGCTTTCTGAGTTGGACGCTGATCCGGTCCGGCCAAGTCGACGCGTTCCTGCGACCGGCCGGCCAACCCAAGATCCAGCTGAACCGACGCGGGCTTGGCTGGAACGGCAACATCAGCGGCACCGAGGCGATCTACCAGCAGGTCGTCCACAACCAGTCGGACATCCATATCTACGACACCGGCACCCAAACGCGGCATGCGCCGCCGGGTGTAAACACGCCCGGTTGGGAGTTCTATCCGCGCATCGACGGCAATAACGTGCTGTTCGGACGCAGCGGGCCAAACCACAGCTGGCGCGTGCTGCTGGACGACACCAGCGGCCCCACCACGACGCTGCTCGAAAAGCACACAGGCAGGCCGGTGCGGCGGCTACTCCCGGGAGGCGTCGCCGGCGACTGGGCGACCTGGGCGCGCTATACGCCGCGCACCCGCCATGGCACCGTGGTGCTCTACCAGATCTCGACCCATCAGGCGGGCGCGCTGGTGGTGCCCCGTGGCAAGGTGCAGTACGCCCCCACCGTCGACCACGCAGGCGACCTCTTCTACGCGCGCTCGAACATCGGCGTCTGCGGCGGCGGAGTGGTCATCCGCGAGGCGATCAACGGCGGCAGCGACGTGCCACTGGCCAAGATCCCACGTGGCTACGACATCGGCGTGATGAACGCCGTGGACGAGGGCGCCGGTGTCACCGTCTACTTCGACCGTCTCAACTGCAACAGCGGGTTCTACGACAGCTACAAGATCGTGGTCAACTGAGTCGCACGACCCCCGGGGGGTGGCCGCCCGCCTCTCCCCCGGGGCCAAACCTCGGCACGGCTTCGGCGGCCTGCCTGTCGCGCCTGTAGCCGCGCGTACAAGTGGTTCGGATACCCTTGCGCGGTTCCCTCTCCCGACCACAGCGAGGACAGATGAAGATCTCCACCTCCGCGGCAGCGCCGGCGACGGCCAACGTCGACATGCTGGCCGTTGCCGTCGCCAAGCCGGTTGTCCTGGAGGACGCCGTCGCGGAGCTCGATCGCGCGCTCGGCGGCACCATCGGACGGCTGGTGAAGGCCGGCGAGATCCGGGGCGCAGCCGGCCAGGTGACCGTGCTGCACACCGAGGGTCAGGGCGTGCGTGCGCGCCGGGTGGCGGTCGTCGGCCTCGGCAAGCGGCCCACGGCCGACGCCGAGTCGGTGCGAAACGCCGCCGGCGCAGCGGTGCGCAGCCTGGCCGGCGTGCGCGGCCGCACGCTCGCGTTCGTGCTGGATGGGCTGCCTGTGGACGCCGCCGTGGCGGCCCGCTGCGCGGTGGACGGCGCCGTCATCGGCAGCTACCGGTTCGACCGTTTCAAGACGTCGAAGACGGCCGACCGGCCGAAGCCGCCGACCGGGCTGGTGCTGCTGTCGCAGGAGCGCGCGGCAGGCGCGGCCGGGCGCCGGGCCGCGGTGGCGGCGGAGGCCGTGAACCGCGCCCGCGACCTGCAGCACATGCCTCCCAACCTGCTGGGCCCGCAGCAGCTGGTTGAGCGGGCCCGGGCCATCGCGGCCGCCCACCCGACCATGCGGATCGAGGTCTGGGACGAGAAGAAGATCGCGGCCCGTGGGATGGGAGCCTTCGCCGCCGTCGCCCAGGCGTCCAGCCGGCCGGCCCGGCTGATCGTGCTCCGCCACACTCCGCGCAGCACCGCCCGCGCCGCCCGCAACGTTGTGCTCGGCATGGTCGGCAAGGGACTCACCTTCGACAGCGGCGGCTACTCGCTGAAGCCGCCCACCGCAATGACCGGGATGAAGTTCGACATGTCGGGCGCCGCGGCCGTGCTGGAGGCGTCGGACGCGATCGCCCAGCTGCAGCTCCCGCTCAAGTTCGTGACGGTGGTGGGCGCCACCGAGAACATGATCGACACCAACGCCATGCGGGTCGACGACGTTGTCACAGCCGCCAACGGAAAGACGATCGAGATCACCAACACCGACGCCGAGGGGCGGCTGGTGCTGGCCGACTGCCTGCACCACGCGCGCTCCCTGGGCGCGACCCACATGGTCGATCTGGCCACGCTCACGGGCGGCGTCGTCGTCGCTCTGGGCGACTACCACGCCGGCCTGATGGGCCGCGACCAGGAGTGGGTCGACCGCATCATGACGGCCGGCGAGCGAGCCGGCGAGCACACCTGGCAGCTGCCCCTGCACGAAACCTACAAGCGCCTGTTCCGCTCGGAGATCGCCGACATGGCGAACTCTTCGACGATGCGGATGGCGCAGGCACCCTACGCCGGCCAGTTTCTGCAGGAGTTCGCTGGCGAGGGTGCCTGGGCGCATTTGGACATCGCCGGGACGGCCGACCTGGCCCGCTCGCGCGGCGACTACGTGGGCAAGGGCGGCAGCGGGTTCGGCGTGCGGCTGCTCGTCGAGCTGGCCGAGGCGCTCTGCGGATGACGCTGGGCTACGACCTGTCCGACCAGCACGCGCAGCTCCGCGACACGGTGCGGGCGTTCGCGGAGGGGCGACTGGCGCCGGTCGCAGAAGAGCTCGATCGCGAGGGCCGGTTTCCGGCCGAACTGGTGCAGGCAGCCGCGGAGCTGGGGCTGCTCGGCATCCCGTTGCCCGAGAGCGCGGGCGGATCGGGGTTCGACACGGTCGCCTACGCGATCGCGATCGAGGAGCTGGCGCGGGTCGACAGTTCCTTCGCGATCACTGTGGCCGCGCACACATCGCTAGGCACGATGCCGATCCACCTGTTCGGCAGCGACCAGCAGAAGCAGCGTTGGCTCGACGACCTGGCCTCCGGCCGCGGCCTGGGCGCGTTCGGCCTGACCGAGGCGGGCGCCGGCTCCGACGCCGGTGCCACGCGCACCACCGCGCGGCTGGACGGCGGCGAGTGGGTGATCGACGGCTCCAAGATGTTCATCACCAACGCCGGCACGCCGTTGTCGAAGCTGGTGACGATCACCGCGTGCACGGGGCCGGACGAGGTCTCGAACATCGTGGTCGAAAATGGCACCGCCGGCTACGACCAGTCGCAGCCGTTGAAGAAGATGGGGTGGCGCTCGTCGGACACGCGGGAGCTGACGTTCACGGGTTGCCGGGTGCCCGAACACAACCTGCTGGGGCCTCGCGGCGAGGGCTTCCGGCAGTTCCTCGAGATCCTGGACGGCGGCCGCATCAGCGTGGCGGCGCTGGGGCTGGGCATGGCCCAGGGCGCCTTCGAGATGGGGCTCAGCTACGCCCGCCAGCGCGAGCAGTTCGGACGCCCGATCGGGTCGTTCCAGGCCATCCAGTTCAAGCTGGCCGACATGGCGACCGAGGTCGAGGCGGCCCGCAACCTGGTCTACAAGGCGGCCTGGCTGAAGGACCAGGGCCGGCCGTTCGCGCAGCAGGCTGCGATCGCCAAGCTCTACACCGGCGAACTTGCACGCCGCGCCTGCAACGAGTCGCTCCAGATCCACGGCGGGTACGGGTTCATGGACGAGTACCCGATCAGCCGCTTCTACCGCGACGCCAAGGTACTCGAGATCGGGGAGGGCACGAACGAGGTGCAACGACTGGTGATCGCCCGCGGCCTGGGTCTGTGAGCGTCCAGCAGTCGGTGATCGTCGGCGGCGTCGTGCTGGCGGTGGCGGTGCTGCTGGGAACGATCGTGGCGCGGCTGGTGCCGGCGGGATTCTGGCGTCGCAACGCCGAGGACCTGGGCATCATCCTGGGCTGCGCCTCCGCTCCGCTGGCGCTGCTGGCACGGTTCACGCACCACCGGTCGTGGCCGTACGCGGCGGTGATCGCGATTGCCTACGGCGGCTTCTACCTGATCCGGATGCGGCAGCTGCGAAACGCGAACCGCGACGGCGTGCGGCGGCTGCTGGGCCTCCACAAGGACGCCAGCTACGGCGAGGTGCTGCAGCAGGTCGAGCGGATCGAGCCGCGCCCCGTCACGACCACCGGGCAGCTGGTGCTGGTGGTGGCGGCGGTCGCCACGCTGGCGCTGGGCGTCATCATCGATCAGTTCACGGCGGCGCTGGCCGGCGTGGCGCTGGGGGTCGCGGAGGGCACGGTGCGCGCGGCCTACCGGCGCTCGCTGACCGCCAAGGTGCGGCGGATCGGCCACTGAGCTCAGCGCATGCGGGTGACGGGGTACCCGTTGCTGCGCACGAGGGCCACGATCTGCTCGGCATGGCCCTCGTCGCGGGTCTCCAGGATCAGCTCGATGCCTGTCTCGGCAACGGCCACCTCGACGCTCTCACGATGGTGGCTGACGACCAGGATGTTGACGTGGGCGTCGGCGATCAGCTTCAGCAGTTCCATCAGCTGGCCGGGCCGGTCGATCAGGCGGGTGCGGATCACGAGGTAGCGGCCCTGGTTGGTGAGGCCGAACCGGATCACCTGCATCAGCAGCGGCGTGTCGATGTTGCCACCCGAGAGGACGGCCACCACGTTGCGGCCGCTCACGCGGCCGGCCAGGATCGCGGCCAGCCCGACGGCGCCGGCGCCCTCGACCACGGTCTTGGAGCGCTCCAACAGGTGCACCATCGTCTGGCCGATCTCGGCGTCGGTAACGGTCACGACATCGTCGACCAGCTCGCGCACGAGCGGGAAGGTGACCTCGCCCGGCCGCTTGACGGCGATGCCGTCGGCGATGGTCGTGGTCTGATGCACCGGCTCGATCTCGCCCTTCTCGAGCGAGCTGACGTAGGGCGCGCAGCCGGCCGCCTCGACGCCGATCACGCGCACCTGGGGATGCAGTGCCTTGACGGCGCTGGCAACGCCGGACAGCAGGCCGCCGCCGCCCAGCGGCACCACCACCGTGTCCACGTCGGGCACGTCCTCCATGATCTCCAGCCCGACGGTGCCCTGCCCGGCGATCACGGCCTCGTCGTCGAACGGGTGGACCAGCGTCATGCCGCTCTCGGCGGCCTCCGCGCGCGCCGCTGCGAGCGCGTCGTCGACGCTGTCTCCCGCCAGCTCCACGCGCGCGCCGTAGCCCTCGGTGGCGCCCACCTTCGCCAGCGACGCGGCCCCCGGCATGTAGACGGTGGCGGCCACCCCGGCCGAGCGGGCCGCGAACGCGACCGCCTGGGCATGGTTGCCGGCCGAGGGCGCAATCACCCCGGCCGCGCGCTGCGACTCGGACAACGAGCGCAGCTTGGTGTAGGCGCCGCGGATCTTGAACGAACCGGTGCGCTGCTGGTTCTCGTGCTTGAGGAACACCTCACATCCGGCCCACTGGGAGAAGGTCTCCGACCGGTACACCGGTGTGTGGTGGGCGACGCCGTGCAGGTTCTCGGCGGCCTCGCGGATGTCGTCCAGGGGGATCATGAGAACCGCGAAGGCTATCTGGTCGCGCTGGGCGGCGCGCTCAGCAAGTAAGCTCGCACCGTGACCGGCGACCCCGAGCAGCCCCCGCTGTACGCCCTCGTGGAGATCCCGAAGGGCAGCCGCAACAAGTACGAGTACGACCCCGCGCTGGGCCGGATGGTGCTCGACCGCACGCTCTGGACGAGCGTTGTCTATCCAGCCGACTACGGATACCTGATGGACACGCTGGGCCGCGACGGCGACCCGGTGGACGCCGTGATCCTGGTGGCGTCGCCGACGTTCCCGGGGTGCGTGATACCGGTGGAGCCGATCGGCGTCTTCGAGATGACCGACGAGAAGGGCGAGGACGACAAGGTGCTGTGCGTGCCGTTCAAGGACCCGACCTGGAGCCACATGCACGACATCACCGACATCCGCGACTCGCTGCTGGACGAGATCGCGCACTTCTTCGACGTCTACAAGGACCTCGAGCACGGCGCCGACACGGTGGTCGGCGGCTGGCATGGCCGCAGCTACGCCGACGAGATCATCGCCGAGGGCCGGGCGGCGTTCTCGGCCACCTCTCGCTAGCCGCCGAGCTTCAGCACCCGCTCGGCGATCTCACGGGTGGCCGTGAGCGGATCCAGCTCGCGGGCGTGCACGCGGTCGAGCAGCTCGCGCACCTCGGCGTCGCCCTCGACCGCCTGGCTGAGCCGCCGGCGCGCCTGCGCCACGGCCACCGCCACCACCTCGTGCTCGATGCTGCGGCGCCGGCGCTGCTCGAGCCCGCCGTCGCGCTCCAGGAACGCGCGGTGCTCGAGCACCGCCGCCCACAGCTGGTCGACGCCCTCGCCGCGGATCGCCTCGGTCTCGACGATCGGCGGCTTCCACGGACGGTCACGGTCGAGCGAGAGGATCGAGCGGATCTCGCTGCGCATGGTGCGCGCGGCCGGATGGTCGGCCTTGTTGATCACGATCACGTCGGGGATCTCCATCACGCCGGCCTTGAGCGCCTGTACGGAGTCGCCCGAACCGGGCATCAGCACCAGCACGACGGTGTCGGCGATGGTGGCGACGTCCACCTCGCTCTGGCCGACGCCGACCGTCTCCAGCAGCAGCACGTCCTTGCCGGAGGCGTCCAGCACCAGCAGCGCCTGCAGCGTGGCCTCGGAGATCCCGCCCAGATGGCCGCGGGTGGACATCGAGCGGATGAACACCCCGGCGTCGAGGAAGTGGTCGCTGAGCCTGATCCGGTCGCCCAGAACGGCCCCGTGCGAGAACGGGCTGGATGGGTCGACCGAGACCATGCCGACGGTCTTCTGGTCGCTGCGAAGCAGCGTCACCAACGATGACAACAGGCTCGACTTGCCGACGCCCGGTGGGCCGGTGAACCCGGCCACCAGCGCGCCGCCGGTGTGCGGGTAGATCTCGCGCACGAGCTCGTAGGCAAGGTCGTCACGGTTCTCGACCAGGGTGATGGCCCGGGCCACGGCCCGCTTCTCACCGGCCAGCACGCCGGCCCGGAGCGCCGGCAGGTCGAAGTCGCGGCGGACGCTCATGCCGGCTGTAGCGACCTGTTGAGGGCCGTCAGGAAGGCGTCGTTCTCGTCCCGCAGGCCGACGGTGACGCGCACGCAGGAGGGCGCGCCGAACGGGGCGAGCGGACGCACGATCACGCCCTCGCGCTCGAGGCGAGCGGCCAGCGCGGCCCCGTCCCCGACCTCGGCGCAGACGAAGTTGGCGGCGGCCGGATAGAGCTTCACGCCCCGCGCTCCCAGCTCGGACTCCAGCCGCCGGCGCTCGCCCTCGTTCTCGTTGCGCCGGCGCTCCAGTTCGGGCTCGTCGTCCAGGCTGGCGAGGGCCGCGACCTGCGCCAGCTCGGAGACGTCGAAGGGGCCGCGCACCTTGCCCAGCTCGGCAACGGCCGGCACGGGCGCGACGCCGTAGCCGATGCGCAGACCGGCCAGGCCGTAGATCTTGGAGAAGGTGCGGAGCACGACGACGTTGGGGCGGCCGGCGTGGGCGGCGATCGCATCGACATGGGCAGGGTCGGTGACGTACTCGTGGTAGGCGGAGTCGATCACGACCAGCACGCGCTCGGGCACGGCGTCCAGGAACGCGGCCAGCGCGTCGCCGGAGACGATCCCGCCGGTCGGGTTGTTGGGGCTGCAGACGTAGGCGATGCGGGTGGCCGCGGTGACGGCGGCGGCCATCGCCTCGAGGTCGTAGCTGCCGTCGCGGAGCGGCACCGGGACGGGCGTCGCGCCCATCTTGACGGCGCTCAGGCGGTAGCTGACGAACGACGGCCAGCCCATCAGCGCCTCATCGCCGGGGCGCAGGTAGGCCAGCGCCAGGTTCGCGATCACGCCATCGGCGCCGTTGCCGGGGGCCACGCGGTCGGGCCTGAGGCCGTGGCGAGCGGCCAGCCGCTCGAGCAGCTCGGCGCCACCCTCCGGGTAGCGGTTGAGGCCGGGAGCCGCGTCGGCGAGGGCCGCGACGGCGGCCGGGAACGGCCCGCGCGGGCCTTCGTTTGAGCCCAGCTTGACGATCCGCTCGAGGCCGAGCTCGCGGCGCAGCGCGGACGCCGGTTTGCCAGGCTGATACGGCCTCAGGTCTGCGATCTCGGGGCGTGCCTGCACAGGCGGGTACAGTACCAACCTGCTGATGGCCACCCGCGAGATCGGCATCTTCGCGCTGCCCACCGTGCTCGTCCCGGGAGAACGGATGCCGCTCCACGTGTTCGAGGAGCGGTACAAGCAGCTGATCAGCGAGTGCCTCGACCTGGATCGGGAGTTCCTGCTGCTGTACGCGGACGAGGGCGGAACGCGGGAGCTGGGCTGCGCGGCGCACGTCGAGCAGGTGCTGGAGCGGTTCGAGGACGGCCGGATGAACATCATGGTCGAGGGCACCGAGGTGCTGCGGGTGATCGAGATGACGCGTGGCCAGGCCTACACGACGGCGATGGCGGACACGGCGGATGAGGATCTCAGCGCCGGCGAGGAGACGGAGCCGGTGATGGAGCTGTTCCGGCAGATCGCCAGCGCGGGCGGCGGCGACCCGGAGGAGGATCTGACGGCGAGCGGCCAGCCGCTCAGCTACGCGATCATGGCACGGGTCGACTTCCCGGCCGAGGAGAAGCAGCGGGTGCTGGAGCTGCGCGCCGAGTCATCGCGGCTGTCGGCGATCATCGATCTGCTGGCGCGCGGGCTGCAGGCGCTGGCCCAGATCGAGCAGATCCGCGAGCGGGCCCAGACCAACGGCAAGGTCCCGCACGGCGAGTAGCAAGCGCGGGCTGCTGAGGCACCCGCTGGCGGCGCTTGCGGCCGCGAACTGTCTGTACGCGGGGGCGTTTCCGGCAAGTGAGGTGGCGCTGCGCACGATCGGGCCGCTGACGCTGACGGGGCTTCGGTTCGCGATCGCGGCGCTGGTGCTGTCGCCGGTGGCGGTGCCGGTGATCCGGCGGCTGTCGACCGGACAGCTGGCGCGGATCGCGGCCGTGGCCTCGATCGGGCTGTGGGGCCAGATGGTGTTGATCTACCTGGGCATCAACCATTCCAACTCGGCCATCGCCGCGATCATCGTGGGCCTCGAGCCGGTGCTGATCGCGGTGTGGGCGGCGCTGCTCCTGAACGAGCGGTTCGCGGCAAGGACGGCGGCAGGGCTCTGCATCGGCCTGGTCGGCTCGCTGCTGGTGGCCGGGCTGGGGCGCGCGGACGGCGCCAGCCTCGCCGGGCTGCTGTTCCTGCTGGGCACCGGGCTGGCCTTCTCGTGGTACACGGTCGCGAGCAAGTCGTTCCTGGGCATGTGCACCCCGGTCGAACTGACGGCCGTGATCAGCGTCGCCGGGGCGATCTGGGCGCTGGCGCCGATGCTGGCCGAGATCGCCCTGGGAAACGGGTTCGACGGCACCGGGCCGCGCAGCTGGCTGATGGTGCTGTACCTCGGCATCGGCAACAGCGTGATCGCCTACTCGCTCTGGAACCGGGCGCTGCGCGGCCTGCCGGCGGCCGCGGTGGGGGCATCGCTGTACGCGCAGCCGATCCTGGGGGCGGGCCTGTCCTGGCTGCTGCTGCGAGACGCGCTGCCGGCGACGTTCGTGCCGGGGGCGGTGCTGGTGCTGGCGGGCGTATATGTGGCCTCGTCGGCTCGGACGCGGGCTCCCGAGAGCCTGCCCGAAAGCATGCCCTGACGAGACCGGTGACGGCCGCCGTGGCCTGCCCGTGACCGCGCCGTCACCGCTCGTTGGCAACACCCGCGTCTGGCACCGGTGTTGCGCGCGGGAGAGGCGTGTTTGGCTCAACCATGCGGTAAACCGGTGTAATTCGACACGGTCGCCGTGGTGTTCCGGCACGGGACCGGCACGGATCGTGACGGCCGCGTGTCAGTCGAGGACGAGGCCGAAGCACGAGCGGCGGGGATCGCCGGCCGCCGAGAGCTCGCCGCCGTCGGCACGGCGCACCGCGTTTGCGCCGCCGAAGTAGAGGTTCAGGCTGTCGAAGCGCACCAGCTGCTCGCCCCAGCGCTCCAGCTGCTCTAGCTGGTCGGGCCGGAGCCCGCCCTCGCAGTCGAGCCGGCCACCCTCGACGTGCACGCGCGGAAAGGAGACCGCCTCGTCGATCAGCATGCCGTGCACCACCACGTTCACGATCACCTGGGTAATCGCCGAGCGCAGCCGGTTCGACCCACTCGAGCCGACCACCAGCCGCACCGCCCCGTCACGCTCCAGCAGCGTCGGCGCCTGCATGCTGGTGAGCCGGTGGCCGGGGCGCAGGTGACGGCCGGCCGCCAGATCCTCCTCACCCATCATGTTGTTCAGGTGCAGGCCAGTTCCCGGGACGATCACGCCTGAGTGGCTCCCGTTCGACGCCGTGAACGCGGCCGCGTTTCCCTCCCCGTCGATCACCGAGATGTGCGTCGTGCCGCGATCGCTTGCCAGCGCGGGCACGCCCGACGGCGCGCCCTGCAGCGCCCGCTCGATCTCTGCCCGCCCCGCCCGCACCTGCTCGCGCGACAGCAGGTGCGCCGCCAGCCCACCCCTGTGCAGCAGCCGCGCGAAGCGCGCGTCGCGCCGCCGTCCCGCCGCTCGCATCGACTCCGCCAGCACCCGCAGCGAATCCGCCTGCCCCGGGCCGCGCCCCGGCGCGAACGGCTCCAGCGCAGCCAGCATGTAGGCGATCAGGGCGCCGCCCGACGACGGCGGCGGGTTCGTGGTCAGCTCGTGGCCGCCGTACGCCGACCGCAGCGGCCTCCGCCACACCGGCCGGTACGACGCCAGGTCGGCCATCGTGAGACGGCCGCCGTGCCGGTGCTGGTGGTCGACCATCGCCCGCGCCAGCTCACCGCGGTACAGCACGTCCGGCCCCTCGTCGGCCAGCCGCTCGATCGTGCCCGCCAGCTGCTTCTGCACGATCACGTCGCCCTCCCTGACGTAGCGGCCGCCCGGGGCGAAGATCGCCGAGGCCTCCGGCGTGCTGGTCAGGATCGCCCGGATGGCGTCGAGCACCGCCTTCTGCCCGCCGTTCGTGGGCACGCCGCGCGCCGCCGTCGCTGCCGCCGGCCGCAGCAGTTCAGCCCACGCCAGCCGCCCGTACCTGCGGTGCACCGCGTGCAGCCCCGCCACGACTCCCGGCACCGCGCAGGCCGCCGACCCGACGTGGAACACCTGCGTCGTTTGCTGGTCGAACGGCACCAGCACCTGCTCGACCTCGACCAGCCGCCTCCCTGGTGGCAGGTCCCGGCCGGGGATGGCCGTAAACGCGTCCAGCAGCCCTGCCCTCCCCCGCGCCGGCCGCACCATCACGAACCCGCCGCCGCACGGCCCGGTCAGGGCCGGCTCCGCCGCCCACGACATGGCGCCGGCCGCGACCACCGCGTCCACCGCGGTTCCGCCCGCCTCCAGCGCCGCGGCACCGGCGCGTGCCGTCAGCTCGTGGCCTGCGGCGATCGCTCCCCGCGCCATCGCGCCGCTCTACCCCTGCAGGAAGCTGGGCGGCTCGAGCAGGTCGCTCGGCGGCGGTGCCTGCGGACGCTCGGCGCGTGCCTCGACGCCCGGAGATCCCGAGAA
>Ga0207687_10000686_pt1 | contig 22834 bp, 21 predicted proteins | sample KBSM54metaG_FD_184399 | JGI IMG/M metagenome (GOLD analysis project Ga0207687, IMG submission 184399) | Miscanthus rhizosphere microbial communities from Kellogg Biological Station, Michigan, USA - KBS M5-4 metaG (SPAdes) (version 2) | ecosystem: Host-associated > Plants > Roots > Rhizosphere >...
ACCCGATGCGAGCCTCCGCAGTGTGTGCGGTTCTGCTTCTAGCCGGCTGTTTTGCTGGTCACGACACGACGCCTGCGTCGTCGCCACGCGTGCGCCGCGGGACGTTCGTCAATCAGATCGTCATCACCGGCGAGCTCGATGCGGCGCGCGGCGCGGCGGTGACGGTGCCGCAGCTTCCGGACTGGCAGACGTCCGTGAAGTGGCTCGCGCCGGACGGCAGCGAGATCAAGGCCGGCGACCGCGTCGCGGAACTCGACAACTCGGCGATCACGAGCGATCTCGATCAGAAGAGGCAGGCGGAGACGCAGGCGCAGCAGGAGCTCGAACAGAAGAACGCCGAGTCGTCCGCCGATCTGCGCGACAAGACGCTCGAAGTCGATCGCAAACACAGCGAGCTCGAAAAAGCGAAGCTCGAGGCCGCGATCCCGAAGGAGATCGTCTCCGCGCGCGACTACGACGATCGGCAGACGAAGCTCAAACGCGCGCAGACGGATTACGACAAAGCGCGCGAGACGCTGCGCGCGCAGCAGAAGGCGGCGGCTTCCGACCGCGCCAATCTCGAGTTGAAGATCACGCGTGCGAGCCGCGAAGTCGCAGTCGGCGAGCGCGCGCTCGAGCAGATGGTCCTTCGCGCGCCGAAAGACGGCATCGTCGTCATCCGCGATCATCCGTGGGAAGGACGCAAGCTGCAGAACGGCGACACGGTGTGGGTCGGCTTTCCGATCGCGCTGATGCCGGAGCTCGACTCGCTGCAGGTCACGGCGTCGCTCGCCGACGTCGACGACGGCCGCATCACCGTCGGGATGCCCGCCACCGTCACCGTCGACGGCTATCCCGATCGGCATTTTCCGGCGGTGATCGAGCGCATCTCCGCGGTCGCGCAGGAAGAAGCGCGCGCGTCGATGCGGCGCAAGTTCCGCGTCGTCGTGAAGCTGACGAGAATCGATCAGGCGTTGATGCGGCCCGGACTCTCGGCGCGCGTCGAGATTCGCCGCGAGCTGCAACGCGATGTTCTCATCGCACCGCGCGCGGCGATCGACTTCTCCGCGAAGACGCCGCGCGCGCGTCTCGCGTCAGGACGCCTCGTCGATATCGTCGTCGGCTCATGCAACGCGCAGGAGTGTGTCGTGAAGAGCGGACTCGATGAAGGCGCGAGGCTGAAGTCATGAAGCGCGTCGCGAAGCGTTACGCCATCCCGGCCGCCGCCGTCATCCTCTTCTTCTTCGGCGGCTGGACGCTGCGCAACAAACTCGCCGCCGATCGTCAGGGCGACTGGGTGAACGTCGCGCGCGGCGATCTCGTCACCGGCGTCGAAGTCTCCGGCACCCTCGCCGCCGTCGAAACCGACTCCCTCGGGCCCCCTCAAATCCCCGACGTGTGGGACTTCAAAGTCTCGATGCTCGCGCCGGAAGGCACCGAGGTGAAGAAAGGTCGTCCGGTCATCGGCTTCGATACGACGAATCTGCAGCGCCTCCTCGATGAAAATCGCGCGCTCGCGGAGCAGGCAAAGAAAGAGATCGAGAAGAAGCGCGCCGACGTCGCCGTGCGCCGCGAAGACGAGCGTCTGCAACTCGCGGAAGCCGAGGCGCGGGCGCGGAAGTCGTCGCTGAAGCTCGAGGCGCCGCCGGACATCGTCGGCGTGAAAGAGCGCAAGGAAGTGGAGCTCGAGTACAAGCTGGCGAAGCGCGAAGTGGAATCGATTCGCGCGCGCCTGGCGTCGTTCGAGCGCGCCGCGGCCGCGGAGATCAAGCTGCTCGAGAGCAAGCGCAGCACGGCCGAGGCGATTGTGGCGCGCAGCGAAGACGCGATCCGCCAGATGACCGTGCTCGCGCCGCGCGACGGCACCGTCGTCTACATCTCGGATCAGCGCGGCGAGAAGAAGAAAGTCGGCGACACGATGTGGAAGGGACTTCGCGCTGTCGAGATCCCCGACCTTCGTCGCATGAAGGCGAACGGCGAGGTCGACGAAGCGGATGCCGGCAAAGTCGCGATCGGCCAGCGCGTCACTTTGCGGCTCGACGCGCATCCCGACGACGAGTTCCACGGGACGATCGTCGGCGCGTCGCGGATGGTGCAGCAGCAGAGCGGCACGAAGAATCCGCTGAAAGTGCTGCGCGTCGACATCAAGCTCGATCGCACCGATCCCGCGAAGATGCGCCCGGGCATGCGCTTCCAGGGATCGGTCGAATTGGCGCGCGCGCGCAACGTGCTGCTAATTCCGCGCAACGCGGTGTTCATGTCGACGAAGGGTCCGGTCGTCTATCGCCGCGGACTCTTCGCGGTCGACACGATCGCATTGAAGCTCGGTCGCGAGAACGACAAGTCGGTCGAAGTGCAGTCGGGACTCAGCGCGGGCGATCGCGTGCTCGTCGAGAAGAGCGGCGCGAAAACGGGCGACGAGGCGAAGTCGTGAAGAAGCGCGTCGCTGCCATCGCCACGGTGATCGTCGTCGTTGCCGGCTCGATCGTCATCATCGCGTCGCGTCCTGCGTCGAACGCCGTCCCGACGATGAAGGTCACCGGCGCGCCATTCGTTCGCCGCGTGACCGCCGAGGGCAATCTGAAAGCGGTGAAGGCGACGCCGCTCACCGCGCCGACGCGCGCGCCGGGCGCGTTGAAGATCGCGTGGATCGCCGACGACGGCTCGCTCATGAAGAAGGACGACATCGTCGTCCGCTTCGATCCGACCGATTTTCAGAAAGAGCTGCTCAACGGCAACGAAGATCACGCCACCGCGAACAACAACATGACGAAGACGGACGTGCAGGCGTCCGCGACGCGCACGAATCTGCATCGTGATGCAAATCAGGCGCGGATCGAAATGGAGATCGCGAAGCGATTCAACTTCGACGACGGCGAGATCTTCTCGAAGTACCAGCGCATCGATGCCGAGGTCGACGCCAAGCTCGCTTCCGATCGCATGTCCCACGCGAACAACCTCCTTGGCGTTCGCGACGGCCTCGCGCGAACGGAGCACGATCTCGTCTCGATCGAAGACAAGAAAGCGTCGCTGCGGATTCAGAACGCGACGCAGGGACTGCAGTCGCTCGAGATTCGCGCGCCATACGACGGCATTCTCGTGCTGCAGCGCGACTGGCGCGGCGACGTGCCGCGCGTCGGCTCGAACGTCTGGCCGGGCATGCCCCTCGGCGAGATTCCCGACCTCGCGAAGATGAAAGCGGAAGTGTTCGTGCTCGAAGCCGACGCCGCGGGACTCGCCGTCGACAAACGCGCGGTGCTGTCGCTCGAATCGAATCCATCGATCACGTACACCGGCAAGGTGACGCAGGTCGACAAGCTGGCGCGGCCTCGCGTGCGTGGCGTGCCGGTGCAGTACTTCGGCGTGACGATCACGCTCGATCGCAACGATCCGATGATGAAGCCGGGCGCGCGCGTGCGCGCGATCGTCGACGTCGAGAATCGAGCGAAGGCCTTCGCGATCCCGCGCCAGGCGCTGTTCGAAAAGGACGGGAAGAAACTCGTCTATCGCCGCGATCACGGCAAATTCGTCGCCGTGCCGGTCGACATCGCGACGTCGTCTGCCGGACGCGTCGTCGTCATCCGCGGGCTGCAGGACGGCGACGAGCTCGCGCTCGTCGATCCGACGGAAAAAAAGAGCGGCGCATGACCGACTTCGAGACGCTGAACACGGCGCTCTTGAATCTCGCCACGCACAAGATGCGGACGGCGCTCACGATGCTCGGCATGATCTTCGGCGTCGGTGCGGTGATCGCGATGTTGTCGATCGGCGCCGGCGGCGAACAGAAAGCCCTCGAGACCATCGGCCGCCTCGGCCTCCGCAACGTGCTCGTGCGCGCGAAAGACGTGAAGCCCGAGGAGCGGCAGGAGTTGCGAAAGAAATCGCTGGGCGTGTCGGTGCGCGACGGCGAGGCGATCGCGGAAGCGATCCCGAACGTCGAGCGCGTGATGCCGCGCGTCGAAGTGAAGCCGTACAAGATCATCGCGCCGGGCGCGAAGGCGAAGGCGAAAGTGTGGGGCGTCTCCGCGCACTATCGCGACATCGCCGCGGTCAAGTTGAGCGAAGGGCGATTCTTCGACGCGCTCGACGAGCGCGATCACGCGCAGGTCGCGGTGATCGGACAGGAAGTGCGCCGCAAGTTGTTCGGATACGGTCCCGCGGTCGGAAAGCTGTTCAAGGTCAACGACGTGTGGCTCGAAGTGATCGGGATCCTGGCGGGCGAATCGCCCGGCGGCGGCGATGTGGCGGTCGGATCGAACGCGGAAGAGATCTGGATTCCGGTGTCGACGGCGATGCGCAAGTTCGATCGCGATCCGCTCGATGCGCCGGTCGACGAGTTGATCGTGACGGTGAAGGAAGGCGTGTCGACGCGCAAGACCTCCGATCTGATGAAACCGCTCATCGATCGATTGCACGGCAGTGCAGACGACTACGAGATCGTGGTGCCCGAGGCGTTGCTCGAGCAACGAAGGCAGACGCAGCGCATCTTCAATATCGTGATGGGATCGATCGCCGGCATCTCGCTGCTCGTTGGCGGCATCGGGATCATGAACATCATGCTCGCGTCGGTGCTCGAGCGAACGCGCGAGATCGGCGTGCGCCGCGCGATCGGTGCGACGCGACGCGACATCCGCTCGCAGTTCGTGATCGAGTCGTTTGCGATCAGCGTGATCGGCGGCGTCTGCGGGATTGTGATCGGCATCGTGCTGGCGCGGCTCGTCGCCGCGTACGCGGGCTGGCCGACGGTGATCACGGTGTGGTCGCTCGTGCTGTCGACTGGTGTGTCGGTGGCGGTTGGACTCGTGAGCGGGATTTATCCCGCGACACGCGCCGCGGAGCTGGATCCGATCGAAGCGCTTCGTTACGAGTAAACGCGATTTTCGCGAACGCGGCGTCACCTTCGCGTGTTCTTGTAGCGGAGGTTGATGATGACGACGATTCAGGCCACGTTTGCGCCGATCCGGCAAGACTTTCTCCAGCGTGTGCGGCGCGACGGACGCGACGATCTCAATCAGGCGGTGAAGCGAGTCGTGGCGAAGGGCGGCGAGCCGTGCCGCGACGCATTGCGCCGCGCGATGCCGGGCGAGGAACTGATCCTCGCGAGCTACAGCCCGTTCACGGTCGAAGGACCGTATCGCGAGTTCGGACCGGTCTTCGTCTTCGCGAACGACGGCGATCAACCGACGGAGAGCACGCTGAAGATCGGAGCGGCGGACACGTATCTGCGCGATCAGTTCGTCGTCCGCGCGTACTCGCATGACGAAGAGATCCTCGACGCCGCGCTCGTCGCCGCGCCGAACGCGCAGGAGACGATCGACTCGTTCTTCACGCGCGACGACGTGAAGTTTCTGCACGTCCGCTTTCCGACGTACGGCTGCTTCGCGTGCCGGATCGAGCGACCCGCGGTTTACCGGTAGATCAGCCGCCCGCTCTTCGCATCGATCACGACGTTCGCGTCGGGATGGTCGCCGATGTCGATGCCGCGCACTTTGTCGGCGAGCGGCTTCATCGGAAAGTGAATGCGCAGCGGCTTCACCTTCGCTTCGGCCGCGGTGCGGTAGATGCGTTTGTACATTCGCTGAAAGCGCGCGTGATCGCGGTACGTCACGGCGCCGCCGAAGAGAATCGGGATCAGCAACACGGCGATGGCGGCGTCGCGTTTCTCGATCGTGAGAAGAAAGAGAAAGAGCGCGACCGGGATGAGGTACAGGCGTCCGACGAAGTTGTGGAAGTGGATCAGCGTGCCGTTCTCATAGTCGAGGAACATCCCCCAGTAGATGATCGCGCCGCCGATCACGAACAGCGCGGTCAGCACGATCAACCGTGGACGGCGCAGCGCGGCGAGCGACACGGCGAGAAATGCGAATCCCGCGATGAACATCGGCCGCTTCAACGCCTCGATCCAGAACGTCGACGCGAAGTTGATGAGCGTCGGAATCAGATGCTGGCGCTCGAAACCGTGAACGTCGCCGGCTTGTCCGAACGGAACGATGTGCGAGCGGATGACGAAGTAGGTGGCGCCGAGGATGAGGGCGGGGAGAAAGGTCCGAAGGATGCGAGGGAGTGAGATGCGGCCGGCGACCATGAGGATGACGAGAAAGGGGAGGATGAGGATCGCCGTCTCTTTCGCGAAGAACGCGACGCCGAAGATCACGCCGGCGGCGACGTCGCGGCCGCGCGCGAGCTGCGACAAACCCGCAGCGAGGATGAGCATCGCCGTGACGTCGAAGATATTCGCGTACCAGCCTGCAGCGATGAATCCCGAGCCGGAGAAGAGAAACGCGATCGTGAAGAAGAAGCGGCGGCGATCGGATCGCGCGCTCCATCGATCGGCCGCGTTGAGCAGAAGCAGCAGCGCGCCGGTCATCATCAACATGTTGACCAATCGCAGAACGCGCCACGAAACGTTGAAGCTCGGGATGAAGTGGAGGAACACGGCGGCGATCAGCGTCGGCAGCGGACGCCAGAAGCCGAGGGATTGTGTCAGGACGAAATGGATCTTCGTGGCGAGCGAGATCGAGACGTCGCTGAAGTACAGCATGCCGTTCGTCTCGTCCCAGACGTCGGCGATCATCAGCCGGATCGCGAGCACGAACCAGACGAGAATCGCGGCGATCATCGCCGCGCGCCAACCGTTTTTCACGCGCGCAATGTAGCATCGCGTTCGATGCTTGCTGCACTGAGACCGCTGCACTGGGCGAAGAACCTGCTGATCTTCGGGCCGCTGCTGCTCGCGCACCAGATCGGGAGCTCGGCGCGGCTCGTCGACACCCTTCTCGCGTTCGTCGCCTTCTCGCTCGCGGCGTCGGGCACGTATCTGATCAACGACGTGCGCGACGCCGCGCATGACCGCCTGCATCCGACGAAGAAGGAGCGGCTGATCGCGTCCGGCAGGATGACGCCGTCGGCTGCGCTGACCACCGCAATCGTGTTGATCGCCGCGGGACTCGCGCTCGCATTTTTCGTACAGCGGGAAGTGGCGGCGTGGCTCGCCGGATACGTCGTGCTCTCGCTCACGTACTCGATCGTCTTCAAGCGCCGCGTCTTCCTCGACGTCCTCGCGTTGTCGGCGCTCTACTCGATCCGCGTCCTCGCCGGCGGCGCGGCGGCGCGCGTCGAAGTGTCGGACTGGCTGCTGGCGTTGTCGGGATTCATCTTCATCAGCCTCGCGCTGTTGAAGCGCTACGCCGATCTCCGATTCCTTGCGACGCGCGGCGAAGAAGCGCTGCCGGGACGCGACTACAGCAGCGGCGACGTCGATCTTCTGCGCAGCATGGGAGTGTCGACCGGGATGCTCGCGGTGCTCGTCCTCGCGCTGTACGTCACGAGCGAGCAGGTCGCGCGTTTGTACACGCATCGCCGTCTTTTGTGGCTCGTTTGTCCGATGCTGCTCTATTGGATCGCGCACATGTGGTTCCTCGCGCATCGCGGGCGAATCGAAGACGATCCGATCGTGATCGCGGCGAAGGACCCGACGAGTTACATCGTCGCGGCGCTCATCGTCGTCGTCAGCGCGGCCGCGGTGTGACGATGAGCGCGCACGAGTCGTGGGGACGCTTCATTCCGTCGGAGCCGGCGCGCGTCGTCGCTCCCGACTGGACGAGCGAGATTCCGCCGCTCGACACGATCGGCGGCTCGCTGCTCGCGTACGGCCGCGGACGCAGTTACGGCGACGTCTGTCTCAACAACGGCGGAACGCTGCTCGACACGTCGCACCTCGCGCGCCTGCGAAGCTTCGATCGCGAGAATGGCATTCTCGAATGCGAGGCGGGAGCGACGCTCGACGACATCCTTCGCGTGATCGTGCCGGCGGGATGGTTCCTGCCGGTGACGCCGGGGACGAAGTTCGTGACGATCGGCGGCTGTATCGCGAACGACATTCACGGGAAGAATCACCATCGCGCCGGAACGTTCGGGCGATGGGTGCTGTCGTTCGATCTCCTGCGCTCCGACGGCTCGTTTCATTGCTCGCCGACGGAGAATCGCGAGCTGTTCGACGCGACGATCGGCGGACTCGGACTCACGGGCCTCATCACCGCGGCCACGATTCAGATGCGGCGAGTCGACTCGCCGTTCGTGCTCACCGAAGCAATTCCGTTTCGATCGCTCGAGGAGTTTCAGCGGATCTCCGACGAGAGCGATGCGCACTTCGAATACACCGTCGCGTGGATCGATTCATTCGGCGGACGGAACGCGAAGGGGATTTTCTATCGCGGTAATCACACGAACGCGGAAGGACGTGCAGAATCGCGTCCCACATTGCACATTCCGCCGGTCGGGGTGTTGAGCGCGTCGGTCGTGCGAGGATTCAACGCCGCGTACTACCTCATGAGTCAGGATGCGAAGCCGCGCGTGCAGCACTACGATCCGTTCTTCTATCCGCTCGATGCGATTGCGAATTGGAACGTGGCGTACGGCAAGCGCGGATTCTTGCAGTATCAATGCGTCGTGCAATCCATTGACGCCACCGCAGAGATCCTCGATCGCACGGCGCGCTCGCAAATGGCTTCCTTTCTGACTGTGATCAAGAAATTCGGCGACGTCGCATCGCCGGGGATGATGTCGTTTCCGCGCGCGGGAACGACGCTTTGCCTCGACTTCGCCGCGAAGCACAAAGGACTCCTGCCGATGCTCGACGGCTTCGATGAATTGGTCGCGAGCGCGGGCGGCTCCGTCTATCCCGCGAAAGACGCGCGTCTCTCGCCAACGCGATTCCGCGAGTTCTTTCCGCAGTGGGAGTCGTTCGCGCAGCACATCGATCCGCGATTCTCGTCGTCGTTCTGGCGAAGAGTGACGTCGTGAGAGTCGCGATCATCGGCGCCACATCCGCGATCGCCGAGGCGACGGCGCAGAACTTCGCGGAAGAAGGGGCGGAGCTCTTTCTCGTCGCGCGCAACGCGGAGAAGCTCGCCGCCGTCGCCGCCGATCTTCGCGTGCGCGGCGCGGCGCGCGTCGACGAGCTCGTGATCGATGTCGCGCGCCATCGCGAGATCGTCGAAGCCGCCGGCGACGTCGACGCTGTCCTCATCGCACACGGCTCGCTTCCCGATCAGCGCACGATGGAACGCGAGATCGACGCGCAGATCGAGTCGTTCAATCTCAACGCGACATCCGTCATCGCGCTCGCCGGCGCATTTGCGAACGTCATCGGCGACGGCACCATTGCCGTCATCGGCTCCGTCGCTGGCGATCGCGGGCGCCGCTCGAACTACGTCTACGGCGCCGCGAAAGCCGCCATTCACGCGTATTGCGACGGCCTTCGCGGACGCGTGAACGTCGTCCTGATCAAGCCGGGATGGGTCGACACGCCGATGACGCGCGGCATGAAGAAGAACCCGCTCTTCGCGGACGCGCGCTCCGTCGGCCGCGGCATTCATGACGCCATCCTGCGCAAGCGCGGAACTGTGTATCTGCCCGGCTACTGGCGCTGGATTTCACTGATCGTTCGCATGTTGCCGTCGCGGCTCGTTCGCTTCTGACACTATGATCCTCTGATGCGTAGGCGACTCGCGCTCTTTCTCCTGCCGCTCGTCTTTGCAGGCGCGGCATTCGCAGCAGCGCCGGCAAAGAAGCTCGCCGGCGCAACAGCGCCGGCTACGAAACTAACGGTGCCGCCGATTCAACTCAAACACCGGACGCTCGCCAACGGCCTCGAGGTCTACTCGGTCGCGGACCACTCCAGTCCCACGGTCGCGATCCAGGTCTGGTATCGCGTCGGATCGAAAAACGATCCGGACGGCCGCAGTGGATTCGCGCACCTCTTCGAACACCTGATGTTCAAGAGCACCGCGCACATGCCCGCGGAGATGATGGATCGCCTCACCGAAGACGTCGGCGGATTCAACAACGCGTCGACGCGCGACGACGCGACGGAGTATCACGAAGTCGTTCCGTCGAATTACCTCGAGACATTGCTGTGGGCCGAAGGCGACCGCATGGCGAGCCTCAACGTGAACGACGAGAACTTCAAGTCGGAGCGCGACGTCGTGAAAGAGGAGTACCGCTTCCGCGTGCTCTCGCCGCCGTACGGCCGGCTCTTCACCGCGCTCGAGAAAGACTCGTGGGCCGTGCATCCGTACAAGCGTCCGGGCATCGGTAACATCGAAGAGCTCGACGCCGCGACGCTCACCGACGTGCAGGCGTTTCACACGACGTTTTATCGTCCCGACAACGCGGTGCTCGTCGTCGTCGGCGACTTCGATCAAACCCAACTCGACGCATGGACCGACAAATACCTCGGCGTCGTCCCGCATCCGTCGACGCCGATCCCGCGCGTGACCGTGAAAGAGCCGCCGCGCAAAGAGGTGAAGCGATTCGAGGAGCACGGACCGAGCGTGCCATTGCCCGCGGTCGCCGCAACGTGGCTCCTTCCCGAAGCGCGGCACGCCGACAGCGCCGCCCTCTCCGTCACCGCCGCCCTCCTCGGCCTCGGGCAGTCCTCGCGCGTGTACGAGTCGCTCGTCTACAAGAAAAAAATCGCGGTAGAGATCGAAGTCGACGCCGATCTGCGCGAAGACGCCGGGCTCTTCATCGCCTTCGCCGTGTTATCGAATGGTCACAATCCGAACGAAGGCGAAAAGGCTCTGCTCGCCGAGATCGATGCGCTCGCGACGAAGACGATCCCCGCAACCGAGCTCGAGAAAGCGAAGACGCAGCTCATCGCGTCGATCCTCCGCGACCGCGAAACGAACAACGGCAAGGCCATGGACATCGGAAACTCCGTCGTCGTCTTCCACGACGCGAACTTCGTCAACGCGTGGATCGGAAAGCTGCAAGCGGTCACAGCCGCGGATGTTCAGCGCGTCACGAAGAAATACGTTACCGGCGCGCCTCCCGTGCTCATCCATTACACGGCCGAGGGAGGCGCGAAATGAGCAGACGATTCCACGTCCTCGCTTTGTTGTTGTTGATCGTGCCGACTTACTCGAGAGCCCAGCAGACGCCTCCGCCGCCCGCGGCTCCGCGCGCGGCGCGCGTACCGCGTCCGACGGAGCAGACGCTCGCGAACGGATTGCGTGTGATCGTCGTCGAGAAAACGGGACTGCCGCTCGTTGCCGCCCGTCTTCTCGTGAAGACCGGCAGCGAAGCGGATCCGAACGATCGCGCCGGCCTCGCGGACCTGACCGCGTCACTGTTGACGAAGGGAACGAAGACGAAGAGCGCGGAAGAGATCGCACTCGGCGTCGAAGCGCTCGGCGCAACGATCGACAGCGGCGCCGGATGGGACAACTCCTTCGTCACCCTCGGCGCACTCGCGAACAATTTCTCGTCGGCGATGAAGTACGTCGCCGACGTCGTGCTGCATCCGACATTCACGCAGGACGAGATCGATCGCCTGCGCGATCAGAACATCGACGCGCTGAGCGTGGCGATGCAGAACCCCGCGCAGCTCGCGAACTTCGTCGCCGCGCGCGCGCTCTTCGGTGGGGGCCCTTACGGACACAATCAAGGCGGCACGCCCGAGTCGCTGAAGGCGATCACGCGCGATGACGTCGTGAAGTTCCATCGCACGCACTACCGCCCGAACAACGCCGTGCTGATCGTCGCCGGCGACGTGAAACCGGAAACGGTGTTCGCGCTCGCGAAGACGTTGTTCGGTAATTGGTCCAGTGGAGGACAGGCGCCCCCGCCTGTCCAGTCCGAGTCCGTTGCAGCATCCGGCCCGTCCGTCGTCGTGATCGACATGCCCGACGCCGGCCAGGCCGCGGTCGTCGTCACGCGACGCGGTCTCTCGCGCAACGATCCGCAGTACTACAAAGCGATCGTCACGAACGCCGTCCTCGGCGCCGGCTACTCGTCGCGACTCAATCAGGAGATCCGCATCAAGCGCGGACTCAGTTACGGCGCCGGCAGTTTCTTCGACTTCCGCCGCGAGCCCGGCGCGTTCAACGCCGCCGTGCAAACGAAGAATGAATCCGCGATCGAAGTGGCGGGACTCATCGGCGGCGAGGTCAGCAAGATGACGTCGACGTCGGTGCCGGAGTTGGAGCTGACGCCGCGCAAGGCAACGCTGATCGGCGACTTCGGCCGCTCGGTCGAAACAAACTCCGGACTCGTCGGCCGCATCGGCACGCTCGCGCTCTACGGCCTGAGTCTCGATGAGATCAACGCATTCGTCGCGAAGGTGCAGTCGGTGACACCCGCGGACGTGCAGAAGTTCGCCGGCGAAAAACTCAACGGCGACGCGCGGATCGTGATCGTCGGCGACATGAAGAAGATCGGCGACACGCTCAAGGCCGCGTATCCGAACGCCGAGGTGATTCCGATCGATCAGCTCGACCTCAACTCGCCGACACTGAGAAAGAAATGAGCGCGTTTGTCATCCCGAGCCGGCGCAGCGCGGCGAGGGATCCCCATCGCATGTGCGGCCGCGCGTCGTTCATGCGATGGGGATTCCTCGACCGTCCTGCGCCGCTTCGCGGCTCCGGCGGCTCGGAATGACACGGCGCCGCACGCTCGCTGTCGCCGCGGGACTCGCAATCGTCGCGATCCTCGCCGGCGTCGCGATCGTTTGGTGGAGCGTGCGCCGCGCGGCGCATGAGATGACGACGCCGCACGAGACCCTCGTCGACCTCGGCGACGTCGTCACGCACGTTCGCGAGATGAGCCGGCTCGAGACCTACGCGATGCACGTCATGAACGTCTCGACGATCAAGCAGTCGTATCAATTCGTGCCGCGCGTGCTCGGCAGCGACGAGATCACGCTCTACAGCGAAGGCGACGTCATCGCCGGCATCGATCTGTCGCGCGTGCAGCGCACCGACGTCTGGCGCGAGCCTGACGGCACGCTGGTGATTCGGCTGCCCGATCCGCAGATTCTCGTCACGCGGCTCGACAACGCGAAGACGCGCGTGATGAATCGCAAGACGGGACTGTTGCGCCGCGCCGATCCGAATCTCGAGTCCCGCGTGCGCGTGTTCGCCGAGGGAGCGATTCGCAGCGACGCGGTGCGGAAGGGGATTCTGACATCGGCCACGTCGAGCGGAGAGCAGAAGCTCGCCGCATTCGTGCACACACTCGGATTTCAGAAGGTGAAGTTTGTGACGACAGGCGGACCCGCTACACTCAAAGAATGAAGCACGCCATCCTGATTGCCTTCCTCGCCTTCGGCGCATTTGCACAAACGAATGATGACGACGCCGTGACCGCGGCGGCGCTCGCGCAGAACTTTTTCACGCGCAACAACGAGGCGGGCGGTTGGGTGCCGACGGTCGACGTGAACCTCGCGCCGTTGCGCGCAGTTCATGTCGCGTGGCCGGGATTCGACGAGGATCGGACGCACGCGATGATCGTCGGTGCGATGGATCGAACCGCGATCTACATGGCAACGCTGGAGAAGAAGGACGGCGTATGGCGCGCGACGTGGACCGGAACGATGCCGCCGATGCGCGAGGAGCCGCCCGCTCCGCCGCGCGCGCCGCTTCCGCCCGACGTCCAGCCGATTCGCGTCGGCGGAGACGTGAAGGCGCCGGTCGTCCTGACGCGCGTCGACCCGATTCTGCCGGCGAGAGTGGTCGAAGAGCACATCTCTGGAATCGTCATCCTCGAAGCCGTCATCGACAAGAACGGGCGCGTGCGCGACGTGCAGATCCTCAAGCCGCTACCGTACGGCGCGTCCGAGGCGGTGAAAGAGGCGGTGACTCAGTTGACGTTCCGGCCGGGAACATTGAACAACCTTCCCGTCGACGTCATCTTCAACCTCACGGTCAATGTCCGCGGGCAGTCGTGAGGTAGACCGCGAAGCTGCCGAGCCAGTGCCCGCCTTCGTAGTGCTCACCGGTGACCGATGCGAGTCCGGCCTCGCGATGCGCTTTCGCTGACGCACGCAACGCGGGAAGGCGAGGATCGTTCGACGGAAGCGCGCTCGCGATTCCTTCGAGCATCCACCCGCGACTCAAATTCAATCCGTCGAGATGCGCGAGCTTCGGATCGCTCGGATCGGTGACGATCTCCGGTTTCAAATCGATCAACGGCAGAAACGCCGTGAGCCACGCCGTGAACTCTTTCTTCGGCAGCACCCGCCGCATCAAATCCGCCTCGGCGATGCACGGCGAGAGGAAGTCTTCTCCCGACGGCTCGTACGCGATCGGACACTTGCGATCGTTCAGAAAAAACGCGCGGCTGCGATCGATGACGAGTTGCTTTAGCTGCGGATCGTTCGTCGAGTCGAGGATCAACCCGAACGAGAACGCCGACTGACTGTGCTCGCCGATACGGATCGGATACGAGAGCTTCGGCAGCCACGCCTTCAATCGATCCGTCGCCGCGCTCTCGAGCGGCGCGAGCGTTTGTGCGAGCGGATCGTTCGTCTCGCGCAACTCCGCACCGAGTTGCAGGAGCCACGCGAGTCCGTAGGGACGCTCGAAGCTCGCGCGTCCGTCGCCGCGCAGATACGCGACTTCCTGCGCGATGTTCTCCGGCGTGATGCTCGCGGCGACCGCGTCATGTGCCGCCTTCGCGAACGGCGCGTCGGGAAACTTGCGCGCGAGACGCGTGAGCAGCCAGTGACCGTGAACCGACGAATGCCAGTCGTAGCAGCCGTAAAACGCCGGTGTCAGCTTGCGCGGCGGCGCGACGTCGGCATCGCTGTTGAGATTGTGCGAGATCTTGTTCGGATACTCCTTGTGCACGCACGCAAGCGCGAGGTTCGCGAAACGCTCCGCGGCCTTCGCATCGAATTCGGGAGCTGCATGAAGAGCGATCGTGGCAGCGAGCGCGAGGATCATCGCGCGATTCTATGCGCGACGATGCGTCAGAGCCGCTTCATCATCACTCGGAACGCGGGGATGGAAAGGCAGCTGATGACGGCCGCGGCGCCGAACGCGGTCGACAATCCATATCGCTGTCCGATGGCGCCGACGAGCAGCGAGCCGATGCCGATGCCGGTGTCGAACGCCCACACCATGCTGCCGAACGTGCGCGCACGGCGGCCGGGATCGGTCTTCGACAACATGAACGAGACGAACGACGGATACATCCAGCCGAACCCGGCGCCGAAGACGAACGCCGACGCGATCATCTGCCAGCGCGTGTGTGCGAAGACGAGTAGTGCGAACGCGATCGGAATCAGCGAGAACGACCAGTAGATGATGCGCAGCGGGCCGATGCGATCGGCGAGATGCGCGGTGAGAACGCGCACGATGATCATCGACGCGGCCAGCGCCGTCAGATAGATCGACGCCGGCGTGACGTGGCGCTCGATCGCGTAGATCGCCGAGTAGCTGGTGATGCCGCCGTAGCCGAAGGCGATCATCGTCATCGACAGCGCCGTCCGCGTGACGCGCCAGTCCCAGACTTCCTTGATCATCAGCGTTTCCTGCGTGTGTCGCGGGATTCCCGTCGATGGAAGAAACACGGCGCCGATCGCCATGAGCGCGGAGAGGATCGACATTTCGACGCAAAGTGTCATCCATCCGCCGAAGTGAAAGACCCACAACCCGATCGCCGGTGCGATCGTCACCGCGCTCGTGCTCGCGAGTCCCCAATACGCGAATCCCTGCGTGCGACGCGACTCGGGAATGAGGTCGCTCATGATCGCGGAGCTGGCCGCGAGAATCGCCGACCAGAGCGATCCGTGAATCGCTCCAACGACGAGCAGCAGCGGCAAGAAGGTGATCACGCCGTAAGCGAGCGAAAAAGCGATGAACGCGATCGACGCCGTGATCAGCGCAACGCGCCGCCCGACGTGATCCGCGATCGTGCCCATCACCGGCGCCGCAAACGCGCTCGCGAAGGTGTACGCCGCGAGAAACCACCCCGCCTGCGCTTTCGTTCCGCCGAGCTGAAGGATGCGAAACGGAATGACCGGCAGCAGCTGAAATGCGGAGAAGAACGCGACGAACGCAAACGTCCACAACCCCGCAAAGCGCGGTGTGAAGAGAGGATCGACGCGGGACTGCGGACGCGACATGAAGGGCGGGATTGTAGTTGACGTGCTCTGCGTTGAGTGACTTCGAATGATCATCAAACGCGCCGCCAAGTACGGCTTCTGTTCCGGCGTTCGCATCGCCGACCTCAAAGTGAAGCGCTTCGCCGCGGGCGGCGGGCGCGGTGCCATCCTTGGCCAGGTCGTTCACAACGAGCGCGTCGTCGAGGAGATGGAAAACCTCGGCGTTCGCACGGTCGATGAAATCGGCGACGTCGCCGAGCCGACCATCGTCTTCTCCGCGCACGGCGTTCCGCCGTCGTTCCACACCGACGCGAAGTCGCGCGGATTGAACGTCCTCGACACGACCTGCAAGTTCGTCTACGACATCCACCGCGAGTCGAAAGACGCGCTGGGCGAGGGCTGTCACCTCGTCTTCATCGGCGACCCGAATCATCGCGAGGTGATCGGCTACACGAAGGACCTCGATCCGAGCGTCTATCACATCGTCCTGCGCACTGCGGACGTCGAGACGATCGACTGGTCGCAGTACGACAAAGTGAAAGTCTTCTATCAGACGACGCTGAACGCCGAGGAGTTCGAGGACGTCGTGCAGCGGATCGAGCAATCGGCGAAAAAAGTCGAGCGCGCGGACACGATCTGCTACGCGACCAAAGAGAATCAGGACGCCGCACGCGTGCTCGCGCGCGATCCGGAGATCGATCTCATCATCGTCATCGGCGGACGCAAGAGCGCGAACACGAAACACCTTTGGGAGATCTGCCGCGAGTCGAAGCCGGCGTATCTCGTCCAGGGCGCGGAGGACGTCGATCCGACGTGGCTCGCCTCGGCGCGCGTCGTCGGGGTCACAGCCGGAGCGTCGACCCCCGACTACGTCATCGATGAGGTCGAAGCCCGCATCGCAGCAATATCGACCGCGGCCTGATCGTTCTCTGAACGAATGAAATTCGTTCGGAATCTACTGTTCGGCTTGCTGGTGATCGGCGCGACCGCGTCGCATGCAGCGGAGCTGAAGTGCACGAGTCCGTCGACGAACGTTGAGGAGTTTCGCTACACATGGCGTCTCCGCGGCGGCATCGGCTGGCTGGCCGGGCTCGTGTTTCCGAACCGCGGCGTCGGCAATCTCCGAACGGTCTTTCCGAAGTCGGGAGAGCACGAGATCACCAGCCAGTTGATGATGACCTCGCCCGGCAACTCGGGCTTCTACACGTACGAGTCGCAGATGGACGAAACCGGCTCGAAGACGTTCACGACGTATCACGGCTACGCGTGGGGGAAGAAGTCGCGCAAAGAGCGGACGATCTTCGACTACGTGAAGCGCCTCATGCGCATTCATCGCGAGACGCCGGAGAAAGTCGAAGACCGCGTGAAGCTGATTCCGCCGACGGAGTTGCAGGATGCGTCGCTGCGCGACGTCTTGACCGCGATCTATTTTCTGCGCGAGCACGCGTCCGAGATTCGCGGACCGCTCACGACGACGATCTTCTCCGACGGCAAGCAGTATCCAGTCATCTTGCAGCCGGCCGATCGCGTCACCTTCACCATGAGCGGCCAGAAGTTCACCGGCCTCGGATTCGAGATCATCGGCGCGCCGGGCGGACGCAAGTGGCCGGGCGGCGTGCGCGTGTGGATCTCCGATGACGCGCGCCGGATTCCGTTCCGCATCGAGATCAGCGAGAGCATCGCGTCGATGCAACTCGACCTGCAGTCGGTCGAATCGTGTGCATTCATGGGTCGAGCGCAGATCGCGGGGCGCGACGCGCAAGTGATCCCGGCGCGTTAGATCGTCTGCGTTTCGGCGGGGATGCCGAGGCCGCAAAAGAGTCCGACGAGATCGAGCAGCTCGGCGACGTGAAACGGTTTCTCCAGCACGACGCTCGGCTTGAACTCCGGCTCTGCGATCTCGAGCTTGTACGCGGAGATCACGATCACCGGCGATTCCTTGCGAATGCCGCGGAACCATCGCAGCCACTCGCGGCCGTCCATGCGCGGCATGGCCAGATCGAGGATCACGAGGAGAATGTCGGGATTGTCTTCGACGATCGGGATCGCGTCGGAGCCGTTGCCGGCCGTCAGCACTTCGAATCCGTACGGCGAAAGCAGGTCGCGATACGACGCGAGCAGCTTCGTGTCGTCATCGATGACGAGAAGCTTGCGCTGCTTGTGAGGCGTCCTGCGTGCCCGGATGCTCATGAAAACGGATTCTGCGGTTGCAAGGGTCGTGCTCAGCTTTTCCGAAGGAGCGTAAATCGCGCAGATTCATAGCGCAAAGGGAGCAGCTTCCCCTTCTGAATGAGCGTCTCGCGCGGCAGCTCCACGCGCAGCGAAATGACGCCGCGGAGGAAACCGCTCGCGATCCAGCGTCCTTCGCGAAACGACGCTTCTTCGATACCGAAGATGAAATCCGAGTCTTCGCCGGCCTTCGCGACGGCGAAGTCATTTGGACGCGCGAGCGCGACGCCTTCGCCCTCGAATGCGTTCGATGACCACGACCCGATCGGCGACTCGACGACGCCGCGATGAATGACGATCGGCACGATGTTGATGTCGCCCGTCGCAATCGCCGACGCCTCGCTGTTCGGCGACGAGTAGACGTGCGCGGCGCTTCCTTCCTGCACGACGCGGCCGCGATCGAGGATGACGACGCGATCGGTGTAGCCGAGCTCCGCGATCGACGACGGCGCGCTGATCACGGTCGCGCCGATGACGCGCAGTGTGCGATACCACTCGTCTGCGAGATCGCTCGCGTCGCGCAGCAGTTTGTCCGCGATCACGATCGCAGGTTTGCGCAGCTCGATGCGGGCGAGATGAACGCGCGCGCGCTCGTGATCGGACAGCGTGTCGACGCGACGCGCGAGAAGATCGTCGATGCGCCACTTAGACGCGGCGAGCTTCAGCTCATGATGGCGATCGATGCGATCGAGCGTTCGCGAGCGGACGGCGTTGACGAGCGCATGCTCGACCGACCATCGCTGCGGAAAGTCGGGATTCGCAGTGACGTAGAGGAGCGGACGGCGCGAAGCGGGGAGCTTGGAGACGTCATGCGATCCAATGTGAACCGTTCCGCTGCGTTGCTCGCCGGCGATGATGCGCAGCAGTGACGACGAGCCGCACGCAGGCGGGCCGGTGATCGCGGTGTGCGTCGAGCGCGCGAAATTCAGCGAGACGTCGCCGGCGATCGAGACATCGAGCATCGCACGCGATTGTATGTGTGGCGCAGACATTCCTGTCTGTGCCGGCCAGACAAGAATGTCTGGCCCACACTTACGGACGGGGACGCATCATGTTCCGCCGCTGTTCGCGCTGCTGACCGCCGCCGCCCGCGCCCATCTCCTGCATCCGATCGAGATCGGCGCGCATGCGGTTCCACTGCGCGTCGTTGAGCACCGAGCGCATGTCGACGAACAACATCACCTCGCGCTCGAACTTGCGCGAGCGCGCTTCATTCAGCTTCATCACGATCGACTTGATCGCGGCGCGGTTGAGCTGCGGCTGATCGAGCTCGCTGCGCAACGCGATCGCGAGCTTGTCCATGTCCGCTTTCACGTCGATCAGATCGCTCGCGGAGTTGCGGAAGATGCCTTCGAGGCGCGATTGCTGATCGTCCGTCAGCTCGAGGCGCTGAATGATCTCGGCGCGCTTCCACCACTTACCCGGCGGAACTTGCGCGAACGCGCTCATCGCCAGCGTCATCGACAGCACGATCAAAATCAGTCGTCGCATCACAGTTCATCCTCATTCGCCGACTCGACCCACGATTCCCACTGCACGACGGAGTGGAGGCTCTTCAACTGCGCCGAATCCCACGGATCATCGCTTGCGGGCGCCGTGATATGCGCACGATGAATGGGTGCAAGCAGTTCGGGTTGCGGCACCGGCTTCATCGCCTCGTACATCACCGCGCCGCCGAGGAAGAAGGCGAATGCGGCGGTGGCGGCGACGCGCAGCGTGCGCACCATGTGCTTCGTCTCGTGTTTGTGCGCGTCGATGCCGCGCATGATCAGGTGCCGCTGCCGCGACCAGAACGTGTCGGGACGCTCGACGTCGCACGAAGCCACGTCGCGCAGCTTTCGCTCCAGACGCTCGTATCGCGCGGCGCACTCGGTGCACTGCGCGAGGTGCATCATCACCGGCATCGATTCGCCCGGCTGCAGGTAGTACGTCTCGAGCAGATCGGCTTCAGTGTAGTGAGTCTTCATCGTCATTCCCCTGGGTCTTGTTTCTCCAGCCCGCCAGCTCTTTGCGGATCTTGTGGATCGCGCGGAAGAGATGTGCGCGCACTGTGCCTGCTCGAAGGCCGAGGTTCTCGGCGATGTCTTCGAGCGAGAGATTCTCGTAATGCCGCAGACGAAAGATCGTCTTCTGCTGCGCGGAGAGCGTTCTTTCCGCGCGATGGATCGCAGCGCGAAGCTGCGACGCCATGACCTGCCGTTCCGGATCGGGCCGGTCGTCCACCGGCTCGATCAACATCTCCTGCTCCCCATCCTCGGACATCGTGAAGAGGCTGAGGAACTTCCGTCGGCGCAGCGAGTCGCGCGATCGATTGATGGCGATGCGCGTGAGCCATGTCTCGAGCTCGGCACGCCCTTCGAACTTCGCGAGATTCGTGTACGCCTGAATGAACGTGTCCTGCGTGATCGTGTCGGCTTCGGTTTCGTCGCGGACGATGGCGAAGGCGACGCGGAAAATGCGCCGCTGGAAGCGTTCCACCAGCACTCCGAACGCGTTTCCGTCGCCGCCGAGGGTGCGGACGATGAGATCGCGGTCGGAAGGTGCGTGGTCGCTCGAGCGGAACAAAGCCACGTTACTCACAGGAATGGGACGATCCATGGGTGTTTCGCGTTTACATCATTGCGAATACAGCAGGTATTTTGCCCGCCTTTCGCCGAATGCGCGCTCATCGGCCTCGTAATTGGCCGGTTTGCCGCTTTTGATGGCGTCGAGGACGGCCGAGTTTTTGAGCAGGCGCGACATCTTGTCCGCGTCGAATTTTTCGCCGTAGAGGCGGCGTAGTGTCGTGGCGAGGGCGAATCCGATCGCGACCGGTTTCATCGGCTTGCGGTCGGTGATGACGAAGCGGACGCCGCCGCACGACTCTCCTTTGAAGATGCTCGCGTCGGGCGTGAAGCGAACCGGCTCGAAGCGGATGCCGGCGAGGTTCAGCGCGTTCATCTCGTGCGCGAGTTGTTCGCCGTCGATGTACGGTGCGCCGGCGATCTCGAACGGCGTCGCGGTGCCGCGGCCGACGCTGATCGCCGACTCGACGAGTCCGATGCCTGGATACAGACCCGCCGCGTTCAGGCTGCGCATGTTCGGCGACGTGTTGATCCACGGCAGCCCCGCGTCGTCCTGCCACATCGCGCGCTTCCATCCGCGGAGTTGCACGACTTCGAGATCGCCGTTGATGTGGCGCTCGTCGTTGAACATCTTCGCGAGCTCGCCGGCGGTCATCCCATGGCGCACGACGATTGGATGAATGGCGATGAACGATGCGTCGCCTTCCGCGATCGGTCCTTCGAAGGCGTCGCCGCCGATGGGATCGGCGCGATCGAGGACGATGAACTTCTTGTGCGCTTCGGCCGCCGCTTCCATCGCCATCGCCATCGTCGAGATGTAGGTGTAGAAGCGCGTGCCGATGTCCTGGATGTCGAAGACGAGCGCGTCGATGTTGCTCAGCTGTTCCGCTGTCGGTTTGCGGTGCTCGCCGTAAAGGCTGTAGATCGGAAGGCCGCTGATCGCGTCGGTGGTGTCGCTCACGTTCTCGTCGACGGCGCCACGGATTCCGTGCTCCGGCGCGAAGAGTGAAACGACTGTTACATTCGGTGCGCTGCGCAACAAGTCGATGGTCGGATTGCCGGCGCGATCGATGCCGGTGTGATTCGTGATCAATCCGATGCGCAAGCCGGCCAGCGCGCGATAGTGATCGGTATGCAGCACGTCGATCCCATTCATCGCGCTCGCGCCGCGCGTGATCCACTGAACCCTGCGACTCGCCACCTGCGACCCGCCACTCACGCCCGCCCACTTCGCCACTTCCGTCCCGAGCGTTCGCTGCAGAAGGAGGACATCGCCTTTGCCGTCGGGATGCACGCGATTCGAGAGGAAGACGTAGAACGTGCGCGACGGCGGATCGATCCACATCATCCCGCCGGTGAAGCCGGTGTGGCCGTAGCCGCCGATCGGAAAGAGATCGCCGCGCGGGCGGCTGTAGCCGGAGTCGTAATCGAATCCGCCCGTTCGCCGAACAGCGACATTCGGCGGCGACTGCACACTAGTTAACAACTTGACCGTCGCGCGTTTCAGGATCGGCGCGCCGCCGTTGAGAAGACACCGCGCGTACTTCGCGAGATCGCGCGCGGTCGTGAACATGCCGGCGTGGCCGGCGACGCCGCCCATGCGCCGCGATGTCGGATCGTGCACGACACCGCGCAGAATGACGCCGTCGGTCATCTCCGTCGGCGCGATTCGATTTGTCACCCTGAGCGTGAGCGAAGGGTCTGGGCGGGCGTGCGGCGCGCCGCCCTGCCGCCCAGGCCCCTCGCTCACGCTCGGGGTGACAAGCGGTCGAAAGCCCGTATCCCTCATCCCCAGCGGCTCGAACACCTCGCGGCGCGCGAACTCGTCGAGCGGCGTTCCACTCACTCTTCGCACGATTTCGCCGAGGAGCTCGAAGTTGATGTCGGAGTAACGGAAGACGTAGCCGGGGCGGTTCTGCGGCATCTCGATCGAGGCGCGGCGAATCCCTTCGTCGTATCCGCTCCACGCTTCGTTGAGATCGAGATCGGGACGGAGGCCGGACGTGTGCGTGAGCAGATGGCGGATCGTCACTTCGTCGCGCCAGCCGCCGTGAAACTCGGGGATGTACTTCGACGCTGGATCGTCGAGCTTGATCATGCCGCGCTCGATGAGGATCCAGATCGACGGCGTCGTCGCCGTCACCTTCGTCAGCGACGCCGCATCGAAGATCGT
>Ga0207687_10000687_pt1 | contig 22819 bp, 18 predicted proteins | sample KBSM54metaG_FD_184399 | JGI IMG/M metagenome (GOLD analysis project Ga0207687, IMG submission 184399) | Miscanthus rhizosphere microbial communities from Kellogg Biological Station, Michigan, USA - KBS M5-4 metaG (SPAdes) (version 2) | ecosystem: Host-associated > Plants > Roots > Rhizosphere >...
CGTGATCGAGGATTCCGGGCCGCTCGCCAGCGCCGCCGCCTTTGCCCATGTCAATGGATGGATCCTGGTGTTCCGGGTGTCGGGTCCCATCGATCGCCCGGCGGAGGTGGAGGCTGCTCTCGACGCGATGCTCGTGACCACGAAATTCGATCGCAAAGCCTATATCCTCCCCGCCGCGCCGCTTGAGTTCGCTGCCCCCTGCCCCGCGGCACCTTCCGGCGCGGTGAAGCCTTTCAAGTCGGATGAATCCAGCGCGAACGCTTTGGGTGCGGCGCTCATGTCTTCGGTCGGGGCCGAGAAGCCGAAGGGAGATGACGGCCTCAAGCCCAATTTTCCGGCCAACGGCCTCACCAAGGTTTGCGTGCGGGGCACGCTTGGCGACAGCGGACTCGAGATTCTCCAGCCCGCCGACACCAGCACGCCGGACATCATCCTCCTGCCGCTGAACGATGTCGACGATGTGGTTTCGGTCCGGAAAAACCTGCTCGGCACAGGCTATACGCTCGGCAAAACCGAGATCGGCCGGAGTCTCGTCCTCGGCGAAATGGATCGGATGCCCGACAATGATCAACTCGGCCGCATTTTAGCGGGCGAGCAGAAGGATCTCCTGGCCGTCCGGTCATCCACCACGATCAAGGCGAACGGCAATACCAGCGTCAATATCTCGACCGGGACCCTGAAATGAACGAGAGGCCCCATCTGAGGAGAGGCAGGACGGCGCTCCGCACCGCCCTGGCCATCGCCCTGATCGCGATCGCCCTACCGGCCCAGGCGCAGGTAAACCCCGACGAGGGCGCATGGACGGCCAAGGGCGATCTGGCCACCGTCACCGCAAGCGGCATCGGCATCCCCGTCAAGGCCGGAATCGTGTCGCTCGGCGAGACCGCCGAATATTCGCGAAAGGGCAAGGGCGTCGACAATGTCGCCCAATATGCATCGGAGAACCGGGCGGTCCAAGCGACCGTCTATGTCTTCTACGCGACCTATGCCGATACAGCGCTCGCGACCTGGGCGACCGACCGGGCTATCCATGCTCGGTTCGGCGCGAACGTCACCCTTGTCAGCGATACGGTCGCGGCGGCAGGCGGCGTGGCGGGTGCGGCGACACGCCGTATCTATGACAAGGCCGAGCTCGTTCCCGGCAACCCGTTGGCCTCCGCCGCCGGGTTCGTGCGCGCCGGCAGCTGGATGGTGGCTTTGCGGGTAAGCGGCCCCGCCGCGCAGCGCAGCGAGGTCGAGGCCGCTTTCGACGCGTTGCTTGCCGGCATGCGGTTCGACGGCAAGGACAAGCCGATGGTGTCGACGCCGCTAAAGGTTGCGGCACCCTGCCCCGCCGCTGAGGAAAAGCCGGCGAAGTATCTTGGCGACAAGGTCTCGAACAGCAACGCCCTGCTCTCGTCCCTGATGGGGGGATCAATCGTGCTTGACGACAAGACCAAGGGCGCGGTCACCGAGGTCAAGCCGGCGCTCGCCTTCCCGCGCAACGGCGCCTCGGCGCTCTGCGTTCGCGGCAAGGTCAATGCGGGCAGTATAGCGCTGGACGTTCTGCAGCCAACCAGCCCCGATGACGGCCAGATCGCGCTTATTCTGCTCGATGATGCGGGCGGAACGATCGCGATCGAACCGATCATGCTGACCGGCAAGGGTTTTGTCGTGAAGCATTACGGGATCGGCTTAGTCGAAGTGCTCGGCAGTTTCGACCGCATACCGAGTCTTGCGCAGCTCGGCGCCATCATGAGCGGCGCTGACAGGCACAGCGCGATGGTGCGATCGAGCACCGTCTTCACACCGGATGGAAAGTCGACCATCAACATCGATCCGAAGATGCTGAAATGATCCCCGAGGCCGGCTCATGTTCCTGAACTTCCTCGACGAGCTCCGCGCCGCCGGTATTCCCGCGAGCATGAAGGAGCATCTCCTCCTGCTCGAGGCGCTCGACCGCGACGTGATCGAACGCACGCCAGAGGATTTCTATTATCTCTCGCGCGCCGTGTATGTGAAGGACGAAGGCCTGCTTGACCGCTTCGACCAGGTCTTTGCCAAGGTCTTCAAGGGCATCTCCACGACCTTCGGCAATCAGAATGCCGACATCCCCGAGGACTGGCTGCGGGCGGTCGCCGAGAAATATCTGTCGCCCGAGGAGATGGAGGCGATCAAGTCGCTCGGCTCCTGGGAAGAGATCATGGAAACGCTCAAGAAGCGGCTCGAGGAGCAGCAGGGGCGTCACCAGGGCGGAAACAAATGGGTCGGGACCGGCGGCACCAGCCCTTACGGCAATTCGGGCTACAACCCCGAAGGCGTCCGCATCGGCGGCGAGAGCAAGCACAAGCGCGCGCTGAAAGTGTGGGACCAGCGCGACTTCAGGAATCTCGACAACACGAAGGAGCTTGGCACCCGCAACATCAAGATCGCGCTCCGCCGCCTGCGCCGCTTCGCCCGCGAAGGCGCCGCCGACGAGCTCGATATCGATGCGACGATCGACGGCACCGCGCGCCAGGGCTGGCTCGACGTCGTGATGCGGCCCGAGCGGCACAATGCGGTCAAGCTGCTGCTGTTCCTCGATGTCGGCGGCTCGATGGATCCCTGGGTCAAGCTCTGCGAGGAGCTGTTCTCGGCGGCGACCAGCGAGTTCAAGAATCTCGAATTCTTCTATTTCCACAATTGCCCGTATGAGGGTGTGTGGAAGGACAATCGCCGCCGCTTCACCGAGCGCACGCCGATGTGGGACGTGCTCCACAAATTCGGCCATGATTACAAGCTGGTGTTCGTCGGCGATGCCTCGATGAGCCCCCATGAGATCACCCATCCCGGCGGCTCGGTCGAGCATTTCAACGAGGAGTCAGGAGCGGCGTGGATGCACCGGATGACCACCACCTATCCGGCCGCGGTGTGGCTCAACCCGGTGCCCGAGCAGCAATGGGGCTATTCGCAATCAGTGAAGATCATCCGCGAGCTGATGAACGACCGCATGTATCCGCTGACGCTGGCCGGGCTGGATGACGCGATGCGGGAATTGACCCGGAAGCGGTAATGCGCCGGCCGGGTCAGTAAAGCAGGAACGGCCCACGCGCTTCGGCCCAGGCGTTTTCATCGGCGCTGGTCAAGGCATCCAGACCCGCCGGCACTGCCGCTCCGTCATCGACCCATTCGCGCAAGCCCGGCCCGCCATTGATCACATCAATCGCGAGCTTGTCGAACTCATATTCATAGGGAAAATCGCGCCACAGCAAATAGTCGGGATAAAGTTGGCGGATCGCCTTGAAGGCAAGCGCCTGCACCCGCCACGGCCGGAATGCCGCATGGTCATAGGCCGGCCCCTCGGCATGGAGATGAACGCCGTTGCAGAGCTGGCCGACATGCTTGTGGAAGGTCGGCTGGAACCAGATATCGCGCAAGCAACAGCCGGTGAGCCATTCCGGCGCCAGACGGCGCATCCCTGCCATTACCGCCCTCGCGTCGATGTCGGGCGCACCGAAGATTTCGAGCGGCCGCGTAGTGCCGCGCCCTTCGGAGAGCGTCGTGCCTTCGAGCATCACGGTGCCGGCATAATCACGCGCCATGCTCAAATTGGGGGCGTTCGGGCTCGGGTTGATCCACACGCGGTCGGTCGGCCAGCCAAAGCCGGGCGCCGCTTCGGGCTGCCAGCCTTCCATCTCGATGACGCGGTAATCCACATCCAGACCGCGCGTCGCGATGAACCAGTGGCCAAGCTCGCCGAGCGTCATCCCATGCCGCATCGGCATCGGCCCGGCGCCGACAAAGCTCTCCCAACCCGGCAGCAGGGTGAGCCCCTCGATCGGCCGGCCGGCGGGATTGGGCCGGTCGAGCACCCACACTTGCTTGCCATGCGCGGCAGCCGCCTCGAGCACATAGAGCAGGGTCGTGATGAAGGTGTAGATGCGGCAGCCGAGATCCTGCATGTCGACCAGCATCACGTCGAAGGTGCCCATCGATTGACCCGTCGGCCGTCGCACCTCGCCGTAAAGGCTGAAGACGGGCATGCCATAGGTCGGATCAGTGAAGTCCGGCGACTCCATCATATTGTCCTGCAGGTCGCCCCGCACGCCGTGCTGCGGCCCGAACACGGCGCTGACGTTGAGCCCGCTCGCCACCAGGGCATCGAGCGAATGAGTAAGGTCCGCCGTCACTGAAGCGGGATGCGCCAAAAGCGCGACGCGCTTGCCCTCCAGTGGCGCGCGGAGAGCGGGGTCGGCGAGCAGGCGATCGATACCGAATTTCATGCGCCGCTGGGTGCCGCGAGGCGGGCGGTAAAGCAATCCCGGTTGTGGAAATCGGGCGGCCCGGGCGCGTGGGCGAGTGCCCAATAGGATTTGGTACCGTCCTTGGCTTCGATGATGGCGGTCAGGTTGAGCTCCCAGTCAGCGTGTTGCTCGAACGCTTCTACGGTTTGAAATTCCCATGCGTGCCAGTCGTCCTCCGCCCCCCGATACCCAAACTGTACGAACGGCTCCCCGTCAGGACTCTCCAGATTGCGCATTCCCTTCCGATAACCATCAAAGGAGTAGGCGGCCCATTGGTCCGACGGAGCGTAATTGAGCTCACTGTAACCCGGCTTTCCCTGAACGCGCACGAACGCTTCGAAGCAGGTATGCTCCCACAATCCATCTGTTCGAATGCAATCGGGGAAACGACCGGGCAAACTGACCTGATCGATATCCCCCACCAGCTTGAACCAGAATCTGAGACTGCCACCGTTCCGTTCGGCGGTTACATTGATCGCCGTGATGGCGCTGCTCGGGAAATCCGGATGGGGCACCAGTGCAAACCCCTTTCCCTTCCCCAGCGAAGGCTGGGGCCCAATTGGGATGTCGGTCATGATGTACGCAGGCCTTCGTGATTATGCGTCGGGCGTGTCGTAACTGGGCCCCAGCCTTCGCTGGGGAAGGTAGAAGGAAGAGACTCGCTCATGGTTGCGCGATCCGCTCGTAAAGGTCTTCCCACTCCGGATTGAGTCCCTCGATCTCGCGTACCTTCCACGCTCGCTTCCAGGCTTTCATTCGCAACTCTCGCACCCTCGCCGATTCAAGGTCGCCATGGACTTCGTACCAGACGAGAATCCGGCAATCGTATTTCTTGGTGAAACCTTCGACGACACCGTTGCGATGTTCCCAGGCACGCCGGACCAGATCATTGGTCGACCCAATATAGATCGTTCCGTTAGATGCACTCGCCATGATGTAAACGTAGAACTGCGCGTCCAAGAAGCGCCCCCCAACTGGACCCCAGCCTTCGCTGGGGAAGAACTAAGAGCAGGCTGACGAACCTCTCATCACGTCTCGTTCGAAGCCCAATAGGCCTTGAACAACTCCCCAACGCTGATTCCGTCAATCGTCATCCCCTCGACCGCCGAATCCGTGATCGCCACGCCCGCCAGATTGGCCTCGCGGATCGCCACGCCGGACATATTGGCGTCGCTGATGCTGGCCCCGGCAAGATTGACGTTCCGGAACGACGAGGACGAAAGGTCGACATTCTGGAAGGAAGAGCGAGGAAGGCCGCAATCCAGCACTTCGAGCTTTTCCTGCGTCTCACGCAATTTCATGGACCTGCTCCCATTTGCCGCCCCAACGGGCTATGCCCAATCCTGCGAAATTCCAACCGGAACCAGCGCCAGAACCATAGCGACTGGAAAAATCGCGCGACATGGCCTATGTGGCGCGCTTCCCATGGCAACAATCCTCCCCACCCCGCCGAAAATCGGCATGGTTTCGCTCGGCTGTCCCAAGAACCTGGTCGACAGCGAACGCATCCTCACCAAGCTCCGCTCGGATGGCTATGCCATGTCCCCGGACTATGCCGGCGCAGACGTCGTGCTCGTCAACACCTGCGGCTTCCTCGATTCCGCCAAGGAGGAATCGCTCGAAGCCATCGGTGAGGCGATCGCCGAGAATGGCCGCGTCATCGTCACCGGCTGCATGGGCAAGGAGGCCGAGACGATCCGCGCCCGCTTCCCCAATGTTCTCGCCGTCACCGGCGCGCATCAATATGAGGAAGTCGTCGGCGCGGTCCATGACGCAGCGCCGATGCCGCCCAGCGCCTTCCTCAACCTCGTCCCCGATGCCGGGCTGAAGCTCACCCCGCGCCACTACAGCTATCTGAAGATCTCGGAAGGCTGCAACCATCGCTGCGCCTTCTGCATCATCCCGTCGCTGCGTGGCGACCTGGTGTCGCGCCGCCCCGACGCGATCCTGCGCGAAGCCGAAAAGCTGATCGAGGCGGGCACCAAAGAGCTGCTCGTCATCAGCCAGGACACCTCGGCCTACGGCGTCGACATCAAGCACCACCCGCGCATGTGGCACGGCCATGAAGTCCGCGCGCACATGACTGATTTGTCGCGCGAACTGGGCAAGCTCGGCGCCTGGGTGCGGCTCCACTATGTCTACCCCTATCCCCATGTAGACCAGGTCATTCCGCTGATGGCCGAGGGGCTTGTCCTCCCCTATCTCGACATCCCCTTCCAGCACGCCTCGCGCGCGGTGCTCAAGGCAATGAAACGCCCGGCCAACGAAGCGAAGATCCTCGAGCGCATCAGGAACTGGCGCACGATCGAGCCCGATATCGCGATCCGCTCGACCTTCGTCGTCGGCTTCCCCGGCGAGACCGAGGATGATTTCAAATATCTGATGGACTGGCTCGAGGAAGCGCAGCTCGACCGCGTCGGCGCCTTCCGCTTCGAGCCCGTCGAAGGCGCTGCGGCAAACGACCTGCCCAACCCGGTCCCCGAGGAAATCAAGGAAGAACGCTACGCTCGCCTGATGGAGCTGACCGCCCGGATTTCCGCCGAGAAGCTTCAGGCGAAGATCGGCCGCACCCTCGACGTGATCATCGATGCGGTCGATGCCGAAAGCGGCGGCGCGACTGGCCGCTCCAAGGCCGACGCCCCGGAGATCGACGGCGAAGTCCATCTCCGCGATGCCGGCCATCTCGCCCAAGGCGACATCATCCGCGCCGAGATCGAGGATGCCGATGAGCATGATCTTTTCGGCGTGCCGGCCTGATCTTTCCCCCCATCTGCGACGGGAAGGCATGAAGTGATCGCGGCGCCACATTGACTGTGTGTTGATGGTATAATACACCCGTCAGTATCGCGGACCATGGAGACGGCAATGACAAGAGCGGTGTTTCTGGCGCTGGCCCTCGCCGTCCCGCTCGCCGCCTGCGGTGTCACCAAATCCGACGTCATCGCCTACACAGTCGATGTCGACGCCGAGAAGGGCGTCGCGGTCTTCTCCTGCAAGCAGAGCTCGAGCGGAAAGTGTATCTTCAGATTCGATGATCCCGGCGCGCAGCCGCAATCGCTTACCGTGGCCAAGGGCGAGGCCGGCAATGTCACCAGTGTCGGCGTCGGCAGCACCTATTGCACCACGACGGGCACCCCGGGCGCGACCTGCAAGGCGCAGACCCTGCAGGCCGGAACCCAGACGATTCACCGCGAGAAGCGCATCACCACCTGAATCAGGCCCCGATCAGGCAAAGGGGGGTTCAGACCGGCTTCTTCGTACCCATGGCCAGCAACGCGCTGACAAAGCTCGAAACGAAGGTGCCGCCAAAGAAAGCCGTTACGGCGATGGCGATGAAGCCGGCATCGCCGGTCGCCGGACGGAACACCTCGCCCGCGACGATCCCGCCGATCATGCCGAGCACGCCGCCGGCAAGATCCCACCAGGGTTCGGGGTCGGGAATGGGATGCGGTCCTCGCCACCAGCCGGGCCATTTCGTCCCGCACCAGCCCATCATCGCCAGAAATGCGTACATCATGAAGATATGCTCCCCTATGGACAACGCAGCCGGCACCGGACTTTCCGTCCGATGTCCGGGCGAGAACATCCTCTCATTTTCCGCATATTCAAGACATGTTGAAACCGATCTGAGGGTTATTTCGGCATGATTTACTCAATGCTGCAGACTTACTTTGCCGCGATCGATCCGGTCCGTTCGCTACGATAATAAGCGAAGCACAGTCCCATCGAGAGAGCCCCAAGCAGATGCCAGATCGCATGGCCCTGGATCAGGCTTGCGGGCGAACAGACCAGCCCGTGCTGATCGAGGTTCCAGATCGCGAAGGCCACAGCATTGGCCAGCAGCCCGTACAGGTACAGCGGAAGGCGCACGCCGGGACGAAGCGGCCGCGCAAAGCCGAGCTCGAGGGCGATGGCGGCGATCAGCAATACCGCGAACAGCCAGCGCCGCACTTCGGGCGCAACGATCAACACCGCCACCAGCACGGCGCAAAGCAGCACATAGAGCCCGATCGCGGGTCCATCGCCGATCCGCCGCCAGCGACTCAGCGCGCTCACCAGCAGGAAGGATCCGACCAGATACATGCCGAGCACGTCGAGAAACTGGCCCCACAGGGTCAGCGTCGCGTGCAGCAGGGCCGACCCGATCCCCACGGCGATTGCCGTAATCCCAAAGGCGGTCGCGGCGATCGGCGTCATCGCCGAGTCCCGCCGCCGGGCGAGCAGGATCATCAGGAACCCGGCAAACACATAGCCATAGGACGACCAGCTGTCGGCCGGTTGCAGGATCAGCGATCCGATCCGCGGCGTTTCGCAGAAGCAGCGCGTCGCGGCACAGCTCGCCGGCGCATAGATGCTCCAGTCAGGCCCGATCAAAGACAGCGCAAAGGTCGTGGCAAACCCCGCCAGCACCGTCAGTGCCGCCGCAATGGCGATCTGCCGCGCCGCGCGTTGCCGCATCGATCCCCCCCGGTATTTCTATTCTGGCTCCAGCCTAGTCCTCCCGCCCCGCCTCTCCAAGCCGCGAAGCCGCTTGCCTCGCCCGGGGCCTTCCCCCATCTGTCAGCCACAGCCAAGCTTCGGGATGCCGCATGACCCTGTTCCGTTTCGCCCTGCCCTTCACCACAGCCATTGCCTGCCTCGCCGCCCCGGCCTCCGCCCAGTCGCTCACGCCGCAGGAGATCGCCAGGGTCGACGGCATCGTCACCAGGCGGCTCGCTTCGAGCGGCGTCCCCTCCGCTTCGGTCGCGATCGTGCGCGGCGGCAAGATCGTCTTCGCCAGGGCCTATGGCAAACAGTCCGAAACCATGCCCGTGCCGCGCGACGATGCGCCCTATCAGATCGCCTCGATCTCGAAGCAGTTCGCCGCCGCTGCGGTCCTGCTGCTCCAGGCAGACGGCAAATTGAGCCTCGACGACACAGTCTCGAAATATATCCCCGACATCACTGATGGCGATACCATCACCATCCGCCAGCTGCTCAGCCATACCGCTGGCCTGCAGGATTACTGGCCGCAGGATTACAGCTTCAAGGCGATGGCCACCCCGGTCAGCCCGCAGGGCATCATCGATCGCTGGGCGAAGAAGCCGCTCGATTTCACCCCAGGCACCAAATGGCAATATTCGAACACCGGCTATGTCGTCGCCGGCCTGATCGTCGAGAAGGTCTCGGGCCAGTCACTGCTCGATTTCCTCAAGGCGCGCATCTTCAAGCCGCTCGGCATCACGGCTTATGACCAGGATCTCGCCATCGGCAACGGCTTCCCCCAGGGCTATGGCCGCGCCGCGATGGGCCCGGTCCGACCGGTCACTCCCGCAGCGCCCGGCTGGCTGTTCTCGGCGGGCGAGCTGTCGATGAGCGCACGCGATCTCGCCAAATGGGATGTCGCACGGATCGACCGCAGCATCCTCAGCACCGAGGACTGGAAGGTACAGGAAACCCCGGTCAAGCTAGCCGACGGGTCGAGCAACGGCTATGGCCTCGGCGTATCCACCGGCACCACCTCCGGCCGCCGCTATGTCGAGCATAGCGGCGAGGCGGTCGGCTTCCTGTCCGAGAATATCGTCTTTCCCGACGAGAAGGCGGCGATCGTCGTTCTGACCAACAGCTGGTCTGGCAACGCAACCGGCGCGATCGAGGAGGCGATCGCAAAGGCGGTCCTGCCCCCACCCGCCGCGGACACGGCGGACACCGCCGCCCTCGCGCGTGCCCGAGCGATGTTCGGCCAGCTCCGCACCGGCAGCCTCGACCGCGCGCTGATGACCGACGACAGCAATTATTATTTCAACCAGGTCAGGCTGGGCGATTACAAAGCGAGCTTCGCGCCCCTGGGCAAGCCGGTTTCCTTCGTACAGACCGGCAAGACCCGGCTGCGCGGCGGGTTCGTCAATCGCAACTACAAGCTCCGCCTCGGCAAGAAGGATTTCGTGATCATCACTTATGCCGAACCGGGCGATCAGGGTCGCTACGAGCAGTTCCTCGTCGCACCGGCGGTGTCCTGATGTCGGCGCGGGACCTCCTCCAGCCCGATCGCGGCCAGAGCGCCCGCACGATCGAGCTTGTCGCAGCAAGCGACTTCGACACCTGGCTCAACGCCCAGCCGCCCCGCACTCGCGCGGCGGTGGCGGCGCAGAAGATGAAGGGCAAGGCCGGCAGCAGCATCACGGTACCAGGCGAGGGTGACGACTGGTCGGTCATGCTCACTGTCAGTGAGGGTCCGCTCGGGCCCTGGGATCTCGCCAAACTCGCCGAAACGCTCCCTGAAGGCAGTTACCGCCTGTCCGGCGGCGACGCCGGTGCCGCCATGCTCGGCTGGGTGCTCGGCCAATATCGCTTCGATCGCTACCGCAAGTCCGAGGGCGAAGGTCCGCGCATTCTGCTCTCCGGCGAACCCGTGCGCATGGCGGAAGCGCTGGAGATCGCCGCCGCCACGGCCAAGGTGCGCGACCTCGTCAATATCGGCGCGTCCGATCTCGGCCCGGCCGAGCTCGAGGCCGAGGCCTGGGCCCTTGCCGACGCGCATGGCGCGACGCTCCACGTCACCGGCGGCGCAGCGCTCGCTAAAGGCTATCCGATGATCCAGGCAGTCGGCCAGGCCGCCGCCAGGGGCCGCGAGCCGCGGCTGATCGAGCTTGAATGGGGCGATCCCAAACACCCCCGCATCGCGCTGATCGGCAAGGGCGTCTGCTTCGATTCCGGCGGCCTCGACATCAAGCCCTCATCGGGCATGCGGCTGATGAAAAAGGATATGGGCGGTGCCGCCCACGCCCTCGCGCTTGCCGGGCTGGTGATGGCCGGGCGGCTGAAGGTCAGGCTCCATTTGCTCGTGCCCGCAGTCGAGAATGCGGTCGCCGGCAACGCCTTTCGCCCCGGCGACGTGCTTGCCGCCCGCAAGGGGATCACGGTCGAGAACACCAACACCGATGCCGAGGGCCGGCTGATCCTCGGCGATGCCCTGACCAAGGCGGGCGAGGACAAGCCCGAACTGATCCTCGATTTCGCGACGCTTACCGGCGCCGCCCGGGTCGCGCTCGGCCCCGATCTGCCCGCCACCTTCGTCAATGACGAGCCGCTCGCCGAGGCGCTGCTCGCGGCGGCACGCGACGTCGATGACCCGTTATGGCGCCTTCCCTTGTGGGACGGCTATGACGAGATGCTCAAATCCGACATCGCCGACATGGTGAACGCCCCCGACAGCGGCTTTGCCGGCGCGGTTACGGCGGCCCTGTTCCTGCGCCGCTTCGTCCCCGAAGGCACGCCCTGGGCCCATTTCGACACCTTCGCCTGGCGCCCGGCAGCCAAGCCCGGCCGCCCCAAGGGCGGCGACGCCCTCGGCCTCAGGGCGGCGTGGGCGATGTTGAAGACGCGGTACGGCTAGACCAGCGTGCGTTAAACGATGACATCCGAGGTCAGTCCGCCAGACGGTCAGCCCGCAGCCTCACTTCAACCACAAGACCGCTTTCCTGCCAGTCATAGGTGAGTTTGCCACCAAGCTGGCTCGCGATGCTGCGGGCGATGAGGCGGCTGCCAAAGCCGTTCAGCTCCGGGGGCGCCGCAATCCGGGGTCCGCCCGTTTCCGCCCAGATCAGATAGAGGTCATCATCATCGGTCTTGCTCGAAACGTCGAGAAAGCCCTCTGCGCACGAAAGCGCGCCATATTTCACTGAGTTGGTGGCAAGCTCATGAACCATCATGCCCAGCGTCGTAGCCGTTGCCTGGCCCACGCCCATGCGGGGCACCGCCACGCGGATGCGCCCCGAAAACGCGCCGCTGTCATCATAGGGCGCGAGCAGCACTGAGAGCAGATCGCCCAGCAGCGCCGCTTTCCCCTGATGGCCCGGCAGCGGCCGCACCACGTCATGAGCCCGCCCCAGCGCCGTAAGTCGCTGCGTCAGGTCGCCGGTCATCGCCTCGACCGACTGCGCTGAACGGCCGGTCAGTTCAGTGAGGCCGGTCGCGATGGTGAGGAGGTTCTTGACCCGGTGACTCATCTCGCCGGCCAGGAGCTCGTTGCCCTCTTCGGCCTGCTTGCGTCCGGTCACATCAAGGAAGATCCCGAACATCACGCCATCGACGATCCCCGCGTCGGCGCCCTGCCCTCGTGCCGATATCCAGCGGATATCGTCCCCGACCATGATCCGGAAGTCGATCTCATAGGATCCGGCGACCGAGCGGGTTGCCGAGAACGCTGCCCGCACCCGGTCGCGATCCGCCGGATGGATATGTGCCGACAATTCTTCGAACGCGACCTTCTCGGCCCAGGGCAAGCCCCAAAGCTCGAACCCGAGCTCGTCCATCGCGAACCGATCGTCATCGACATGCCAGGACCAGAGCGCGACGCAGGCGGCCTCGATGGCGAGCCGGAGGTGCTCCTCCCGCCAGACGGGCGCTTCAATCAGGCCAACCATCGCACGTTCCTCATGCTCGTCAGAACCACGGCAGGCGCGCCGGTCTGGATCTCCGTCGAAAACGCTCCGGGGCGGCGATGAGGTTCACTGCCCGGAAAGTGGCGAAGAGTCGATGCGAGAGGCGGGGAGCCAGGCCTGCGCCCCGAATCATCCGTGCATCCACCCATTTCGGTGACGGTTGCGTAGCCCTAAACGGGCGATCGGTCCTTCCCGACAAACACGGCGACGGAAACCAGAACCACCATCAGTGCGGCAAACAGCAGGAATATCTCGAAATTATAATAGACCATCGCCGCCAGCGCGACGACCGCCATCGCCAACGCAAAGCCGGGCGCGAAGGGATAGAGCGGCGCCCGGAACGGCCGGTCGAGTCCGGGCTCGGTCCGGCGCAGGCGGAACAGGCTAGCCATGCTCATCCCGTACATCACCAGTGCGCCGAACACCGACATGGTCACGATGCTCGCCGTCAGCGACTGCCCCGCGATCGCGACGAGTGAATCGCTGTAGATCGCAGCCACCCCGATCAGCCCGCCCGCGATCGTCGCGACATCGGGCGTGCGAAACCGAGGATGCAGCCGCGCGAAGAACAAGGGCAGGAACCCCGCCCGAGACAGAGCGAAGATCTGCCGCGCATAGCCCATGATGATGCCATGGAACGAGGCGATCAGCCCGAACAGCCCGAGCCACACCAGCATGTGCAGCCAGCCGCTCGACGTGCCGACCACCCCGCGCATCGCCTGAGGCAAGGGATCATTGATGTTGGAAAGCACTTTCCAGTCGCCCGCACCGCCGGCAAAGATCATCACCCCGAAGGCCAGGACCGTCAGCGTCAGGATCCCTGCGATATAGGCGATCGGGATCGTCCGGCGCGGCTCGCGCGCTTCCTCGGCGGCCATCGCGACGCCTTCGATCGCGAGGAAGAACCAGATCGCGAACGGGATCGCGGCGAACATCCCGCCGATCGAGCCCAGCGTGAAATGCGACTGGCCGGACCAGCCGCCCGCCGCGAAGTTCGCCCAGCTGAAGGCGGGCGCGACGACCCCCATGAACACCAGCAACTCGCCCACCGCAAGCAGGGTCACGAACAATTCGAAGGTCGCGGCGATCCGCACGCCGATGATGTTGAGGAGAACGAATAGGACATAGGCACCGAGTGCCGCATGCTTGGGCTCGAGCCCGGGAAACTGGACATGGAGATAGGCGCCGATCGCCAGCGCAATCGCCGGCGGCGCGAAGACGAACTCGATCAGCGTCGCGAACCCCGCGATCGCCCCGCCGACCCGCCCAAACGCGCGGTAGCTGTACGCGAACGGCCCACCCGCTTGCGGGATCGCGGTGGTCAGTTCCGTAAAGCTGAAGATGAAGGCGACATAGAGCAGCGCGATCAGCACGGTCGTGATCAGGAAGCCCAGCGTCCCCGCCTGCCCCCAGCCATAGCTCCAGCCGAAATATTCGCCCGAAATCACCAGCCCGACAGCAATGCCCCACAGATGGAACACGTTCAGAGTCTTGGCGAGCGTGACGTCCTGATGGTCCTGCATGATGCCCCCTGTCGAAACCGCGAAGACCTCTCCACCGACTTGTCTGCGCGTAAAGCACAGGCCTGTGCGCCATCATGCGGGGAGAATATTGCGAGGGAAAGGCGCGTCGCTTTCCCTAAGCATGCTCCTGCGCTTCCACGATCGGCGCGGCGCTCCGGCGTAGCGCGATGACGAGCACCCCCAGCAGCGCCAGCACCGCCCCCAGGATCATGCGCCCGTCCAGCCGGTCACCAGTGATCATCACCCCGAGCGCGATCGTAGAGAGCGGCGTCATCAGCGTTAGCGGCGCCAGGAGATTGGCTTCATACCGCGCGATCAGCCAATAATAGGCGCTGTGCGCGCAGACCGAAACGATCAGCGCCGAGAACAGCAATGCGGCAAGGAAAGGCCATCCCGCCGCGACCGACGCCGCCCATTGATGGCTCTCAAAGGCAGCGGACCCCGCGCCGAGTGACACCACGCCGGTCAGCCCGACCCAGGCCTGGAAGCGCAACGGCGCGACCGCGTCCATCTGCTTCATCATGATCGCGCCGAGCGAGCCTGCCGATGCCGCACCGAGGACGAACAGCAAGCCGGCCGAGATCACGAACCCAGGCCGCCACACCACGAGCAGCACCCCGGCCAGCGTCAATGCGATCCCGGCCCCGCGCCGCCAGTGGATATGTTCGCCGAGAATCACGACCGACAGCAACGTCGTGATCGGCACCGCCGCCTGGATCACCACCGCCGCCATCGAAGGCGACGCCGTCCGCAGCCCGAGGAACAGCAAGGCGAAATTGCCCGCCCCCATCAGCGCCCCGACCAGCACGATCCGCCAGACCGGGCGGGGCACCGGCACCAACCAGGGGATCGTCACCGCGAACACGATTCCGAACCGCGCGGCGGCGAAGAACAGCGGCGGAATATGCCAATGGCCCACCACGACCTTGCTCAGCACATTGCTAGACCCCCAGGTCAGGCAGATCGCAACAAGCAGGGCGAAATCGCGCAGGCGCATGGCCATGCTCTGTGCGGGAGGGGATGGCGATTGGCTAGTGGGGCCTGCGCGCTCAGATACCTCACGGGATCAGGATCGGGCGCATCTGGGGGATGGTCTTCGCCAGTTCGGCCGCGATCACGCCCGCGAACAGATCGGCGCCGTCGCGATTGAGGTGGGTATAGTCGAACCCGTCGCCACGCACGCCGACGCGCGGCAGGCCATCGGGCGTCGGGGGCAATCCGGGAGCGGGCGGCGCGGGGGCGCCGACCGGCTTTTCGCCGCTATTCCCGCCAAGCGCCGAGGCGAGCATATTCGAATCCGGCAGGCCGAGCGAATAATGCCCGGCCATCACCGGTCCCATCGCCTGGACGATGGCCGCGGAGCGCGCGTTGAGGTCGATCAACGGCACGTTCATGTCCTTCGCCACCTTGCGCACTGCATCGGCCCAGGGGTCGAGATCGCGCGTGATCTCGCCATTCTTGAAGAAGCGCCGGGTCAGCGGAGTCACCAGGATCGGCCTGGCGCCGGCCGCGCGAACATCCTCGACATAATGCTTGAGATTGGCCGGGAACTCGGTGGCAAGGTCAGTCGATCGGCCCGGCTTGCCCGGCTGGTCGTTATGCCCGAACTGGATCATCACCCAGATATTGGCATAGCCCGGCGTCTTCATCTCGGCGACCGCCAGGTCCCACGATCCCTCGGCGCGGTAGCTCTTCGAACTGCGCCCGCCGCGCCCGAGATTCACGCACGCGGCAAACGACGTGACCCGGGTCGCGCAGAAACTGCCGCCCCAGCCGCTATTTACTTGAGTCGTCGAATCGCCGACCAGAATGATTTTCGAAGGGTTGATTTTGGTCACGGGCGGATCGGCGGCTGGCGTGGCGGTCGCTATCTGGGCCAGCATCGCAACCAAAAATGCGCTCATAGTCCCGTCCTCTCCAACTTTTTTTGACACCGGTTTCTCTACCTTTATCGTGCCACGCTGAAAAGATAGCGCAGTTTTGCGCCATTTCCCTCGTGCGTCGCTCCCCAAAAGCTGCTGCCTGCTCCCATTTGCGCCTGCGTGGCCGCCTATTGACACCGCTGGACAATTGACGAAGGTCGCGTGGACAGAATCCGCGTTCGACGGATTGTTGGAGGGGAAAGAACAATGACACAGGTAAAATTCCTGCGCACAGGTGCGTCGCTGCTCGCGATCGCACTATCCGCGCCGATCGTGGCACATGCCCAGACAGCGCCTGACGCACCGCAAGCCGCCGCCGAAGAGACGTCGCCCGACGCCAAGGACATCGTGGTCATCGGGTTCCGCGCTTCGCTACGCAACTCGATCAACGCCAAGCGCGTGTCGGACGTCCAGATCGACGCGATCACCGCCGAGGATATCGCCGATTTTCCCGATTCGAACCTGGCCGAGTCGCTGCAGCGCCTGCCCGGCGTGTCGATCGACCGCGACAATGGCGAAGGCCGGACGATCACCGTCCGCGGCCTGAACGGCGATTTCAACCGTACGCGCCTGAACGGGCTCGAGGCGCTGTCGACCGCCGGATCGAACGATTCAGGCACCGCGCCCAACCGCAGTCGCGCGTTCGATTATAATACGTTCGCGTCCGAGCTGTTCAGTTCGCTGAAGGTGCAGAAGACACCGATGGCCGAAACCGACGAAGGCTCGCTCGGCGCGACCATCGATCTCACCACCGGCCACCCGTTCGATTACGAGAAGGGCGCCCTCGCGCTGTCTGTCGAGGACCAATATTATCAACAGTCGAAGAAGCACAATCCGCGTATCGCCGGGCTGGTCAGCCGTCGCTTCTTCGACGGCAAGTTCGGCCTGCTCTTCTCGGGCGCCTATTCGAAGAGCGACAATGAAATCGATTCCTATCTGCGCCAGCCCGGCCAGTCGGACTATCCCTATCGCCAATCCGATTTCCTCGGGAACGAAAACCCCCAGCGCGCTGGCTTTTCGGCGCCGGTCGGCACGACGTTCGGGTCGGCGATCACCAATCCTCAGGCAATCGCGTTCCAGACCGGGTCGGAACCGGCCGCCTATGCCAAGCTCTATCCCGGCGCGCCGTACAATACGCCCGGCCGTTTCGACGATTCGATCGTGCGCATCCCCGCGCTCGCGACGATCCAGCAGCAGAACGTCAAGACCGAGCGGCTCGGCCTGACCGGCGCGATGCAGTGGCAGCCCGATGACCGGACGACGATCACCATCGACGGTGCCTATTCGCGCTTCAAGAATGACAGCGTTTTCTATCAGGTCTCGACCGTCGGCCTGAACCGCAACAACACCAACGCGACCTATAATACCGCGATCGGGCGCCAGACCCCGAATACCGCGCGCGGCCTCTATCCGGGCATCTGCACCCCGGCAGCGGTAACCAGTCTCGCGCCGACCCAGGATTGCGGCGCAACCCTGTACGGCACGACTCCCGCCTTCGCGACTGCGTTCAATTCGGCGGGCGTGCTGGTTTCGTCGGTATTGGGCAACGCAGCGGTGACGCCGGGCGGCACCAGCCCTTCGAACGCCAATATCTTCAGCACTAACCCCAACAATCTCGATCCCTATGATTATTACAACAACCCGAACTCGGTCGGCTATATTCCGTCAAGCAACGGCCTGGCCTATCGCGGCGAGCTGATCGGGCGCCCCGCGGTCGATGTGCTCGACGCTCATGTCAGCAACGGCGTCGCCGACTATCTGCAGTTGCGCAACGTCGATTTCCGTTCGGGCGCCGACGCAGCGACCTACACCACGGTGTTCTGGCAAGGCTCATTCGACGTCAAACACGAATTCTCCGACACTTTCAAAATGGACGCGGTCTATGGCCAGTCGCGCTCGACCAACTACACGACCGGCCTGCTCGTCGAATATAACCGCATGGATTCGCCGGGAACCTTTACCTATGACGAACGCGGCGGCGGCAGCATGCCGGTCATCGATCTCGGCTTCAACGCGGCCGATCCGGCCAACTGGCAGATGGTGAAGGGCTTCTCCGCGATCCGCCATTACGAGCGCATGGTGCGCAACACGTTCCGGACCGCAAAGGCTGATTTCGACTGGAAGCTTTCGGACGAGTTCAATCTCGGCTTTGGCGGCTCCTATCGTCAGTTCGACTTCGCCACGGATCTGCTCGAACGCAATACCGATACGCTCAACCCAACCCTGCTCGAGGCGCACAGCACGGCCGCCGCAACCGGTCAGCTTATCCAGTTCGGCCAGGGACTGAACACCCCGGCGGGCACGGCATCCTCCTTCTGGGCGCCGAACATCGATGCGTTCCGCAACCTGTTCCAGTTCGATTGCAACTGCATCAACAAATGGGGCGACTGGACGCTGACCAACAAGCGTTCCGGCGCGCCCAACCGCTATTCGGTGCAGGAGCAGGACCGCGCCCTGTACCTCCAGCTCGACTTCAAGATTCCGCTGTTCGGCAACACGCTGCGCGGCAATATCGGCGCGCGCGAAGCGTTCACCAAAGTCTATGCGGAGGGCAACACGCAAAATGGCCGTCCGATCGTCGGCACCAATGATTATCGGGACTTTCTGCCGTCGATCAATCTCAACTACGAGCCGATCCACAACGTCATCGTGCGTTTCGCGGCATCGAAGGTGATTGCGCGCCCGCTGCTCAGCAACCTCTCGCCCATCACCAGCGGCCTCAGCGTGCCGACGAATGGCGACACCTCGGGAGCGCGCCTGACCGTGGGCAATCCCAGGCTGTCGCCGTTCCGGGCAACCAATGAGGATCTCAGCATCGAATGGTATTTCGCCAAGGGGGGCCTGTTCTCGGTCGCTGCCTATAACAAGCAGATCAAGAGCTTCCCGCAGACGATCATCTTCACCACACCGCTCTCGGCGATCCTCTCGGCCGATGCGATCGCGGCGATCCGTGCGGGCACGACCAACGCCAACTCGCTTGCCTATATCGATGCGGACAATCCGTTCGATGTGCGCCAGTTCCGCGATGCACCGGGCGGATATCTGCGCGGCATCGAGGTCAGCTATCAACAGGATTTCACTTTCCTGCCCGGCTTCCTCAAGAATTTCGGCGCGATCCTGAACTACAGCTACATCAAATCGCAGCTGAACTATATTCTCGATCCCGGCGCGGCGGCGACCGCGACCACTCCGGCGGTCGCGCAGACCACCGCCAGGGCGCCATTCCTCGGCGTGTCGCCGCAATCGTTCAACGCGACGCTCTATTACCAGTCGACCAAGTTCCGCACCCGCGTTTCAGCCGCTTATCGCAAGGGCTACAGCACGACCTTCCCGATCGCCTCGGGGCCGTGTTCGCCGGGGATCATCAGCCCGGTTCCCGCATCGCCCGCGACGGTCGGCGCCAACAATGTGCCAGGCGGTCCCTGCACTGCTCCGCTGGTCAACGACTTCATCTTCAGCAAGGCGACGCTGAACGTGGACGCGTCGGCCAGCTATGCCTTCAACAAGGTGTTCAGCATCAGTGTTGAGGCGCAGAACCTGACCAACCAGGCGAATGAGCGCGAGGCGTACGAGGATAACCCGGTCGTGTCGCAATATGGCGCAACTGGCCGCATCTTCCGCGTCGGCGCGCGGGTGAAGTTCTGATGCGCCCCGCCCCGAATGCTCTTGTCGCGCAGCGGCCCTGATCGTCGCATGGTCCTGGCGGGCGGCGCTGCTGCGCTGCTCGCCGGGCCAGCCGGGGCCATGGCCGGCTATGATGCGGTCGTCGCGAAGCCCGGCCAGTCAGGGCCGGCGGGCGAGCGCTTCGAAAGCCTTGGCGCGGCGCTGGCGACGGCGCCTGTAGCGGGGCCGTTCCGCATCTGGCTCGGTGCGGGGACCTGGACCGAGAAGCTTGCGGTCCGGGCAGCGAATGTCTCCATCACCGGCGAGCATCGTCAAACCACACGCTTGCGCTACGATGCCGCAGCGGGGCTGCAGGACCCCACCGGAAAGCCCTGGGGCACTACGGGCAGCGCCACATTGACCATATCGGCCCCGGGATTCCGCGCCGAGAACCTCATAATCGAAAACGGCTTCGACCCGTCCGAAGAAGCACAGCGCAGCGGCCTGGTGCTCGGCGATTGGCCCGGCGGCCAGCAAGCCGTCGCCTTGATGCTCGCCGCGGGGAGCGACCGGACGATCCTGCGCAACGCGGATGTGCTCGGGCGACAGGATAGTCTCTTCACCGATTCCGGCACCGCGTTATTCGATCGCTGCCTCGTGAGCGGGACGGTGGATTTCATCTTCGGCGGCGGACGGACATTGCTGCGGGATTGCGAGATCCAGTCGCGCCGCCGCCCCGCCACCCAGCCGCAAGGCGGCTGCATCGCCGCGCCCAGCACCAGAGCCGATCAGGAGGCCGGCCTGATCTTCCATCGCTGCCGCCTGACCGCCGAGCCCGGCATTCCCGATGGCAGCGTTTTCCTCGGGCGGCCATGGCGGCCGACGCGCAGCTTTCCCGACGGGCGCTACGGCGACCCGCAGACGATGGGCATGGCGGCCTATATCGATTGCTTCATGGGCCCGCACATCGCCCCCGCCGGCTGGACCGAAATGAGCTACAACGACAGGAACGGCGGGCGCCTGGCGCTCCAGCCGGAAGCGGCAAGGTTCTACGAAGCCGGGGGTACCGGCCCCGGCGCCAGGGGCATCAGGCGCTCGCGCCCGATCGACCCGGCGGCCCGAGCGAGGTTATCGGCCGCACCCTGATCGACCGCCGCCTTCAGAAACGGATCACGCTGCGCGCTCCCGAATAGGAAACCCGCTTCGTGGCCGGCGCCGGGTCCGTACCGCCTCGTGTTCCGCTGCCCATCAGCACCAGATTCAACGCGCGCGTCCGAGTCATGCCGGGAAAGCGGCCCTGTCGCGCGCCGATCGTGAGCGTGCGCGCACGGTCGTTCCACACCAGCTCATAGGTGGCCCGCTCGCCCCGCTCATAGGCATAGGTTTCATTGTCGTCCTCGTAGACGGTGAAGCGCGCATCAGCCCCGGGGTAGATGCGCACCTCATAGGGCGCGCCCGGCGACTGGGTCGCATATTGCACCTGCGGGCCCATCGGCACGATCGACCCCGCACGGACATAGAGCGGCATGATGTCGAGCGGCACCTGCCGCGTCACCCGCGCGCCGCCCGCGAAACGCTGGTTGCTCCAGAAGTCGTACCAGTTCGCGCCCTTGGGCAGATAGGTCTCCACCGCCGTGTCCAACGCCGGCTTGGAGCCGCTCTCCGCCAGCCGCTCGCTCGGTAGCCGCCACGCCAGGCGCAGCACCCGGTTGCCGTCGATCTGGTAGAATTCGATGCCGACCTTGACGATCTCGCCCTTGCTGAAATGCTGGATCGCGCCCTTGTACCGGGGCGCACCGGCATTCCAGTCCTCGACCACGGTCTTGCCGTTGAGCATCAGGCGATAGCCATCGTCCCCCTCGATCCCGACCTCATAGTCGCCCTCTTCAGGAGCGGTCAGAGTCCCCTCCCAGCGGGCGGAGAAATGTGACAGGCTCGAAAGCCCGGCAGGCACTTCTGCCAGCGGCGGGTCTGGCCAGGTGTGGTCCACCTTGGTGTCGACGAAGCGGCTTTTCGGCGTCTCGAAATTCTCGCCCTCGAAATACTGGCCGGCCAGCCCCGGCTGCCCATCGGGCGTGCGAAGATAGTCGCTCGGGATGGTCGCGGCTGGTGGCGGCAGGATGTGATACATCGCGCGCGTCACCGGATGGACCAGGAAGGACGGGCCGAACATGAAGCTGTCGTCGATCGTGTCGGTCGCGCGGTCGTCCGGGAAATCCATCATCAGCGGGCGCATCAGTGTGTAGCCGTCCGACGTCACCTTCCAGCTCAGCCCATAGATATAGGGCAGCAGCCGATAGCGCAGCCGCGTGCTGCCGAGCAGCGAGCCATAGACCTCAGGGTCCATCGTCTTGAACAGATAGGGCTCGCGTTCGACATTGGTGCCGTGGATCCGCATGATCGGGTTGAAGGCCGAGAATTGCAGCCACCGCGCGTACAGCTCGCGCCATGCCGGGTTCTGCTCGCCGCCCGGGAAGTCAGCGACGAAGAAGCCGCCGGTATCCTGGGTCCAATAGGGATTGCCGGTCACGGTCACATTGACGCCATCGGCGACCTGCTGCTTCAGCGTCTTCCAGCTCGAGAAAATGTCCCCGCTCCACGAGGCCGCGCCGGTCCGCTGGGCGCCGGCCCAGGCTGACCGGGTGAGCGTCAGGACTCGCTTGTCGCTCGTCGCGCGCTGGCCGTCATAGGTGCCCTGCGTCGTCATCAGCGAATAGGGATTGAGGTAGCGGGTGAAATCGCCGAGCGCGTTCGAGCCGAGCGCCTTGGTGTCGCGGATATTCTCCTGCGCATTCCACATCGCGCTGCTGACTTCGATCTCGGTGCCGTCCATCCACAGCGCATCGACGCCCTTGTTGAGCAGGCCGGACTTCACATGCTTGAAATAGATCTGCCGGCCGAGCGGGCTATAGGCGTCATAGACACGGGCATGTTTCGATATCCAGTGCAGCGGCTCGAAACGAAGCTTATGCTCGTCAAGCTCGCGCGCCAGCGCCGTGTCGTTGCCGATCGACGGCCAGATCGACACCATCAGCTTCATATTCATGTCGTGGATCTGGCGGGTCATGCCGGCCGGATCGGGATAG
>Ga0207687_10000689_pt1 | contig 22778 bp, 24 predicted proteins | sample KBSM54metaG_FD_184399 | JGI IMG/M metagenome (GOLD analysis project Ga0207687, IMG submission 184399) | Miscanthus rhizosphere microbial communities from Kellogg Biological Station, Michigan, USA - KBS M5-4 metaG (SPAdes) (version 2) | ecosystem: Host-associated > Plants > Roots > Rhizosphere >...
GTCGGCGTGACCTGGATCGTGATCATGACCGTGATCGTGCTGATCGGGATCGAGCTCTCGGCCCGCACCCAAGTCGGGCTGCTGGCAGCCGAGATCATCACCCTTGCGGCATTCGCCGTGGTCGCGCTGATCAAGGTCTACTCCGGCAGCGCCGGACCCGCGGCGGTCCATCCAAGCCTCTCCTGGATCAACCCCTTCAGCCTCAGCCCCAGCGAGATTTCGGCCGGCATGCTGCTCGCGGTCTTCATCTATTGGGGCTGGGACACGACCGCGACCGTCAACGAGGAGACCGAAGACCCGGGCGAGGCCCCAGGGCGGGCAACCGTGATCAGCACCGTGATCCTGCTCGGCATCTACATCGTCGTCGCGGTCGCTGCCCAGGCGTACGCCGGAGTCGACCACCTCGTCGCCAACCAGGAAGACGTTCTCAGCGCCCTCGGCACCGAAGTCTTCGGCTCGCCACTGGACAAGATCCTGATCATCGCCGTGCTCTCCTCAGCCGCCGCATCGACCCAAACGACGATCCTGCCGACAGCGCGAACAACGCTCTCGATGGCGCGCGCCAACGCGATGCCAAAGAGCCTCGGCAAGGTCCACCCGCGCTTCCTCACCCCACATATCTCGACGATCTGGATGGGAGTCGCCTCGATCGTCTGGTACGTCGGCCTGACCCTGGTCAGCGAAGACATCCTCTTCGACTCGCTGGCGGCGCTGGGCCTGATGATCGCCTTCTACATCGGCCTCACCGGCTTCGCCTGCACCGTCTACTACCGGCGTGAGCTGACCCGCAGCATCAAGAACTTCTTCTTCATCGGGGTGGGCCCGACCCTCGGCGGCGTGATCCTCTTCTACCTGCTGATCAAGAACGGGATCGAACTCGCCGACCCGGCCAACTCGGAATCGGGCAACTCCTGGTTCGGCGTCGGCCCGCCGCTGCTGATCGCGGCCTTCTTCCTCGTCCTCGGCGTGCTGCTGATGGTCGTGCAGTGGCGCAAGGTGCCGGAGTTCTTCAAGCGTAGGCCGGAGGTGGCGCCGGCCGGGTTCCTCGAGGGAGAAGCCGAGCTGGAGCCGGTGCCGATTGCCGCCGGCGACGGGAAGGGAGACTGAGATGAGCCAGATTGTGGTCGGTTACGACGGCTCCGATTGCAGCCGCGCCGCGCTCGATGAGGGGCTGCGCACGGCGAAGGCCCTGGGCGACGAGGTGGTCGTCGTCTTCGGCTACTCGCCCCCCGGGCTCTGGGGTGGTGAGATCGTCGAACACGAGGACGCGATTGCTGAGCGCGGCACCAAGGTGCTGGAGGAGGCCAAACACCAGGCCGAGGCAGCGGGAGCCACGGTTGAGACGGAGCTGGTCGCCAAAAAGGCCTCGGCGGCGATCGTCGACGTGGCCGAGAAGCGGGATGCGCGGATGATCGTCGTCGGCAGCTATGGGGATCCGCCGCTCAAGGGGATGATCCTGGGGTCGACGCCGAACAAGTTGCTGCATCTCGCGGAGCGGCCCGTGCTGGTCGTTCCCGCTCAGCGCTGACCCGCGCGCCGGGAGCATCTTCTTTTTCCGGTAGGATGTTCCTATGTCGCAAATCACCTGGAGGGTCGAGGAGCTGGCCGCTCAACATGGCTGGGGCGCGAGGCAGCTCGCCGAGGAGACCGGGCTGGACCAAAAGACCGTCCGCAACATCCTTGCCGGGCGGGCGACCCGGGTTGACCTGAACACGATCGCGCGTCTGTCGCGGGCCCTCGGCGTCGGACCGGGCTCGCTGTGGGATATGGATCCGGACTCCACCGGAGCGTGGGAGCGAACTGCGGGGGCAGGCGGTGAGGCGCGGGCAGGAGAGCTGGACGATGTCCTCGCCAACACCTGGCCGGAGCAGATCGATCCGGGCATGGAGCGGGCCCTGCGGTCGCCTTGAGCCGCTGCTACCTGGACACGAACTTCATCTACGCCCATCTGCGTTCAAAACGGGGCGGGACGCTGGGCCCGGTCGAGGCCTGGCGGGCACGGGTGCTGGATGAGATGGACGGCGATGGGGTGATCAGCGCCCTCGTAATCGACGAGCTCGCCTACTGGCTGATCCTCGCCTGGCTACGCGATGACGGAGACGGCGATCCTCTCTCGACCTACCGCACCGACGCCCGCACTGTCATGCAGACGATGCGGCGGCGGCTGGCGACGACCTGGAAGGCGGTTGACTCCCTCTCGCTCGAGCTGCAACCGACCGAGCACTCGGTGATCGCCAGGGCGAAATCGCTGATGTCACGACCCGGCCTGTCCCCCCGGGACGCCTTTCACGCCGCGCACGCGCTCACTGCGGGCTGCACGGCGATCGCCAGCGGCGACAGCGCTTTCGATCGAGTCTCGGGGCTTCGGCTGCTCGCACCGGGAGAAGAAGGGCTGGGAGGGGGTCCCAAGACGCTCGGCGGGAGCCTCGCTTGAGTGTTTTGGGACCCCCTCCCAGCCCTCCCTACCTGCCGATGTGGAAGCCGATCAGCTCCGGGATCCGCGCGATTAGGGACGAGATCGGGTCGGGCCTGCGGTCACGGAGCTCGGCTGACTCCTTCCGTGCGATTCCGGCTCGGATGGCCTCGCCGCCAATCCAGTGGAAGGGCTCCGGCGGGACGCGAGGTGGACTGGGATCGACGAAGGCGAGGTTGGAGTGCTCGTCTCGGCGGTCTAGGGCCAGGGAGGCGAGGGTGCGGCCGACCATGTGGGAGGGGCCGACGCCGTTGCCGGTGTAGCCGGCGGCGGCGAAAGCGCGGTTGCCTTGTAGGGGGAGGATCAGGGGGAGGTGGGTTGGGGAGGCGTCGATTGGGCCGCCCCAGGCGTGGGTTATTGCCTTGCCCTGCAGGCCCGGGAAGTACCGCCAGAGGTGGGCTGCGGTTTGGGCGATGACCTCGGGGTCTAGCTCGGAGCGGCCATGGAGGCGGGCGCCCATCGCGATGTGGCCGCCGCCCCAGCCGAAGGCGATGCGACCGTCCGGGGTGGTGCGGAAATAGTTGATCAGGGCACGGCTGTCGGTGATGCACTCGCCCCCGGCCCAGCCGACCTCCTCCAGCAAGTCCGGCACCGGCTCGGTGAGGACGATGTGCGACGAGGCGATCGAGAGGCGGTTGTGAAAGGGCCCGCCCGCCGTCTTTGCCGCCGACCCCAGAGCCAACACCCCACTCCGCGCCCGCACGACGCCCGAAGCGGTGTATGCCTCGACCCCAGCCCAGGACCCCTCGAGCCGCCGCACCGCCGAGTGCTCATAGATCTCCACCCCGCACTCGCGCAACCGCTCACGCAACCCCAACGCCAGCCGCGCGGGCTGCACCGTCGCAGCCCGCGGATAGAAGACCCCACCCCGAAACACCGGCGAAGCACAACGCTCCGCCACCTGCGCCGGTGACAACGCCTCGAACGCATCGCCCACCCCAAGCTCCCGACAAGCCGCCAGCGCCTCGCCCCAAACGTGATCGTGTGCGGCCGCCGTCGACACCTGCATGTACCCACCGTGCCGGTACCAAGCGTCGACTCCCTCGCCCTCACAGAACTCGCCGATCCCTACCGCCGCATCTTCCGCGGCCCGAGCCACCTTCAGCGCAGCGGAGTCACCCCAGCGCTGCCGCATATTCGGCAGCGAAAACCACATCAAGTTGCAGAACCCCCCATTCCGCCCACTCGGCCCATAGCCACACCTGTCGGCCTCCAGCAGCACCACCGACGCCTCGGGCTCCAACTGCTTGATGTGCCAAGCAGCCCACATCCCGGTATAGCCGCCACCAATAACGACGACATCTGCGTCTCGATCCCCCACAAGCTCCGGAGCGACCTCGACGCCGGGCGCCTCCTCCAGCCAGTAACCGTGGATGTCGTGCTTCACGAGTCCGAGTCTGCCAGGACGCCCGGGTGGGGTTCCCAAAACACTCAAGCGAGGCTCCTGCCGAGCGTTTTGGGAACCCCACCCGGGCGTCCTCATACACTCAGACCCGTGCCCACCTTCGACGCCCTCGCCACCCTGCCCCTGGAGATCGAGGGCTACGAGCTCCAACCCCTGGAGTTCCAAACCCCAGGCTTCGAACGCCTAAGCACCGTCATCCACCTCTGGGGCGCCGGCGAGGACGGCCTCGGCGAGGACGTCACCTACGACGCCGTCGACCACATTGCCCTGCAAGACGCCGGCCCGACACTGGACCTGACCGGCTACGCCACCCTCGGCGAGTTCTGCGAGCTGATGGGCGACCTCGACACCTTCCCAGCCGAGCCCCAGCGCGACGTGTCCCGGCTCTACCGCCGCTGGGCCTTCGAGTCGGCCGCCCTCGACCTGGCCCTGCGCCAGGCGGGCAAGGGTCTCGCCGAGGTCCTCGGCCGCGAGCCGCGCCCGGTCAACTTCGTCGCCTCGATGCGACTCTCGCCAGGCGAGGACAAGCCCTCGACGATCGAAACTCTGCGGGCCAAGCTCGACCGCTACCCGACCCTGCGCTTCAAGCTCGACCCAACGAACGACTGGACCGACGAGCTGATCGCCGCGTTGGTCGAGACCGGCGCCGTCGACTCGCTGGACCTCAAGGGCCAGTACAAAGGCACCGTTGTTGACGTCGAGACCGACCCCGTGCTCTACGCCAAGCTGATCGAGGCCTTCCCCGATGCCTGGCTGGAGGACCCCGACGTCAACGAGGAGACTCGGCCGATTCTCGAGCCGATCCGCGACCGCCTCACCTGGGACGCCCCGATCCACTCGATCGCCGACATGGAGTCCCTGCCCTGGGCGCCGAAGATGGTCAACATCAAGCCCTCGCGCGTCGGCGGGCTGCAGGCGCTCTGCGCCACCTACGACTACTGCGAGGAGCACGGCATCGGCGCCTACGGCGGTGGCCAGTGGGAGCTCGGCGTCGGCCGCGGCCAGATCCAGGTCCTCGCCTCGCTCTTTCATCCCGACACGCCGAATGACACAGCGCCGCGGCCCTACAACGAAGCCGAGCCGCCGCCGGGACTGCCGACCAGCCCGCTTGAGCCACGCCTCTCGGCAACAGGCTTCCGCTGGGAAGACTGACTTAGGGCGGCCTCAGTGCCGCTTCGGCCAGCCGAATTTCCGCTTTCGGCTACGTTGCGGCAACCCCGCCCCGCCGAGCAAGGAGAAGGAATGGCCGAGAAACGATTTGCTGACGCACTCAATGCGCAGGTCGCCAATGAGTTCGCCGCCTCCCAGCAGTATGTGGCGGCCGCCGTCTATTACGACGCCGAAACGCTGCCCCGCCTCGCCACCTTCTTCTACCGGCAGGCGCTCGAGGAGCGCGAGCACGCGATGATGATGATCCAGTACCTGCTTGACGTCGGCGAGGAGATCCATATCCCCGACATCAAGTCGCAGGAGACGAGCTTCGCCGACGGCAGCGCCCCTGTGCGGATGGCGCTCGAGCAGGAGAAGCGGGTCAGCGACGAGATCTTTGCCCTCTTCGAGCTCGCGCGAGAGCTGAAGGACTACCGCGCCGAGCAGTTCCTGCAGTGGTTCGTCAAGGAGCAGGTCGAGGAGGTCGCGCTGATGGGCGACCTCTTGAACGTGGTCGAGCGGTCGAAGGACAACCTGCTGCTGGCCGAGGACTACATCGCGCGGGAGAGCCTTGGCGAAGAGGGCAGCGGCGATCCAACCGCTCCGCCGATGGCGGGTGGTTCAGCGGAGTAAGAGGGGATATCCCTCGCCCTGACAAGTCGTCGCGCTAATTAGCGCGACGACTTTGAGTATCCGCCAGTTCGAGGGATATCCCCTCTTATTCAGCCCAGCCAGCCGGCGCGTTTGCGCATCGATTTGATGCGCCTGAACTCAGCTATGTCCTCCCGCAGCGCTGCGGGAGCTGGGGCAGGAAGGAACCGGGCGGGGAGCGGGGACTCGACGACGCCGGTGTCGCTTGAAGTGACGCGGTAGGCACGGGCGCCGCGGCGGGCTGTGACGGCTGAGGGTGGGCCCTCGCCTTCCCAGATGAGGCCGGCGTAGTCGTCGAGGCCGTAGCCGCTGGGCATGCCGTTGCTCACTGCCTCCAGGTAGGCGGCGCGGCGCTCGGGCTCGTTGTTGTAGTGGACGCAGAGGCTGCCGTGGAGCAGGCCGAGGCCGGCCTCGATCTCGGGCTTGCCCGAGGACTTGGTGATGCCGGACTCGAACCAGCACATCGCCCCGGCGCTCTGGCCGGCGAGAACGATGCCCTGACGCCAGGCGAGGCTGAGGATGGCACTGAGGTCGTGCGCCTCCCAGACCGCCAGCAAGTTGACCATGCTGCCGCCGCCAACGTAGATCAGGTCCTGGTCGAGCAGGTGGTCGCGCAGGGCCATCGGCCGCCGGCCGAGGCGGAAGAGCGAGAGGTCGGAGGGGTCGCAGGGGCGCTCGCCGAAGGCGGCGTAGAAGCGACCAATCTGCTCGGAGGTGTCGCCGCTGGCGGTCGGCAGGATGCAGATCTTCGGCCGCTTGCCGGCGCGCTCGGTCGCCAGTCGCAGCATCAGCTCGCTGACCGCCCGGTCGGGTGGCCGCGAGGTGAAGTCGTGACCACCCAGGGTGAGGATGCGGGAGACCATCGGCCGCTCAGGCCGCCGAGGTGGCCGAGAGCGTCGACGAAGTCGCGCCGGGTAGGCGAGTGACTGGTGCTGCGTCGCCGAGATAGGTAGTCGCCAGCCGCATCTCGACGACCCGGTCGCCGGCCGCGTCGAGCCGGTAGCCGCGCGCCGCCGGCCGCGAGGCGACCACCCGGCTCAACTCGCAGCCGATGAAGTGCAGGCCGGCGCTGTCCTCGGCGGCGTAGCCCGGGCGCATCCCCTGGCGCAGCATCTCGTGGTAGGCGAGCCGCCGTTCGGAGGTCGGCTCGTAATGGACGCAGTTGCTGAACGGCAGCATCCCCAGGCCCTCGACCCGCTGCGGGGCGCCGTGAAAGCCGGTCACCGCTTCGTCGAACCAGCAGAGCGAGCCGGCGGAGAGCCCGCAGAGGACGACGCCGGCTTCCCAGGCCTCGCGCAGGATCTGGTCGATCCCGTGTGCCCGCCAAACGCCGAGCAGGCTGACCACGCTGCCGCCGCCGACGTAGATCAGGTCCTGGTCGAGCAGGTGGGCGCGCAGGTCCTCGGGACCCTGCTCGCGGCGGAAGAGCGAGATGTGACTGGCCTCGCAACGCTCGGCGGGGAAGGCGCGGTAGAAGCGGACGACGTAGTGGTCGGCGTCGCCGCTGGCCGAGGGCAGGAAGCAGACCTTGGGCCGCTCGCGGCGACAGAGGCCGAGCACGTACTCGTCGAGCAGGGGATTGCCCGACTCCATTGAGAACCCCCCACCCCCGAAAGCGATGATCTGTCGAGGCGCGGTCTCCATGCTCAAATGGTCCTCCCGCACGGCCAAATCTCGCTTGTACAAGGGTCTGAAGTTCGCCCCGGTGCGCTCGCCGCTTGTACAGTCGGCGCCGTCGCATGCCGCCCGCGTTCCCAGCGGTTTTCCGGCTTTGTTAAATCGGTACCGGAACGTCCACAGACCACCTGCTGGGTGTACAATCGCGTTTACCTAAACACGGTTGTCTACCTGCGAGATCGACGTGTCCCCCACCTCCTCAAACTCCGGAAACCCAGCTCCAGCGCCAGCTGAGGATCTTGGCGCGGTGATCGAGCAGGAGCGGCTCCCGGCCGGCATCGAGGACCTCGCCGAGCCCCTCGTCGAACACTCCCAGCGCGAACGCCTGCTCAACTCGATGGCCCGCAGCTGTTCCAAGAAAGGCTACGGCGCGACCACGATTGCCGACGTCTGCGAGGGCGCCGGCGTCTCCCGCGCCACCTTCTACGAGCTCTTCAAGGACAAGGAGGACTGCTTCCACGCCTCGATGGAGGTCGCCCTAGCCGACGCGATGGGGCGCATCGTCGCCGTCTACTCGCCCGACAAGCCCTGGGCGACGATGGTCCGCGACGCCGCCGCCGCCTTCCTCGACTTGCTCGCCAGCCGACCCAGCTTCGCCCGCATGGCCCTGGTCGAGGCGCCCTCCTCGGGCGACCGCGCCTTCGAGCTCTACGCCTCCGGCAAGCGCGTCCTGCAGTCGCTGCTCGAACGCGGCCGCGACGACCCGGTCGAGGAAGCGGCCATCCCCTCCAGCGCCGGCCGCGCCGCGCTCTCGGCGGCGGAGTCGCTGATCGTCGGCCAGATCCTTGCCGGCAACACGGCCCGCCTGCGCGAGCTGCTCCCCGACATCGTCTACATCACCACGGTTCCCTATCTCGGCCAGGAGGAGGCGCTGCGGCAGGCGCGCGAGGCCGAGCGGACCGCAGCTCCCGCCGACGGCTGAGCGTGGCGGCGGCCGGGGGGCAGAAACGGGAGCGCTGGCGGCCACCGCGCGGACGCCACCGCCTCCCTCCTGAGGTGATCGCGCGCTCGCAGCGCGAGCGCCTGCTGGAAGCGGCGATCCGCGTCGTCGCCGAGAAGGGCTACGCGGCGACGACCGTCACCGATCTCACCCGCGAGGCTGGGATCTCGCGCACAACCTTCTACGGCATGTTCGAGGACAAGGAAAGCTGCTTCCTCGCCGCCTACGACGGCATCATCGACGCCTTGGTGCGGCGGGTGACGGCGGCGTATGAGGCCGAGGAGGGCTGGCCGAATCGGGCCCGCGCCGGCTTGGCTGCGCTGCTCGAAGCGCTGGCCGAGGAGCCCGCGATCGCCCGCATGGCCCTGGTCGAAGTCGGCGCTGCCGGTCCCGCCGCGCAGCGTCGCTACCGGGCGGCACTGCAGCGGCTCACCCCGTTCTTCGACGAGGGGCGCGACTTCGCGCCGGGCGGGCGCAACCTGCCGGCCAACACCTCGCGGATGGCGATCGGCGCCGTCGCCGGCCTGATCTCCGACGAGGTGATTGAGGGACGCGCGGGGTATCTGCCGAATTTGCTTTCGGAGGTGCTTTTTGCGACGCTGATGCCCTATATCGGTCCTGCTGCGGCTACCCGGGAGGTGGCGGAGAAAAGTAGATAAACGCTTACGTACACCGAGCCGCTATGATGAAGGTACTCCGGAGTTTTCAACCTACCAGGGACGGGCTGATGGCATCCGAATCGCGGCGGGACCTCATCTTGGCGGCCATGATCCGCGTGGTCGGCAGCAAGGGCTACAAAGAGACCTCGGTCGCCGACGTGATCGAGGAGGCGGGCACCTCCCGCACCACCTTCTACAAACACTTCGAGGACAAGCACGAGTGCTTCCTCGCCTCCTACGAAATGCTCGTGGAGCAAGTGTTCGCCGTGGTCGTGGCTGAATGCGACGGCGCCCAGTCGTGGCTACAGCGAGTCGAGAACGGCCTGGCGACGATCGTCAAACTCTTCGCCCTCGATCCCGAGCTTGCCCGCACCGCGGTGGTCGAGGTCGCCGCCGCCGGCGCCGACGCGCGCCAGCTGCACTGGGACGCTGTCGCCCGCTTCACCCAATATCTCGAGGGTGGTCGCGAGCTGTCCGAGGGTCGCGAGCTGCCCGAAAACATCTCGCTGATGTCGGCCGGCGCTGTCTCCGGGTTGATCTTCGACGAGCTGCTGGCGGGGCGGGCGGCGCAGCTGCCGACGATGCTGCCCGACCTGCTCTTCGCGATGCTCGTCCCCTACATCGGACCCCGCGCCGCGGCCGAGGAGATGCGCCGCGTCGCCGCGGCGGGTTGAGCTAGGACGCCGCGCGAGCGGCAGGCCGGCCCATCTCCTTGCGCAACCGGTGGCGCAGGCGGTGGAGACGAACCTTGACCGTGCCGTCGGGGACGCCGAGGCGGCGAGCGATCGCCTCCTGGGTCAGATCCTCTTCGTAGCGCAGCTCGATCAGTTTGCGGTCGCGCTCACTGAGGCGCTTGAGCGCGGCGTGCAAGTCGGCACGCTCAACCGTCGAGAGGATCTGCTCGTCCTCAGCCCCTTCCCAGTCCTCGGCCGTGTCGACCGGGTCGGGCCGCACCCGCGAGTGGTGCCGGAAGGCCTCGTTGCGGACGATCGTGCCCAGCCACTCCTTGCGCCTGGCGCTGTCGCGAAGGGTTGAGCGCCTGCGCCAGGCGCGAAGCAGTGCGTCCTGGGCGATGTCTTCCGCCTCGTTGGGATTGCTGGCGTAGTGATAGGCCATCCGCAGGCAAAAGCGGTGCGCCTCATCCCACTCCCAACCATCGCCCTGATCCGATTCTTGAATGATCGAAACGTTGATTGCTCGACCGTACTACTTCTAAAACCAAAAAGGTGAATTTTATTGTTGAAACTTTTTAGATCGTAGATCTGGTCTTTATTTCATGGCGGTAACGGCGTCGGGGGAGACAGGCGGGGATTGGGCGCAGCGCACCTACGAGGCGATGGCGCCGGTCTATGACACTTTCACCGGCCACTACGAAAGCGAGGAGTGGATCGCCGACCTGGTCAAGGTGCTGGAGGGCTTCGGCCTGGCCGGCAAGCGCCTGCTCGACGTCGGCTGCGGCACGGGCACCAGCTTCCTGCCGATGCTGGTCAGGGGCTGGGAGGTCACCGGCTGCGATATCTCCCCGGCGATGCTGGAGCGCGCTCGTGAGAAAGCCGGAGACGCCCCACACCTCGTGGTTGCCGACATGCTGGACCTGCCCGAGTTTGGCGAGTTCGACCTGGTCTGGTCGCTCGACGACGCGATCAACTACCTGCTCAGCCCCGGGGAACTGGAACAAGCGCTGACCGGGATGCGAGCCAACCTCGCCCCCACCGGCCTGCTGCTCTTCGACGTCAACGAGCTGCAGGCATACCGCACCTTCTTCGCCGAAACGTCAGTGGTCGAGCGCGAGGGTCGGCGGCTGACCTGGCGGGGATCGGCGCGCGCCGATGTGCCGCCGGGCTCAATCTGCGAGTCAGAGCTGGAAATCGCTCCCGGCGAGGTACTGACTCACCGCCAGCGCCACTTTCCCGAAGCCGAGGTGCAGGCGGCGCTGGCCGGCGCCGGACTGGAGTGCCTCGCCGTCTACGGTCACGGTCTCGACGGCATCCCCACCCAGCCGCTCGCACCCTCACACACCAAGGCGATCTACATTGCCCGCGCCGCCGGCTAGGCGTGGCGCAGGCCCCGCTGGGCGAACGTGAGCTGGTGAGCAGCGAGCGCCCACTTGCGCTGCAGCCTCGGTTCCACCGTGCGCGTGTTGCATGACACCGTCGCCAGGCAATCGCCCCAGGTGTTGGTCGCGTCGACGTAGAGGTTGAGGGCGCGCTCGGCCGGGCCGCCGACGGTGAGCAAACAGCCCGCGGTCAGCTTGTCGGCATCGATCCTGGCGTAGACCGAGCGCACGCTCTGCACCTCGCGAAGGTATTCGTCGTAGCTGAGCCCCCGGGCCAGGTCGTCGCGCAGTTTCACCATCGTGCCGAGAAAGGGACGCAGGGGGTGGCAGGAGCCGTGGGTGGTCGTGGGGTGCGGCGGCGGGGCCGGCCTCGTCTCGGTGGCGCTTGCCGGCCGGTCCGCGGCCTTCGTCCCGCCCTCCCCGCAGGAGCTCAGCATCAGCGCCAGGCCCAGCAGGAGGCCGACTGTCACCGCCGGGCTGAGCCGCATCGGCGTAGTGTAGAAATTCGCCGGATGCCGAGTTTGCGCAAGCTCGCGACCCTGGCGGCCATGCTTGTTGCTCTCTACCTGATCGTCGCTCCCTCGGCGCAGGCGAGTGGCTCCGGCGGCGTGCTGGTCGTCGGCGACAGCCTCGAGGAACTGACCTCGCCCTACCTGAAGCAGTACCTGCCGGGCGTGCCGCTGACCGTCAACGCGGTCGGCGGCTCCAACAGCTTCCAGATCTTCGACCTCTTCCAGGAAAGCTATGACCCCTCGCAGTCGGTGATCGTCTTCGACGCTGGCACCAACGACAACCCCGCCTATCCCGAGATCCTCGCCGGCAACCTGCGCAAGGTGGCGGCGGCGATCGGCGACCGCTGCATGGTGGTGCCGACCATCCACGGCCTTACCGTGAACGGCATCGACAGCAGCGGCAAGAACAGGGTGGTCGAGGAGTTCGCCGCCTCGTGGCCGGGGACGCAGGTGCCCGACTGGGCGACCGCGGAGGAAACCCACCCCGAGCTGATGCAGGCTGATGACCTGCACCCGATCGCGGCCGGGGCCGAGCTGCGCGCCCGCCTGATCGCCCAGGGGATCAAGACCTGCCTCGGGATCGCCACGGCGCCGGTCGCCAAGCCGGCGCTCGAATCCGGGCCCGACCTACCGCCGGCGCACAAGCTGGCCCGGCGCGAGGCCGAGCTCGTCGACGCGATCATCGCCAGGGCACTGCGGCTCTTCCCGATCTCGTTGGCCGGCGATGCCTGAACCGGTCGGGCGCGGCCAGCGCTACATGCCGGGCCTCGACGGCCTGCGCGCGATCGCGGTGCTCGGCGTCGTCCTCTACCACCTCAAATTCGGCTGGGCCGAAGGCGGGCTGCTTGGCGTCGGCGTCTTCTTCACCCTCAGCGGCTACCTGATCACCGACATCCTGCTCAACCAGGTCAACCAGGGCGGGATCAGGCTGAAGTCCTTCTGGCTGGCCCGTGCCCGCCGCCTGCTGCCGGCGCTCTTCCTGATGCTGATCGTGGTGACCGCCTGGGTGACGGTGATCGGCCCGCACCAGCCGAGCGACTTTCGCGTGGCCGTGCTCAGCGCCGTCGGCTACTTCAACAACTGGTGGCTGATCCTCCACAACGTCTCCTACTTCGCCCGCTTCGCGCCGCCCTCGCCGCTCAACCACCTCTGGTCGCTCTCGGTCGAGGAGCAGTTCTACATCGTCTGGCCCTTCCTGCTGATGGCGGCGCTCCACTTCGTCCCCGAAGCGCGGCGCAAGGCCGGGCCCCGGCCGCGGCTGGCCGCCATCGCGCTGGTCGCGGCGCTCTGTTCGGGGATCCTGATGGCGGTCCTCTACCACCCCTCGCTCGATCCCTCGCGGGTCTACTACGGCACTGACACCCGGGCGCTCGAGCTGCTGGCCGGCGCGGCGCTGGCGATGGTCTGGCCCAGCCGCCGCCTCACCGGCAGGGTGACGCCGCAGGCGCGGCGGACGATCGACGCCGCCGGGCTCGCCGGCCTGATCGTGATCGGGCTGATGTTCTGGCGCTCGAACGAGTTCTCGCCCTTCCTCTACCGCGGCGGCTTCGCCCTGCTGGCGCTGGGCACGGCGCTCTCGGTCGCCGCCTTCGCCCATCCCGCCTCGCGCCTGGGGCCGATCGTCGGCTGCAAGCCGATGCAGTGGATCGGCGAACGCTCCTACGGCATCTACCTCTGGACCCTGCCGATCATCGTCCTCACCTCGCCCCAGGGCGTGCACGGGCCCAATCTGCTGCGGGCGATCCTGCAGGTGGCGGCGATCATGGCCGTGGCCGAGCTCTCCTGGCGCTACGTCGAGAACCCGATCCGCCACGGCGCCCTTGGCAGGCTCTGGAAGCGGTGGAAAGCGGGTGAGCTGCGGCGGGTGCGGGTCTCGCGCGAGGGCTGGGTTGGGATCGCCGCGGCGGGGATCGTCGTCATCGCCGCGATCGCCGGGCTGGCCGGAGTGGGCGTCTCCAACTCGCCCGCAATCGGCTCGGCCAACGTGGCCAAGACGGTCACCGCCAAGAACGCCAGGCGCAAGCCGCTGGCGACATCATGCGAAGGCGTCGTCCACATCGGCGACTCCACCTCCGAGGGCCTGGTCTCCGAAGAATATTTGCCTCGCAACGAGCTGATCGCCGCCCAGTATGCGCGGGTCGGCGCGACCACGGCGCACCTCGAGGTGGCCGGCGCGCGCTCGATCTACGAGAACTTCGAGGGCGAACCGAACGCCCAGGAAGTCGCCGAAGCGTGGAAGAACGAAGGCTTCAAAGGCTGCTGGGTGATCGCGATGGGGACCAACGAGGCGGCCAACGTCGCCGCTGGCTCCAACTTCACCTACGGCGACCGGATCGAAAGCATGATGTCGACAATCGGCGATGAACCGGTGATGTGGGTCAACGTCAAATCGCTGGTGCCCAACGGCCCCTACGCGGAGGCGAACATGAGGACCTGGGACGAAGCCCTGCTGGATGCCTGCAATGGCTACCCCAACATGCGCATCTACAACTGGGCCGCAGACGTCCAGAACAAATGGTTCATCCCCGACGGGATCCACTTCACCTCCGAAGGCTACGCGGCGCGCGGCCGCCTGATCGCCGACGCGCTGCTGGAAGCGTTCCCCAACACCGAACCGCTGAAGATGACCGACGCCAAGGACTGCGTCGTCTCGGGTTGAGCGTCCTTCGGGCGCATCGACGCCCGGCTAGCGTCAGAAGATCTGCGCGTCGAGGAAGCCGGCGATCAGGACCAGCCAGCCGCCGATCTCGGCGACGATGAGCGTCGCCATGAAAGCCTCGAGCCCTCGGCCCGGACGGCGGAACTGGTTGTCGGTGTCGCGCTTGAGGCCGTGCACCATGTAGCCGAGGACGGCAGCGTAGAAGTAGAAGGCCAACGCCCCGGCAGCGAGCAGGTTGACCAAGACGCCCCAGCCGCTGAGCTCGACAAAGGTCGCGACCAGCAGCAGGGCGAAGCTGTAGAGCAGCGCCGCGCGGTGGGCGATGTCGGTGTAGGGATGCGCCAGCCCCTCATCGGAAGCATCCATCTGGCGGAACTTCAATACCCCAAGCAGCAGCGCCCAGAGGAACATCAGCGCCGCCGCCAGCAGCACCACCTTCGTATCGTCTCCCAAGACCACCTGCCCTGAATACCAGCTAGGAGAAAGCCATGCCAGGCCCCACCACGATCACCGGCGTCGACTTCGCCACCGTCTTCGTCACCGACTACCCCGCCGCGATCGAGTTCTACTGCCAGACCCTCGGCCTCGAGCAATCGGTCGACTACGGCAAAATCCCCGGCGGTGAGGTCGAGACCGGCAACCTCACCCTGCAGGTGGTCGACGCCGCCGCGATTGGCCGTGAGTTCGTCCCCAACACCCACCCGATCGCCTTCCACGTCGAGGACGTCGAAGCGACTCGCGCCGAGCTCGAATCGAAGGGCGTCGAGTTCCTCGCCGAGACGATGGACAGCGGCGTCTGCCACATGGTCCCCTTCGCCGACCCCGACGGCAACGTGCTGATGATCCACAACCGCTACGCGCCGCGCGACTGATGGCCCGAATCCGCTGAGGAGGGAACTGCTTCGAGGCCGAAGAGGAATTTCCGGCGGCTTGCCGCCACCCAGTTGACGTGACGACCCATTCAGATGACTAGAGGGAGTTCGACTTTTCTCTATTGCAGGTCGAGCAAAGCAATTGCAGGTTCTCGACGCTCGTCGCCCCACCGAGGGAAAGGGGCAGGATGTGGTCGTATTGGAGATCGAAGTTCGATCCGCACTCGACGCAGTTGCCGCCATCGCGCTCGAAGACGAAGCGCCGGACGTCCCCCGGCACCGGCGTCCGAACCGGGACCGGCGGGGCTTCAGCCCGCATCAGACTGTGAGCGGTTTCGAGCTTGCGCCGCTGCGAGCGCTCCCTCTGCAGGACCAGCGCTTTCACGTCCTCGCCGTCGAGCGCATCGTCATCCCAATAAACACAGTCATGAAACCACCAGTAAGTTCGCTTGCCGGAGAAGACCAACGGCACCGGATCCTCCCATTGAGCAGCGGCGGCGCTCTGATACCACTGGTCCTTCCAACGCGCCTCAAAGATCCGCTTTCCCGACATCAACGCAAAGCGCCCGGTGAACATTCCCATGAATGACCAGGGAAGCCGCACCACCTCAGCATTCTTGTCCGCTCGCAGCATTACAACCTCCGTGTCCCGTCTGACATACAGGGCACTTTCGGCTTTGGCGCAATGACTCTTTAGCGGCGCAATAGAATCGGGTGACTTCAGAGCCTCTCCCTTATCTAACCGCGCGCAATAGCTCCTGCCTGGACGCATTGCGTTCATCCGTTATTCGCCTTAGTTCGCTTCTTTCTTGATGGCGCCAATTCAGAACGGTCGCAACTGCAACCGAGGTCAAAATCAACAGGGCCACCAGCATGACCCAAAATCCCCAGTGTTTTCCCTGGCCGGGAACCCAGGTGTTTGCGCCGTAGAACCCAACCACGAGAGTGGGAACCAGGAAAATCGCCGCAATGAGCTCTACCCGGTGCTGGGTGCGTTCTTTGCGGTCCCGCGCCGCTTCAGCGGTCTGCACATGTAGAACGGAGAACGATGCACGCATCGAACCGGACAGCAGTTGAAGCTGCTCGAGCGTGGCGTCGACTCTGTCGTCGATCGCTACCACCCGATCGTGATTGCTATTCGGCAGCCAGGCTCTGTCTGGCATCTTTCTCAGACCTGGACGATTCAGCGGATTCAGCCAGTCCCTCAACACTGCCATCATGCCCCAGAGATTGGGCAGCTCATCCGGGTTGTCGAGCGCGTCCTCCACGTAGAGGCTGAGCTCCCAATCCTCGTGCCAGGCCGCAAGGCGCCACCCCGTTGCGCGATAGGCAAGAGCCAGGCGATTCATGATCAAGATCCCCAAGTCCCCGCCCCCCGGCTGCTCGAGCGACATCCATTCCTCGGCTATCACCTTGCGGATTGCGTCCGACGTTCCTGGTTCCCCTTCCGCCACCTTCTCGGCTCCCGCGAAGGTCCTGGTCGGATGCCAACAGGTCAAAAGCCAATCCTTCGAGGCGAGGAGCTCAACGGGCTGAAATACCAATACCCCCGACCGCATGGCCCTCCCGCGCTCGCGCTTTTGCTCCAATCGAAGGGCCTCGACGGTGAATGTTGAAGCGAGCTTGATCTGGCCATCGGAGTACGTCGCACCCTCCGGTCGATCATCTGGTGTTAGGAGGTCCTCGAGCATGTGCTTCGTAAGCCCTTGGCAGTTCTTTGCGAGCGAGGGGAACAGCCGCTCCGCACTGGCGTTGCTTACGAGGTCGAACCAAAGGACGCCGGGCACTTTTTCCGCACCGCCCACACGGAGTCTGCCTGGATGCTTCTCCGCCTCCCAGACGGTGACGCTGCGTAATGCGCTCGCATCGATATCCAGCGGCCCAGCTTCCATGATCGTCCTCACTCGCAGTAGAACTTCGATTTGCGGTGCGTCACACCTGTAGGATCTCGCTCCCGTTTACCTAACACATTCGATGGACGGTGACTGAAGTGTCGCGAGAGGCCGGCCGCAGGCGGATGCTCTCGCGTCCAACGACGCTTGGCGTCTTCTCGTCGGTTCCACGATCTCCTCGAAGCGCTGCCTAGCCCGCCAACGCGTCTCGGGCCGCCCGGCCCGTTTTCAGGGCAAGAAGAGGATCGCCGCGACCTCGATGGTGCTCGTCGCCAGATCCTGCTCGAGAGCAGACCGGCGACGTCAGACTGGGACAGGACACGGGAGCGACGGGGGTCAAACCCACTCTGGGCGCCGCGTCGAGATCCGGACCTGAGGGCCCGCCGCTATTCGCGAGTTCCGGGGCCCGATCCCGGCACTTCGCCAAGCTTGGATTGGAGGATGGCCCCTGAAGCTCTGGGGATCTCCCCGATGCTTTGAACCGCCCTGGCAATCACCGCTGGATGGTCGTACGGCTGCATGTGCCCTCCGTAGACCATCACTAGGCGGGAGTTGGGGAGATCGTCGGCGAGACGACGCCCATGGGTCGCCTCGACCAACTCGTCGTCTTCGCCCTGAATCACCACCGCAGGCGCACGGATCGTCCCGAGCTTTCCGTCAATCTGGTCGATTACCCCGTTGGCGGCAAGGGCCTCGCCCGCAAATGCTTCCAGGTCACCGTGGGTCATGTTGATCGCCAGGACGCGGTCGCGGTGTGCTTGCACGACCGGCCCGGGATGGAACGCTTCGCTGTCGCCGCTGTTCACCGAGAGCGTTGCGAGGAGCTGGGCGAAGGTCGCGTTGGCGATCTGCCTGATGACCGGAAGCTGCAGAAATTGAACCGCGTGCGCCTGGACTTCGGCGAGGCTCTCGACCTGCAGGCCCCCGGCCGCGGCGTCGACGAGCACGAGACCACGAACCTGGCGCGGATAGCGCTCGGCAAATCCGAGTGAGATCGTCCCGCCATAGGAATGGCCAACCAGGATCGGCCGCCTGACATGCAGCTTCTCGAGCAGTTCGTGAATCGCTTCGAGCTGACGGTCGAACGGCACATACCCGCCGCTGGAGAAGCCATAGCCGGGGCGGTCAATCGCGATCGTGCGGTGGCCTGTGAGCAGGGATGTGACGTCTTCCCAATCCTCGGCTGTCCCGGGCTGACCGTGAATCAGCACAACGGGCACGCCGGCACCGCGGTGTTCGAGATAGCGGATTCGCAAATCGCCGACATGAGCGAACGACCCGGTCGACGCGGGCTCCGCAGGCAGGCGCCCATAGGTCCAGTTGAGAACGAAGACCGCAAGGGCCAGCGCCCCAAGGAACAGGAGCAGCAGCCTACGAACCGAGACACGCCCACTCATCGCGCGCAGCGTACTGCCGCTCCCCAAGCAGCGGCAAGATGACCTGAACCCAAATTCAGGATTCAGCGGTGCCCAAAGCGGGAGCGACGGGACTCGAACCCGCGACCTCTGGCGTGACAGGCCAGCGCTCTAACCAGCTGAGCTACGCCCCCGGAAGGCAGGGCAGATTAGCGCCCGGCGGTCATTATCTCAGGGTCGCTGGATTTGGAGCCGGAAGGTGCCGCCGTGGCGGCGCTTTGAGGTGATGACGAGGCGGAGGTAGTGCTGGCCGCAGACGGTGTAGTCGAGCTGGTGGCTGGGGTCGAGGCCGTTGCGGGAGCTGCGCAGGAGCCTGCCGGCACGGCTACGAAGGGCCAGTTCGTAACCGTGCCTGGACAGACTGCTTGGGCGCAGGCTGACCAATCCGTCGAGCGGTGTGCGCAGGGACTCGACGGCTGCGCCCTCCCCCCTGGCTGGAACGTGCCCGGACAGCGTCAGGCTGGTCCGCCCCTGCCAGGGCTCGAGCGTGTCTTCCCGGATCGCCCTGAAGGCGGCCTCGTTTGGCTTCAGCGCTGGGCTGTAACGCCAGGTGACCGGGAGGTTGGGGAAGCGGTAGTTGGCGAAGGCCTCGGCGAAGGCCTCGCCCGGGTCCTCGAAGTAGTGGGTGCCCTCGTCGCCCGGGTATAGGCGACCGCTGCGTTGGCCACGGCAGACGCCCTCGACGCTGGCCCAGCGCTCCGGGCCCCAATCGATCGCGCTGCCGAAGGGCGGCGGCATTTCGCGGTGCTGGGCGACGTGGTGGCCGTACTCGTGGGCGAGCACGAAGTCGAAGGTCGCGCCTTCGCCGTCCTCTTCTTCGTAGCCGCCGATGACAATCTTGTTTTCGCCGCTGAAGTAGCAGGCCTCAGCACCGAAGCCGCAGTCGAAGCCGAGCTGGTATTCGCTGTCGAGCTGGACCGTGAGCAGGCTGACCTCGGGGCCGTGGATCAGGGTGCCGATGAAGTCGGCGACCTGCTGTGGGTCATTGACGTTGCAGTCCTCGGCGCAGGCTTCGGTCACCGAGACAGCGATCGTCGCCCCGCTGCCGTCGTTGATCGAGTAGCGCTGCGACGACGCGGATGCCGATATCCGCGCCGCCGCAACGGCAGGCTCGCCCAACACGACGTCGTGCATCGGTACCGCCGGTGACGGCACCTCGAGCGTGACGCCCTGATTGGGACGCTCGGCGACAGCCCCTCCCGGGACCGCCAGGAGAAGCAAGGTCATGGCTATGCCCGCAAGCGCCCCCGCCGGGCGCCCGCTCACGGAGCGGGACCCGGCCTTATCTCGTAGGCGTGGGCGGGAAGCGTGGCGGAAATCGGACGGCGGGCGGGAAGCATCCGCCCCCCTTTGACCACCCTTGAAGTAGTGAACGGAGGGTGGGTCCCGCTGGCGCTGGCGATCCGGCCCCGCGCCGGTCGCGCCGCCCAGCGCGGCCGCGCCGGTTCGGCGCTGAGCAGCGAGGACCAGGTCGTGGTTCCGATCGCGCCGTCGGCCGGCAGGCCGTTGGCGATCTGGAAGGAGCGCACGGCCGAGTAGGTCTGCTTGCCGAAGACGCCGGTGACGGGAAGCTGCGTCTGCCCGGAGCCGACCAGGTGCTCCTGCGCCCAGACGACGAGGTCGCCGCGGCTGCCGCGCTTGAGCAGCGGGTGTTCGGTGATCGGGCGGTAACCGACCAGCGGGTCCGCAGCGGTCGAGCCCAGCGCGCCCCAGACGGCGGTGTCGGTCTCCTGCCAGTCCCACCAGCTGGGCGCCAGGCCGTAGCTGGCGGCGAAGCGGCGGAAGCGCAGGACCTGGCCGGCGCCGGGATTGTCGTAGGTCTGCCCGATCGGGTAGATCGGGTGGCCCCAGAGGCGATTGAAGAGGTAGGTGTGCTCGAAGACCGTTCGCACCGAGGTGCCGATCGCCTTCCAGTACATCTGCGGCTGGTTGAAGCTCGCCCCTTCGGGCCCGAAAAAGACCGAGTAGGGGAAGGCCGGGTGGTAGTCGACGTAGGGGAAGCCGGCGAGCGAGAGCGGGAATTCGGCGCCGATGCGGGCGCGCAGGGCGCGGATGTAGCGTTCGGCCGAGGCGTAGCGGCCTTCGTAGGAGGCCTCGGCGTCGATCACAAGGCAGTCGGCTCCGCGTCGCACCGCGGCGGCGCCGATCTTGGCCTCGGCCACCGGGCTATCGCCGTAGACGAACTGCCAGGCGCAGACGTCGAGCCCGCCGGCGTGGAGGGCGTCGACCAGGCCGGAGCTGAACTGGCTCCAGTAGCTACCGGCGTCGCCCGACTTTATGTAGAGCGTGCCGATGCCGTCCTGCTTGGCGCGGGCGACGATGCGACTGACGTTGCCGCCTTCGGAGTGGTCGACGTACCAGACCCACATCCCCTGCCGGTCGAACGGAGTGCCACCGGCGGTTTCGGTCGCGGGGACGGCGGCTTCACCGGCTCCACCCGGAATTGCGCAGGCAGGGGTTGGCATGTACGCGAGGAGCGACATTGCGAGAACGGTGATCGCGAAGAGCACTGGGCGGAACCCTGGCGCCGCGGAAGAGCTGGTCTTCACGTCAACTGGGAACACGGTAGCGAGCATTCGGCTGCGGACAAAGAAACCGCCATACCATTGGCGTACCAAAACTGGGCACGACAGTTGAGGCGCCTGCGAATTGTCGATCGGCGAGCACGCGGGCCCTAGTATGGGACACCTCTTTTGAGTTAGTCAGCCGGATCGAGGCCATCTTCCCTTCCCGCAAGATCTTGTGCAGCGCCGTCCTGATCGCCGCCTCGCTGGCGACCGCCGCCACGCCCGGACCCGCCGCAGCCTCGCCCCCGGTGCCAGTGCGCGCTCGCCTCTCGCAGGCGGGGCGACGGCTGCTGATCAGCCTGCGTACCTCGAAGCCAGTGGCGCTCGCCGGACTCAGCCGGCTGCCTGCCGGAGGCGGCTCGTCCTCACTGTGCGTCGAACTGCGTGCGAGCGAGGGCGCGAGCGAACGGCGGCTCTGTCTCGGCGGCCCGAGCAGGGCATCGCGACGCGCTGGGCTCGAGCTACTCAACCCCGCCGGCGAAGTCACCGACAAGGAAACGGTCCCGGCGCGGCTGAAGCGACCGCAGCCCAACAAGCTCGTCCTCGCCCTGCTCCCCGCCGACGCCGGCCTCACTCCACAGCGCTACCGCTGGCGCGTCACCTCCACCCGCGGCGAGTGTCGCGCCAAGCGCCCCGGCGCCTGCGAAACAAGCTTGCCGACCAGCGGCACCCGGCTCTTCCGCTTGCGACCGGTGCGCGCGGTCGGCTGCAGCGGCGGCAGCGCCGGGCTCGACACCAACGGCCCGCGCGACCGCAACGTGGTCGCCCTCACATTCGACGACGGGCCGAGCGAATACACGCCCAGCTTCCTGCAGGTGCTGCGCGAAAAGCACGTCCCCGCGACCTTCTTCGAGATCGGCCAGGAGATGTCGCGCTACCCCGCGACGATGCGCCAAATCCTGCACGAAGGCGACGAGATCGGCAACCACACGATGCACCACACCGAATTCCCCGACTACGACGCGATCGCTCCGGTGACGACGCTGGCCGAGTCGACCACCCACTTCCGTCCCTGCCTCTTCCGCCCGCCCGGTGGCGCGGTCAACTCTGCGGTGATCGGAGCTGCCGGTGAGGACGGCCTGCGCACGATCACCTGGGACGTCGACCCGGCCGACTGGTCGACACCCGGCACCGGCGCGATCTACAGCCGCGTCGTCGACGCCGCTCAGCCCGGCTCGATCATCCTCATGCACGACGGCGGCGGCCCTCGCGACGAGACCCTGGCGGCGCTGCCGCAGATCATCGACACCCTGCGTGCCCGCGGCTACGGCTTTGCCACCGTCACCGCCCTGCTCGGTCAGCGGCTGATCTACAGGCCCTACGGCTGAACAGGTGCAACGTTTTGTTCCTCTACCGGGGCCTCAAAACGTTGCACCTCTACAAAGGCGAATGGAATCATCCAATCGTCGCTCAACTGCGTAGGCATAGGCGATGAAGATTGCGATCGTTGGAACCGGCGTCTCGGGACTCGTCGCCGGCCACCTCCTCCACCCCGAGCACGAGATCACCGTCTATGAGGCGGGCGGGCGAGTCGGCGGCCACTCGCACACGGTCGAGGTCGAGAGCGGTGGCGAGAGCCACAGGATCGACACCGGCTTCATCGTCTTCAACGACCGCAACTACCCCAACTTCGAACGGCTGCTGGAGCAGCTCGAGGTCCCCAGCCAGCCCTCGCACATGGGCTTCTCGGTGTCCGACGGGCGCGACTTCGAGTACGCGGGCACGCCGCGCGGCATCTTCGCCCGCAAGTCACACCTAATCAGCCCCGCCTTCCTCGGCATGCTGCGCGACTGGCGCCGCTTCAACCGCGAGGCACAGGCGCTGGTCGGGATGAACGGCACCGCGCCCTCG
>Ga0207687_10000691_pt1 | contig 22768 bp, 27 predicted proteins | sample KBSM54metaG_FD_184399 | JGI IMG/M metagenome (GOLD analysis project Ga0207687, IMG submission 184399) | Miscanthus rhizosphere microbial communities from Kellogg Biological Station, Michigan, USA - KBS M5-4 metaG (SPAdes) (version 2) | ecosystem: Host-associated > Plants > Roots > Rhizosphere >...
CGGGCTGAGAAAGATCGTGTTGACGGCTTCGATCACGTAGGTGCCGCCGACCGCGGCGAACAGCCCGCCTTCGCTCGTCCCGTAGAAGGTGTCGTTCCTCAAGTTCGTGGAAGTGGGACCGCCGCCGATGTCGTCGAAGATCCCGATCGCACCCGAGCAGGCCGAGTCGAGGACGATCGATTCGAACGGGGCGGCGCAGCCGGCGCCGTTGTTGCTGGTCGCCAGGACACGTTCCAGTGTGTTCTGCGAGGTGCCAAGGATCGCGGTGGCGCTCGCCTTCTCGTCGTGCACGGCGAAGTCGACGATCTTCGCCGCGAACTTGAGTTCGACCCCCAGGCCGTTGGCTTCCGTGTAGAGGACCGGCATGGGCTGACCGGGTTCGCCTTCGAGCGTGACTTCCTGCCCCACCACGATGTTCGCCATCGTCGGGCTGTTCGGCAGGCCGTAGCTCCCTTGGTTGCCGGCCGCCTGCACCACATCAGCGGCTTTCGCCAATGAGGTCAGAGCACCGACGATGTTGCACGGTTCCGCGACCGTGCATTCGCTCCCGCTTCCACCCGGCGCGACATGGAAGACCGTCGGCGCGGCGACCGCGGACGAGGGCGCCAAGCCGAGGAGTCCGCTGAGGGAAACGCCACAGAGGGCGACCACGAGGGCAGGGCCACTCCTGGCGATCCCGAAAGCGCCGTAAGTTTCCCGCGCGGTCTTTACCGGTGGCTTCATCGCAGCGGACGAGACCAGCCGATTATCCGTCAGCGCGGCCAGGAAGTCGAGCGTTGGCTCGTAGGAGCGCAAACGGATGGTCGATATCACCGACGCGGCCTCCCAGCGCTCGTGCTCGGAGGGCCTCACCCATTGCGAGAGAAGCAACGGGAATCTCGGCCCTGGCTCCCATCGGCCCGCCAGCGCCACTCAGCTCTGGCGAATCGGGGAGACAGGATTTGAACCTGCGACCGCTCGGCCCCCAGCCGAGTGCGCTACCAGACTGCGCCACTCCCCGTGGCTGATTACATTCTTACGGATTCATCCGCGGCGGTAGCTCAACGGTAGAGCCTCAGCCTTCCAAGCTGATGACGCGAGTTCGATTCTCGTCCGCCGCTCTCTCGACCGAGGGCACTCAAGACTCGCACTGAGCGGCCGATGAAAGCGGGATGCGCTGCTCGTCGGGGAGACCTCTTGCCTTGCTTCTCGTGATTATCGGCTGCCTTGGCGCGCTCGCAGGATGTGGGGGTTCCGGCGGCAATGGGGCCTCGGCCTCCTCCCCATCTCAGGCCGCCTTGGTGTCCTGGCCGCTCTTCGGGCGGGTGCCGGAGCGGACGCACTACCTGCCGGCCAGGGAGCGCTTTCTCGATCCGCCACTGAAGGAAGCGTGGTCGATCAACACGCACGCGCTGATTGAGTTTCCGCCGGCGATCGCGAATGGGGTCGCCTACGTGGTCAACAAGTACGGCAACGCCAAGGCGGTGCGGCTGAGCGATCGCAAGGTCCTCTGGGAACGGAACACGAACCCAAAGGACTCGGGCAAGCCGACCGACGTGACCGGGCCGGTCTACCACGAAGGCAAGGTCTTCTTCGCCGACGTCGACGGCGATCTGGTCGCGGTAGACGCGCAAAGCGGCAAGGAAGTCTGGAAGCGCAAGCTGGCCGGCCACCTCGAATCCTCGCCGATGGCCGTCGGCGGCACGCTCTACCTCGGCACCGACAAGACCAACGTGGTCGCGGTGCGGGCCTCCGACGGCAAGGTGCTCTGGCAATTCAACTCGCCGGCGGCGATCAAAGCGAGCCCCAGCTTCCACGACGGTCGCCTCTTCGTCGCCGACTACGAGAGTGGCGTCTTCTGCCTAGACGCCAAGGACGGCAAGTTGATCTGGCGCACCAACACCTCGAAGGTGCCGCCCTTTGGCGAGGGCGGCTTCTACTCCTCGCCGGCGATCGCCTTCGGCCGCGTCTACGCCGCCCGCGACGACGGCACCGTCTTCGCCTTCGGCGAAAAGAGCGGCAAGGTCGACTGGGCCTTCCCGACCAACAACTTCGTCTACGGCTCGCCGGCCGTCGCCCGCGTGCCGGGCACGCCGCCGAGCGTCTACATCGGCTCCTACGACGAGCACCTCTACGCGCTCGACGCCCGCAGCGGCAAGCAGCGCTGGCGCTACGACGTCGGCGGCCCGATCCCCGGCACGTCGACAGTGATCGGCCACACCGTCTTCCTCCAGCTTCAAGACGCGGGAGGCGCTCGGCATCGACGTTCGCACCCACCGCAAGACCTTCGAGCTGAAGCAGGCGGGCTACACGCCGATGGTCTCCGACGGTCGCCGCCTCTACCTGATCAGCTACTTCGGGCTGGTCGGCCTGCAGCCGACCAAGCCCTGAACCCCCTACTGATTCAGTAGCCGGGCGGGTGGCGGGCGACGAAGCCGGCGGGTGGTGTGCCGGCGACGTGCCAGCGCGGTCCGCTGCCACGGGCGTCGCCCACGGTGTCCCAGCGCAGGCCGGCGATCACCGCGTAGGCGTGGGTAGCGCTGGCGTAGACGGTGATCCAGCGGCCGGGGCCGGGGGCGCCCCAGCTCTCGAGCGGGCCGGAGGCGAGCGGCGTGGAGAGGAAGCCGCCACCTGCGAGCGCGTAGCTGACCGCGCCCGAGCAGTCATAGCCGCGGGAATACCAGGAGCCGTGGCCGCCACCCCATACATAGGGCCGGCCGACGATCGTGTTGGCGGCGTTGATCACGCCGGCGACGCGTTCGGGCGCACCGGCCGGGGCGAGGGCGATGCCGCTGACGTAGGTCGCGGTCGGGTCGCCGTATTTGTTGGGGGTGGGGGGAATGCGGGCGACGAACGGTTCCCCACCGCTGCCGGGCGGCGGCGGGATCGGTGTGCCGTTGCTCCCGGCGGAGGCCGGTGGCAGCGGGTCCCCCGGTTTGTAGGTGCTGCCTGCCCCCGTGTACACCGAGCCTGAAGTGGTGGTCTCTGCCGCCACCTTCTTGGCGGTGGACGCGCCGTCGTACTTCGCGCCGAGGTAGACGAGGCTGCCTTCGATCGCGCCGAGCACGCCGCTCGCCTTGGCCGCGGTCATCAGCGTCTGGCCGAGCGGGCCGGCGCCTTCCCCGTCCTTGCCGGCAGCGGCCGCGCTTGCGGTGACCGTGAGCCACAAGCCGAAAACGAGCATCGTCACGGCCAAGAGTCGCGGTGCAGTCCCGTTTTGCAGCCTGCCCATTGCTCAGAACTGTACCCTCGCGCAATGCGCGCTTGGCGATCCACGCTCGCCCTTATCTGTCTCGCAACACTCGGCGCCTGCGCCTGGGCCGTGCCTCTGGCCGCCGCCGAACCGGCACCGTGGGGCGCCGGCTGTATGCCGACCCCCGAAGGCGCCGTCCGCACCAGCGCCAACTGCGGCGCCGAACTCGGCAACGGCCGCGCCGTCGCTCCCGTCGGCGCCCCGGACGCGGTCAAGCGCGCGATCGCGGCGGCCAACCAGATCGACGGCAGGCCCTATGTATGGGGCGGCGGGCACGCCAGCTTCCTCTCGCATGGCTACGACTGCTCCGGCGCGGCCAGCTACGTGCTGCACGCCGCCGGCCTGCTCGACCAGACGATGGTCTCCGGGCAGCTCGCCTACTGGGGCGAAGGCGGCCTCGGCCGCTGGATCACGGTCTACGCCAACAACGAGCACGTCTTCATGGTCATCGCCGGCCTGCGCTTCGACACCCGCGACGACCCGCCCGGCGTCAACGGGCCCCGCTGGCACCGCGCCAAGGCGGAACCGCCGGGCTTCGCCGCCCGGCACCCCACCGGCCTCTAACGCCTGACCTCGTAGCGGAGATAGACGAAGCCGCCGGTGAAGCGGCGTTGCTCCAGCAGCTCGAGCCGGGCGAAAATACCCTCGGGGAGTGAGCGCTTGCCGCCGCCGACCACGACCGGGGCGAGGAACACATGGCACTCGTCGACCAGGCCCGCCCGGAATGCCTCGGCCGCAAGCTCGGGTCCACCGATGGTGACGTCGCGGTCCGCTGAGGCGACCAGGGCGCGCACCGCGTCGGGATCGAACTCCCGCTCGAGCCTGGTCTTCGCGCTCGACACCTCCTCCAGCGTGCGCGAGTAGACGACCTTCTCGGCTGCTCGCCAGATCTCGGCGAAGTCGCCCATTACCGGCGGCTCGGGCCCGGTGTCGACCGTCTCCCAAAAGGTCATCACCTCGTACATCCGCCGCCCATAGAGGTAGGTCCCAACTGGTCGCTCGAGCTCGTTGACGAAGGCGTGCACCTCCTCGTCGGGCGCCGCCCAACCGAAGTCGCCGTCTTCGCCGGCGACGTAGCCGTCGAGCGAGGAGATCATCGAGTAGATCAGGCGCGCCATGGCGCGACACTACCCCGGCGCGGAGCTGCCTACTCGACCAAATAGCGGGTCGGTACGAAGGTCTGCGCCTCGACCGGCGGGCGCAAGTAGGCGCGCTCCTGGCGCGGCGGCAGCTCGATCTTCTCCGCCGGTAGGTGCTCGTAGGGGATCTGTTCGAGCAGGTGGCTGATCAGGTTGAGGCGGGCGGTGCGCTTGTCGTCGGCCTCGACCACGAACCAGGGCGAGTCCTTGGTGTCGGTGTAGGCGAACATCTCGTCCTTGGCCTCAGCGTAGTCAACCCAGCGGGCCCGGGCCTCGAGGTCGATCGGGCTCAGCTTCCACTGCTTGCTCGGGTCATCGATGCGGGCCTTGAAGCGGCGCTCCTGCTCCTCGTCGGAGATCGAGAGCCAGTACTTGATCAGGATCAGCCCCGAGCGCATCAGGATCCGCTCGAAGCTCGGGGCCGAGCGCATGAACTCCTGGTACTCCTCCTCGCTGCAGAAGCCCATCACCCGCTCGACGCCGGCGCGGTTGTACCAACTGCGGTCGAAGAGGGCCATCTCGCCGCCGGCCGGCAGGTGGGCAACGTAGCGCTGGAAGTACCACTCGGACTTCTCGCGCTCGGTCGGCACGCCGAGCGCCACCGTACGCACCACCCGCGAGCTGGTCCGCTCGGTGATCCGCTTGATCACCCCGCCCTTGCCGGCGGTGTCGCGACCCTCGAAGAGGACGGCGACCCGCAACCCGGCGTGGACGATCCATTCCTGCAGCCGCACCAGCTCCTCCTGCAGGCGGGCAAGCTCCTTTTCGTACTGCTTCTTGCTCAGGACCTGGGGCGAGTCGCCGCTGTGCGCCACGCCCCAAGCCTAAGCGGTGCTCCCGCTACTACTGGTGATTCGGGCCGTCGTTGCCGTTGTGATGGCGCCCGTTGTGATGGTGGTGCTTGCCCTGGTGATGATGGTGGCGGACGTGACCGGCCGGGTCATCGGCGCCGTGGCTTGCAACCGCCACGCCACTGCCTCCAACCGCCATAACGCCTGCAATCGCAAGTGCCGCTGACATTCGTTTCAGCATCGCTGCCTCCTCGAGGACGAGTTTTCGGTCGTGGCTTGCGCCCCGGGGCCGCGTGAATCCAGGGATACGGGCCGCCTCCGGCCGAGGTTCACCGGACAGGAGATCGACCACGGGACGACAGCCCGAGTCGCAACCAGGAAGGATGGGCAGATGCCAAACGCCCGCAATCCGAAGAAACGCGCCGAACGGGAGGACTTCGGCTGGATGATCTCCTTCGGCTGCAAAACCGAAGGCAAGCTGATGCGGCTCAAGGTCGACACCGACCCGGCCTCCGACACGAGCCCGATCGAGGTCCCCTGCCCCTGCGGCGAGACCCACCGCGTGATCGTCTCGCCGTATCGGCGCCGCCGCTCCGCCGACGAACCGTTCGACGTAGAGGTCAAGACGCTCGACGAGCTGCGCTGAACGCAGGCACGGGAACTCTCACTCTACGTTCAGATTATTGCGGGACGATCCCGCAATGCGACGAGTGCGGCGGGTCTTCCTCCTTGCCGCGATCGCCTGTCTGATCCCCACCGGGATCTCATACGTCAGCGCGATGAGCGAAAAGCACAACGTCGGTCTTGGTGTCTCCAGTGTCGAGTGGCTGCGCCAGAACGGCGGCAACTCCCTCGTCTCGGAAGTAGAGAATTGGTACTACACGCTCACCGCGCCCGAAAAGGGTGGAGCGCCGCTGCGTTCGCTGCCTCAAGTCGGGATCGCGAGCGCCGGCACGGCCCCCAAGAAGGCCTACAAGCCGCCGCGCGTAACCCCGATCATTCACCCCGCCCTTCCGGGTGAGGGAGTGTGGAAGCCGGCCGGCGCCGGCGCCGGCAGCGAACCGCCGGTCCTGCTGACGACCTTCCGCAGCGATCCCTCCTACCCACAGTTCGTCGCCGGGGTCGCCTGGATCGACTCCGCCCGCACCAGGCTCAAGTACGTACCGGGCCTGGCCGAGCCGCCCGAACCCCTGGCCCACCGCGGCTCGGGCGAAGTGCCGCCATCCGAACGCAAGCGGCTGGTCGCCACCTTTAACGGCGGCTTCCCTCTTGAAACCTCGAACGCGGGCCTGATCTATCGCGGCCAGGTCAAGGAAACGATGGTGAATCGTCGCCTACCGCAACGGGAAAGTGAACATCGTCCGCTGGCATCAGGGCCCGGACGCACCGGCCGGTGTCTGGTTCGCGAAGCAGAACCTGCCGCCGATCATCTACGAAGGCCGCCTCAACCCAAACCTCAGCGACGGCCCGGAATGGGGTGAAACCGTCAACAACGCGGTCCGCGTCTGGCGCTCGGGGCTCGGCATCGACCGACACGGCAACCTGCTCTACGCGGCGGCCAACTACCAGACGGTGGAATCGCTAGCGACGATCCTGCAGCGGGCCGGCGCCATCCGCGCCCTTGAGCTCGACATCAACGAAGACTGGACCAGTTTCATCACCTATCGCCATCCCGGCGCCCTGGAAGCGAGCAACCTACTGCCGGAAATGTTCCGCTCGCCCGAAAGGTATTTGGTGCCCGACGAACGTGACTTCTTCTCGGTTTCACTACGACGGGGACAGCACTGGTGAACCGGGGGCGGCGCATCTCAGCGGAGGCAGCGGCCCGGCGAGCGCTCCTCATCGACGTGCTCTGCGCGCTCGCCCTCGCCATTGCCGCCCTAACACTCTGCGCCGGCCTCGGCATCGTCGGTGTCATCGCTGTGCTGACCCTGATCGCGATCGGTCTCTGGTTCGCAATCGAGGCCTTGATTAATGCGCTGAAACGCCGCTGAGGCTTCACCTTCTCTTGGCATTCCCTTGGACCTGGCGTTGCCCCCCGCGGCGCATCATGGATCGACCGATTCAAAGGAGCGATTCATGAACAATCGAAGGGCAAAGCTCGCGGCCGGCACCACGGTCTTGGCACTTGGCGCCCTGGGTGGGGTTGCGCTTGGCACCAATCACGGCGTCCCGACGGCGCAGCCGCTCGCCAGTAACAGTGGCTCCGGGGCAATCGTCACCAGCGCCAGCGGCGCGACCGCCTCAAGTCAGCCGATCGCGGTGAGCACCAATCCGGGAACCCGCCCACCAATCGTGACCCGCGCCAGCGGCGCGCATTCCAGCGGGGAGGTCGATGACTGATGCCGTCCAACGTAAGCGTTCTGGTGGTGGCGAACCGAACCGCCGACTCGCCCGAGTTGATCGCCGCGTTGCGGCAGCGGGCAGAGCGACAGCCGGCTCGCTTCACGCTCCTTGTTCCGGCCGTGCCGCGGGGCCTCGCCTGGGCCGCCGACATGAAGGCCGGCGCCGGCGACGCGATTACGCGTGCGGAGGAAGGCTTGAAGCGACTGCGGCTCGCCGGCCTCGACCTACAGGGCGCGATCGTCGGCGACCCCGATCCGTTCGCGGCAGTCGGCGACGCGCTGCACAGTGGCGAGTTCGACGAGGTGATCGTCTCGACCTTGCCGCGCGGCGCATCCCGCTGGCTCCGGCTGAGCTTGCCCGATCGCCTCAGGCGGGCCACCGATCTGCCGGTCACCCACGTCGCGGCTCACACCGGTGGGCCGCGCCGGATTCGCTGGCAGCGGCAGCCGGCGCCCGTCACCAGCTGAGGTCCCTCAATCGTCTGCTCCACCACCACCGCCGCCGCCGTGATCGCCCTCGCCGCCCGGTGGGTTTGATTGCGCTGGCGGTTCCGGTTCGGTGACCGGTGGCTGCGCTTCGGTGGTTTCGGGCGAAGTCGTGGTGGCGGGAGGAGGGGTATGCGAGGTGGAAGTCGTTTTCGACGGTGTCTTGTGCCCGCTTCTCTGATGGCGCTTTGCTCCCGCCGCCACTTGCGGCGCCAGGGCGTCGCCGGCGGTTATCGGTTCGGAGGCGAGGCCGATCTGCTGGCTGACCAAGCCGCTGGCGGCGATTGATACACCCACCGCGACCGCCACGCCGAGCAAGGCCAGCCCCACCCATCGCATCGTGGTCGACATCCTCAGGCCGTCCTTTCCTCGCGGTCGAAGGCGATCGCAGCACGAGTGCCTCCGCCTAGCCTGTTCTCAAGGGTGACATCGCCGTTCCACTGGCGGGTCAGCTCGCGCGCGATCGGTAGCCCCAGGCCAGTGCCGCTCGGCCCGCGCCGACCGGCACTGCCTCGCCTGAAGCGGTCGAAGACCGCCTCCTCCTCGCCCGGCTCCAGCCCTGACCCGCGGTCGAGGACCTCGATCCGGTGGGCGCCGACCTCGACGCTCACGGTCGACTTCGCCGGCGAGTAGCGCAGCGCGTTCTCGATCAGGGCGTCGATCGAGCGGTCGAGATCGGGGGCGGCGCACCAGGCGGTGCCGGTCTCGCCGCCGTCGCACAGCTCCAGCTCGATCGCGTGCTCTCCCGCGGCGCCGCGCCAGCGCTCGATTGCCCTCCGCGCGGCGGCGACGAGGCTGACGTCCTCGCCAGGCAGCTCGTGCTCGCCGGCGCGGCTGAGGATCAGCAGCTCGTCGACGATCAACGAGAGCCGGTCGATCTCCCCCATCGCCGCCTCCAGCTCACCGGCGACGGGGCGATCGCCGCGGAAGCGATCGGCGAGGCCCTCTAGCCGCAGGCGCAGGCCGGTGAGGGGCGTGCGCAACTGGTGCGAGGCGTCGGCGACGAAGTCCTGCTGCACCCGCAGCAGGCGCTTGACCCGCTGGGTCATCTCGTTGAAGGTGCGGGCCAGCGAGCGCTGCTCTGTGCTGCCCTCGACCGCGACCGCGGCGTCGAGGTCACCGCCGGCGACGCTGCGGGCGGCCTGGTCGAGGCGGCGAATCGGGCGGGCGATCTGCTGGGCGATCAGGGCGGCGGCGATCATCGCCAGCAGCAGGACCACGCCGGCCAGGGCGGCGAGATCGAGGATCGAGGTCTTCACCGCGCGGTTGACCGCGGCGACACTCTGGGTTATCCGCACCGCACCGTGCGGCAGGCCGTGCTCGATCACCGGCACGGCCGTGGCAAGGATGTCGGCGCCCAGCGTCTTGCTGTTGCGGGTGATCTGCTCGGCCCGTCCGTTCAGCGCTTGCCGGATCTCCGGGCGGCTGGCGTAACTGCGGCCCGCGGGGCCACCAGCCGAATCGACGATCAGACGACCGCGGATGTCGACCACGATCACCCGGCCGCGCACGCTTTCGGCCGAGGCCTGGACCAGGCGGCTCAGCGCCGGCCGCTGCGCCGGGCGCAGCAGCTCTGACGAGGAGGCCGCGACCACGTCCGCCTGGCTGCGCGCCTGACCGCGCACCTCGGAGTCGACCCGATCGCGCAGGCTCGCCGCCAGCGGCACGCCGAGGGCGATCAGCGCCAGCAGCAGCACGTAGGCCAGGGCCAGCAGGAGGGCGGCTCGGAGGCTTACGGTCCCTCGACCTCCGGCGCGGCGAAGCGGAAGCCCACTCCCCGCACCGTCTCTATGTAGTGCGGCCGGCTCGGGTCGTCGCCGAGCTTGCGCCGCAGCCAGCCGATGTGGACGTCGAGCGTCTTGGTCGAGCCGAACCAGTTGACGTCCCAGACCTTCGCCATCAGGTCCTCGCGCTTGACCACGCGGCCGGCGTTGCGCATCAGCTCGGCGAGCAGGTCGAACTCCTTGCGCGAGAGGTCGAGCTGCTCGCCGCCGAGGGTGGCGACCCGGGCCGCGGGATCGAGTTCCAGCTCGCCGATGCGGATCGGCTCCTCGCCGGCGCTCGGGCCATCGCGGGGGACGCTGCGCCGCAGCACCGCACGGATCCGCGAGATCACCTCGCGGGCGCTGAAGGGCTTAACCACGTAGTCGTCGGCACCGAGCTCAAGGCCGACGACCTTGTCCATCTCGGTGCCGCGCGCGGTCAGCATCAAGATCGGCACGTCGGAGCGCCGCCGCAGCTCGCGGCAGACGTCGCGACCGTCGCCGTCGGGGAGGGTGAGGTCGAGGACCACAAGATCCGGCTCAGCCCCGTCTGTCATCTCCAGTGCCCCCGCCGCGGTCCGCGTGACCAGGGGCTCGAACCCGGCCCGACGCAGCGCCTCGGCAAAGGGCTCGGAGATCGAGTCCTCGTCCTCGACGACGAGGATCCGCCCAGCGGTCGCGGTGTGCGTGGCCATGGGGTCACTGTAACGCTGCAAATGGGCACAAATTGTGGGCAAACCACATGTTTTGCCGTCTCTTTACCCACCCCTGGCAGGGGCTTGCACACCTCCTCCCCAGACTGCGAGTTGCAAATCCGGCCAGGAGGTAGACGACGTGAAGAACTTGAAGACCCGAGTGGCGGCAGTAGCCGCGATTCTCGGCCTCGGCGGCCTCTCGGCCATCGCGCTGAGCGCGGGCAACCAGAAGGCGGCGTCAGTCGCCGCCAAGCCGCTGGTCAAGACCAAGGTGATCCACCGCACGATCCGGGTCACCAAGCACATGAAACCGAAGGAACCCGGCGCCGCCGGGCCCGGAGCATGGAGCGCCTCCGGTGCGACGGTGGGCAGCTCGGGCTACAGCGCCCCCGGCGCCACAACTGGCAGCTCCTCCACCGGTTCGGCCGGCACCGGCTCCACCACGTCCTCTTCCTCCGGCTACTCGCCGGTGACGACCGCCACCAGCGGCGCCTCGACTAGCGTTCCCAGCAGCGGCTCTTCCGGCTCCCGCACGACTCCGGTGGTCACTCACACCAGTGGCTCCGGCTCGCACCACGGCCACACTTCCGGCGGCGGTCGCCACCACAGCCCGGTGGTCACGCACACCAGCGGCTCACACCACACGAGCGGCAGCGGTGGCGGCAGCGCCCACACCCCGGTCGTAACCCACACCAGCGGCTCGTCCGCCGGTTCGGGTGGCGGCAGCAGCACCTCCACCCCGGTGGTCACGCATACAAGCGGCGCCAGCGCAGGCGGCGGTGGCAGCACGACCCCGGTCGTGAGCAGCGCCAGCGGCGGCGGCGGAGGCGGCGGCGAGCACGAGAGCGAGGGTGGCGGTGGCGACTGACCGCCCCCGATCGGTGCGCCGGCCGAGCCCGGCCCTGGTGATCTGGAGCTCGATCGCCCTCTTCGGAGTGCTCTTCGCCCTCCTCACCTACCAGCTCGCCGCCAGCCAACCGGCGCCGCCACGCCCCGTGGTCGTGCGCAAGGTGGTGAAACGGCGAGTGGTGACGACGATCGTGCCGACGCCGGGCCGCAACAGCGTCTCGACCAGCGCAGCGGTGTCATCCGAAAGCGGCGCGATTGCCGCCGCCCCAGTCACGACAGGAGCGTCCTGAGATGAGTGAGCACGATGTTGTCTTCGATGCGATGGGCTCCCATGTGCGGCTGCTGATCGGCGAGCCGGGGCCCGGGATGGCCCCGGCGCCGGCGACGGCCGAGACGGCCCGGAAGTTCATCGTCGAGTTCGACCGGGCGCTTTCGCGCTTCAAGCCCGAGAGCGAGCTCTGCGCCTTCAATGCGGACCCGCGGGAGCGGGTGCCGGCCTCCGACCTGCTGCGGGCGGCAGTCGGAGCCGGCATCGCGGCGGCCGAGCGCAGCGGCGGCTTGGTAGACCCGACCCTGGTCGGTGAGATCGAGAGCGCCGGCTACGTCGCCTCGCGCGCAGGCGTGCCGGGGGCGCCGCTCGGCGCCGCGCTCGAAGAGGCGCCCGAGCGCCGGCCCGCGCGCCCCAACCCGGCAGAGGCCTGGCGCCAGTTCCAGGTCGACGACCGGCGCGGCACGATCGCCCGACCGCCCGGTGTCCGCTTCGACAGCGGCGGCGCCGGCAAGGGCCTGGCCGCCGACCTGGTCGCGGAGAAGCTGCGCGGCTACTCGCGCTTCATCGTCGACTGTGGCGGCGACATCCGCATCGGCGGCGCCGACGCGCTGATCACGCCGTATAAGGTCTTCGTCGAGCACCCGCTGACCGGTGAGCGGGCCTTCGTGCTCAAGCTCAGCTCCGGCGCGGTCGCCACCTCCGGCCTCAACGTGCGGATCTGGCGCGACGAGCGCGGCCGCTACTCCCACCACCTGCTCGACCCGGCGACGGGCGATCCGGCCTGGACCGGGCTGATCGGCGCCACCGCGCTCGGTGACACGGCGGTCGAGGCCGAGACCCTGGCCAAGGCGGCGCTGCTTTCCGGCCCCGACGGCGGCCGCGAGGTGCTGAGCGCACGTGGCGGCCTGCTCGTCCACGACAACGGCCGGGTGGAGACGGTCGGGCCGCTCGCCGTCCGTCCCAAGGTCCGCATCCCCGACCTCGCCGCGCACTGATGAGCCCCACCGCCGCCGAAGCCCTGCAGAGCCACGGCTGGTGGATCGCAAGCCGCGCCTCCGGCCTGCTCGCCCTGGTCCTGGTGACGATCTCGGTCGGCCTCGGGCTGATGATGGCAGGCAAGGTGATGCGCCGCCCCGGGCTGTCGCGCAAGCTGATCGCGATCCACGAGCACGCCGCCGTCGCCGGGATCATCGCGATCGCCGTGCACGGCATCACCCTGCTAGGCGACCCCTGGCTCAATCCCGGCATCGGCGGCATCGCCGTCCCCTTCACGATGGGCTTCCGCCCCCTCTTCACCGGCCTCGGCATCATCGCCGGCTACCTCGCCGCCCTGCTCGGGCTGAGCTTCTACTTCCGCAAGCGGATCGGGGCGAAGCTCTGGCGCAAGGCCCACCGGGCGACGGTCGTCGTCTGGGTGCTGGGGCTGGTCCACGCCTTCGGCGCCGGCAGCGACGCATCGGCGGTCTGGTTCCGCTGGTGGGTGCTGCTGACCACGCCCCCGATCGCCGGGCTCTTCGTCTACCGGATGCTCTCCCACCGCAAGGCGAAGCCAAAAACGAGTCATCAACCGATCCGGGCGATCCCGGTGATGGAGGAGGCATGATGAGTGACCGAGGCGTTTTGATCGTCGGCGGCGGCCTGGCGGCGCAGCGTTGCGCCGAGACGCTGCGCCGGCGCGGCTACGAGGGTGCGGTGCGAATGGTCTGCGCCGAGCCCGACCCGCCCTACGACCGGCCGCCGCTCTCCAAGGAGCTGCTGGCCGGCAGCGCGGAGGAGGACTCGCTCGCCTACCGGCCGGTCTGGTGGTACGAGGAAAAAGGGATCGAGCTGCTGCTCGGCGCTCGCGCCGAGGCGCTCGACCCGGCGACCCGGACCGTCCGCCTCGACTCCGGCACCGAGCTCGGCTACGGGCAGCTGCTGATCGCCACCGGCAGCGCCGCTCGTGAGCTTCCCTTCCTCAGGAGCTTCGGCAACGTCCACTCGCTGCGCACGCTCGCCGACGCCCGCCGCCTGCGCGAGGAGCTGGCGCCGGGCGCCCACCTGGCGGTCGTCGGTGCCGGCTTCATCGGCCAGGAGGTTGCCGCCACGGCGCGCCGCCTGGGCCTCGAGGTGACGATGATCGAGGCGCTCGCGACGCCGCTGGCGCCGATCCTCGGCGCCGAGCTCGGCTCCTGGTTTGCCGAGATGCACCGCGGCGAGGGCGTGCGGGTGCTGACCGGCGCGATGCTCGAGAGCGCCCGCGGGCGCGGCGGGCGGCTCGAGGAGCTGGTGCTGGCCGACGGCGAGCGGGTCGCCTGCGACGCGGTCGTGGTCGGCGTCGGCACCGCCCCGGCCACCGCCTGGCTGGCCGGGAGCGGCCTCGACGAGAAGGGCGTCCGCACCGACACCGCCGGGCGCACCGCATTGCCGGGCGTCTTCGCCGCCGGCGACGCCTCGGTCCCCTTCGACCCGCGCTTCGGCAACCACGCCCGCACCGAGCACTGGGACGCCGCCGCCTGGCAGGGTGCCGCGGTCGCCAAGGCGATGCTGGGCGAGTACCCGGGCACGCCGCCGCTGCCGAGCTTCTGGAGCGACCAGTACGGGCTGCGGGTCCAATACGTCGGCCACGCGCATCACGCCGACGCCGTCGAGATCGAGGGGGACCCGGCAGGACGCGACTTCACAGCCACCTTCAGCCGCGGTGACACCCCGGTCGCCGGCCTCACGGTCGGGCGGCCGCGGGCGATCCCGGCGCTGAAGAAGCAGATCGAGAACGGACACTTTCCCGCACAGGACCGAGCATTGGAGGCAGCATGACCTACATCCCCGTAGTTGACGCAAATGAGTGCAGCGCACACGGTGACTGCGTCGAGGTCGCACCCCAGGTGTTCCGCCTCGACGACACCGCGGTGGTGATCGGCAACGGCCCCTACGAGCTGCTGCTCGAGGCGGCCGAGGCCTGCCCCGCGGTGGCGATCTCAATCGTCGACCAGGAGAGCGGCGAGACTGTGTATCCCTAAGGGGGATTTGGTGAACGGCCCCGGTCAGTCGCTCATTTCGACTCGAGGCCGGCCACCGCCGCCCAGCAGACGATCGCGCTGCAGACCGTGCTCCAGCGTCCGAAATGCTCGTATATCCAGTTGGCCAGCTGCGGGGCTTCGGGGTCCGAGGAGTCGATCTCGGGGTCGGAGACGTTGCGGATCATCGCGTAGCTGGGGGCGTCCGCGCCGAGTTCTTTACACACGTAGCCGAGTACCGCATCGCCCATCTCACAGGCGTCCCCGTGGCCCTTCAGCCCGAAGGTGTTGGCGGTGTCGTCGTACTTGAATCCCTTGGTGGTGACGACACCGCTGCGGGCGCTTTTGCCGTGCACGATGCGCGGCCCGCGTTTGTTCGTTTTCGGCAGGTTGGCGGCGTTGGCCGCAAACAGGTCGTGGGCTGTGTCGAGGAGGCCGGCGGGAGCGTCCTGTGGGCAATCGAACGGCTCGAACTGCGACGGGTTGCCACCGGAGTCGAAGGTGACGAAACGGCTCAGCACCACGTCGCCGACCTCCGTGCCGGCGCCGATACCACCGGCCGTGCCGGTGGTAATCACCCATTTCGGTTCGCAGTCTTCGATCAGCTGCTTCCAGACCAGGCGGTTGGGCGTCGTCGCCAGGTCTTCGGGCCCGTCCTGGGACATGTGTGACTCGGACTTGAAGAGGACGACTTTCTTGTCGCCGATCTCGGCAGTCCAGTAAGTGCCCAGCCGTTTCTTCTGGCGCGCCGGGCAGCGCGGGTTCATCCCCGCCGCGATCTGCTCATAGTTCTTGACGTAGGGCTTCCAGTACTTGATCCCCGGCTTGGCCGGGTGGCTTTTCGTCGGCAGGTTGCTTTCGCAGCCGGGTGTGAGCACGTGTGCCAAAGCGCTCCCCTCTTCCACCGTCCAGGTCACGATCAAGACATCGGCCTCGGGCAGCGACTCGCCACTCGGTTCCTGCGTCGCCGGTTTCGGCGCCAGCCCGTCCGGCCAGCTGACCGGCACGTAGTGGCTCAAGGTCGGCGGCGCTTCGGGCCAGGCGGCGCTGCGCGCCAGCATTTCCGGCGTGGCGCCGTCGAACTCGATGCGCTGGCGGGCGAGGAGCTGCGGAGTGAGCTCGGCGATGCTCGCCTGCATGCCGGCGTCCGGGGCTCCCGGGGCGGGTTTCGGCGCTCCCCCCAGGTTCTGCTCGAGCCAAGCTCTGTTGGCGGCCATTGGCAAACCTCCTAGCTCAGCGAGGCCCGGTAGGCCCGCGCCTGTTCGTCGAAGAACTCGCGCAGGTTGAGCAATCGTCCAGCAGGCGGTTTCAGCTCCCTGTCGATGACTTTGCCTTTGACCACGAAGCGCTGCCAGGCTTTTTCGGTGGCCGGGTCGATGAAGCTGATGTAGCCGCCGTCGAGGATCTGCAGCGGCTCGGTGACAGCGCCGGTGTGCGAGTAGGCGGCCAGCGAACCGCGCGGCGAGGAGCGGTAGAAGGACGGCAGGACGAAATCGCTCATCGGCACTCCGCCGACTTCGTAATGGATTTCCTCGCAGGGGTCGCCCGGCTCCCACAGGTACCAAACCCTGGTGCTGTCCCCCGCCCAGCCTTTGAGAGCGGCGGCGGTGTGCAGCCGCGAGCCGAACGGGTCGACCAGCATCTCGACCAGCTCGTGACTGGCGGTTACGGTCCAGTCGCCGTCGGAGAGGGCGATCTGGGCGAAGGGCTGGCCGAGCTTGTCGGAGTGGAAACCGGCCGCGCCTTCCTGCGTGATCGTTTCGTGCAGCTCGAGGCGCCAGGTTCCGGCGGGCGGGGTCGGGTACGCACCCACCGTCGCCGCCACTTTCCAGGCCGGAGCGAGGTCAGCCTGCACCTGCTCGTTGAGGGCACCCGCGACCTCGGCCAGTTCGGAGGCGTCGATCGTGTCGCTCATATCGACGAGGGCGACATGGACAGGAACAGCTGACGTGCTCATCTTCCACCTCGGAGTTCGATCTCAGGAACGAGGTCACACTTCGAGGGGTATTACACAGTACTTGTCAAGGTATTTATAAATATCCCGTGTGTTCAGTCCGATTAAACGTTTTCCAAAGCCTCGTTTAGGTAACGCCCGGCGATCTTTCCGTCGGCGGCGCCGTCCCAGGTCGGCTCGCTGCTCGCCTCTGAGGTTTCACCGTGACCGCCGGCGAGGTGGCCGGAGAGATACAGCGGTTTGCCGCCGGTCCAAAGCACGCCGCGCAGGATCGGGTCTAGCGGCTCGGCGGGGACGTCGCCGCCGAGCTCGGCAGCGATCGCTTCCGCGGCTGCGTCCGCCTGCTGGGTGGCGATGCCGCCCTGCTTGACCGCGAAGCTGGTCACGTCGCCGGCGGCGTAGACGTGGTCGAGGCCGCGCACACGGCAGTGCTCGTCGATCGGGATGAAGCCGGCGAGATCGTGGGGGACGCCGGCGAGCCGGCGTCCTTCCATGTGGGGCATGCTGATCACCGCATCGGCCTCGATCGCGGCGCGCGGCGAGACCGCGAGGGCGCCGTCCTCGAAGTGGATTGGCACCGCGCCGGTTATGACCTCGATCCCGCGCTCGGCCAGCAGCTCGCTCACCCGCTCGCCGGCGGCGCGGCCGAAGAGGTGAAGCGGCGCGTCCTCGGGGGTGACGATCACCAGGCTCGCGTCCTCGACCCCCTGCTTGGCCAGCTCCGCCTCGGCGAGCAGCGCCAGCTCATACATCGGCAGCGCCCAGGTGCCGCCGCCGGGCATCGTGAAGGCGACCCGCCGCAGCTTGCGCTCGCGCAGATCGGCGACCACCTGCTCGACCGCGCGATCGTCGGGAACGCCCCAGAAGGTCGCCGCGCCCGAGATCCCGGCCAGCAGCCGCGTGCCACAGGCGACGATCAGGTGGTCGTAGGAGACCTCATCGCCATCGTGCGTGCGAACGCATCGCGCCTCGGCGTCGACTGAGCCGATCGCGGCGAGGTGGAAGCTGGCGCCGCAGCGCTCGGCCAGCTCGGTCCAGGCGTAGCGCATCGGGCGCGTTGCCCCGTAGGGCGCGGCGACGGCGAAGGGGCGGTAGACGAAGTCCTCGCGGGGCGAGTAGACGGCCATCTCAGCGCGCTCGCCGGCCAGGCCGCGCAGGGCGATCGCGGCCTCGAGCGCCGCGACCCCGCCCCCGGCGATCAGCACCTTTGCCTTGGTCGAGTCTGCCATCGACAAAGTCTTCCTCGTGGCCGGTGCGTCGCCATCCGGGAAATTCCCCCGCCAGTCATGCGGTCTTTCCCCGATGGCGGCGGCTCGAGACCCACCGTTAACTTGGGGTGCTCGATGTCGACCCTGGCCCAACTCGCGATCGCGCTCGGGGTCGTCTTCGCCGTCAACCTGCTGCCGGCGTTCGGGCCGCCCACCTGGGCAGTGCTGGTCTTCTTCAGCCTCGATTTCGACCTGCCCGCGGTGCCGCTGGTGATCGGCGGCGCCCTGGCCGCCGCCGCGGGGCGCTTCGTCCTCGCCAACGCCACCCGCCGATTGCGGCCGCGCCTCTCCCAGGCCCGGCTCGCTCACCTGCGCCGGACCGAGGAGGCGCTCAGCGCCAACCGCCTGCGCGCCGCCGCCGGGCTCGGCCTCTTCGCCCTCTCCCCCCTGCCCTCGGGGCAGCTCTTCGTCGCCGCCGGCCTGATGACGGTGCCGCTGCTGCCGCTGACCGCGGCCTTCTTTGCCGGCCGCCTCGTCTCCTACTCGATCTACGTCGGGGTAGCGACGGTCGCCGAGCACAGCCTCGGCTCGCTCGCCCTCGACGCCCTCACCTCCCCGCTGGGGATGGCGCTGCAGATCGCCATGCTCATCGGCCTGGCGCTGCTGGCCGGGGGGATCAGGCCGGGCGGGGGCGGATCGGAGCCGAGCCCGCAAGCTCGAGCGCTCTGAGCACGCGCCGCACATCGGTGATCGAGACGATGCCGATGCCGCCGTCGTCGGTGAGGACCACCGCCCGCCCGAGGCGCTGGAAGGCGGGGCGCTCGAGCAGCTCGGCGATGTCCTGGGACTCGTCGACGATCAGCTCGGGCTCGGCGACCGCAACCTCGCGCACCGTCGTCATCAGGCGCCGCCCCGGCGGAATCCGCTCGGCGGTGGCGACGTCGATCAGGCCGATCGGCTTGCCGTCGTCGACCACGGGGAAGGCGGAGAAGCGGTACTTGACGAAGAAGCTCTCGATCGCTCCCTCGACGATGGCGTCGGCGGGAACGGTCACGGCGGGGAACGCCATCAGCCTGCCGGCCTGGCGCCCGGCGAGCGCGGTGCGAACCCGCAGCCCGTTCTCCTCGGCCTTGGCGGCGACCACGACGAAGAGGCCGATCAGCGCCAGCCAGAGACCGCCGAAGCCGCCGGCCAGGGCGGCGAAGACGCCGAGGCCGATCATCCCGTAGCCGAGGCCACGCCCGATCGTGGCGGCGGTGGCCGTGGCGCGCGGCAGGTCACCGCTGTGCTGCCAGAGCAAGGCCCGGGCGACCCGGCCGCCGTCGAGTGGGAAGGCCGGCAGCAGGTTGAAGACGAGGATCGCCACGTTGACGAGGAGCTGGTAGGCGAGGAGCGCGGTCAGGGCTGCCGGCGCCGAGGCCGGCAGCGCCAGCAAGATCAACCCGAAGGCGGCGGCGATCGCCAAGGTCACGGCCGGACCGGCGAGGGCAAAGCGCAGCTCGTCGCCAGCTGCCTTCGGATACCCCTTCATCCGCGCGACCCCGCCGAGCAGCCAGAGGTCGATCTCCTCGATCTCGACGCCGTGACGGCGCGCCACCACGGCGTGGCCGAGCTCGTGCAGGAGGATGCTGGCGAAGAGCAGCAGGGCGCTCAGCAGGCCGAGCCCGTATGCGGCGGCAGGGGCCAGGCCGGGAACCTGGTCGGGGTAATAGGCGCTGCCGAGCGAGACGGTGATCAGGGCAACGATCACCAGCCACAGCGGCTGGACGCCGATCGGAATGCCGCTGAGGCGGCCGACGCGGATGCTGCGCAGGTTCATCTCCAGTCCTCAGGTGACCCCGACGAGGTCGCGGGCCTCCTCGACCTCGAGATCGCCGGCCGAGGCCTTGAAGCCGACCATGTCGACGTAGTCGCCGGCGCCGGCCTCGGTCTTAATCCGCGCGTCGGCCGGAACCACTCCGGCGTCGGCCAGGTCGCGAGCGACGCTCGGGTCGAAGCAGCGCGCGTTCAGCCACTCCTCGACCTCGTCGGCCTCGAAGCCGGCTTCGGCCCAGGCCTCGGCAGTGTCGTCGGGGTTGCCGCCGTGGGCGAAGTGCCCGTGCTTCTCGATGACATCGCGGATCGTCATCGTCGGAAGCCTCCATCCAAGTCGAAATACGGGGTCGCGAAGCAAGGTGTCCTCCAGTGTTTGAAGCTTGCTGTCGAGTGCCATCCTGCGCGGCTTTGAGGCGCAAAACATCGGGGTACTACCGCCCATTGCCTGTGGGAATTCCCGGATGGCGCGCCAGGCGGGCCCGCCTAGGTTGGAGCTGGGCATGGAAATCCGAGTTGAGGAGGCGGAATGACGCGGGTGCTGGTTGGATTTGACGGCAGCGATGGTGGCCGCGACGCCCTCGCCTTGGTGCGCCTGCTCACCGCCGAGGACGGCGACAGCGCCCTGGTCGCCACCGTGCTCTTCGGCGGCCCACTTCCGATCGATCTGGCCGGACTCGACGAGAAGGAAGCGCGCGAGGCGGAGCCGATCTTCGCGGAAGCGCGGGAGAAACTGGCCGGAATCGAGCTGGAGACCCGGGCCTACGGCGGCGGCTCCCCCGGCGCGATCCTCACCGCGCTCGCCGAAGACGAGGAGTTCGACGCGATCGTCCTCGGCTCGCCGCACCGCGGCGCGCTGGGCCGGGTGCTGATCGGCAGCGTCGCGCGCAACCTGCTCAGCGGCGCCCCCTGCGACGTCGTCGTCGCCCCCAAGGGCTACGCGGCCCGGGAGCACGGCCAGCTCCGCACGATCGCGGTCGGCTATGACGGCGGCCCCGAAGCCAAGCAGGCGCTGCGACGAGCCGAAGAGCTGGCGCGCCGGTCCAACGCGATGATCAGGATCGTCACCGTCGTCTCGACACCGGTCGTGGTGCCCGGTGGAGTTGGCTACACCCCAACGCCCGTGCCCACCGATCCCGAAGGGATCCTCGACGAGGCGATCGCCTCGCTCGATCCGAAGCTTGGTGCCGAACGGAGGCGCATCAACGGCTCGCCGTCACGGGCGCTGATCGAGGAGTGTGAGGACGGGGTCGACCTGCTCGTGCTCGGCTCGCGTGGCTACGGACCGCTGGCCCGGGTGCTGCTCGGCTCGGTTTCGCGCCAGATCGCTCAGAACGCCCCCTGTCCCGTCTGGGTTGTGCCGCGGCCATGAGCCGGGCGATGCCAGGAGCTCGTGAAGCCGACGGCAATGAGTCGGCGCCCCCCGCTGACGCGGTTCGGGGGTTCGACCGGCTCGGCCGCGGTGACGTCGCCTTCGCCGGCGGCAAGGGCGCCAACCTCGGCGAGCTGACCGCGGCCGGCCTGCCGGTCCCGCCCGGCTTCGTGATCGGGGCACCCGCCTACGCGGCATTCTGCGACGGCGGAGGGCTGCGGTCGCGAATCGAGGCGAGGCTGGCAGCCGTGAACGTCGAGAACACCGAGGAGCTCGACCGGGCCACGACCGAGGTCCGCGCGACGATCGAAGCCGAGCCCCTGCCGGACTGGCTCAAGGACGCGATTCGCGATGCCTACCTGAGGCTGGCGGCCGAGGACGGGCGGCTCGCGGTCGCGGTCCGCTCCTCGGCCACCGCCGAGGACACCGAGTCGGCGTCATTCGCGGGGATGAACGAGACGCTCTTGAACGTGCGGGGCGCATCGGCGGTTCTTGCGGCCGTGCGCAACTGCTGGTCCTCCCTCTTCGGCGCCCGCACCGTCTACTACCGCGCCAAGCGCGGCTTCGACCAGGCCGGGATGGACATCGCCGTCGTCGTCCAGCGCCAGGTCGAGTCGAGCCGGGCCGGGGTGATGTTCACGATCGACCCCGCCAGCGGGGCGAGCGACCGGCTCGTGATCGAGGGAGCCTTCGGCCTCGGCGAGTCGGTCGTCTCGGGCTCGGTCTCGCCGGACCGCTACGTCGTCGGCAAGGACGGGCTGACGATCGAGCAGCGCGAAGTGCGGCGCAAGGAGCTGACGATCGAGTTCGCCGCCGGCGGCGGCACCGCGACCCGCGAGCTGGCTGGAGCCGAGGCCGAGCGGGCGGTGCTGAGCGACGAGGAGGTGCGAAAGGTGGCAGAGCTGGGGGTCCGGATCGAGCAGCACTACGGGGCCCCGCAAGACACCGAGTGGGCGTTCGACGCCGGCGGCGAGGTCTGGATGCTCCAGTCCCGCCCGGTGACGAGCATCGGCGGCGAGAACGACAGCGTGGTCGAGCCGGCGGGCGCGCCGGGCAAGCAGCTGGTCAAGGGCCTCGGCGCCGCGCCCGGAATGGCTTCGGGAACGGTGCGGGTGATCAAGGGCCGCGAGCAGGCGGACGAGCTGAACGAGGGCGAGGTCCTGGTCACCCACATGACCGCCCCCGACTGGGTGCCGCTGATGCGCCGCGCCGCCGCGATCGTCGCCGACTCCGGCGGCATGACCTGCCACGCCGCGATCGTCTCGCGCGAGCTGGGCATCCCCTGCGTGGTCGGCACGGCCACCGCAACCACGACCCTGCGCGACGGCGAGACCGTCACGGTCGACGCCGGCAGCGGGGTCGTCAGCGCTGGCGTCGCGGCGGCTGAGGAGCCCGCCGCGGCGCCGCCGCCCAAGCCCGCGCCGCTCGCGGCGTCGCTGCGCACCAAGCTGTTGGTCAACCTCTCCGAGCCCTCGCAGCTCGAGCGGGTCAAGGACCTCGAGGTCGACGGCGTCGGCCTGCTGCGGGCCGAGCTGATGGTGGTCGAGGCGCTCGACGGCGAGCACCCGCGGGCGCTGCTCGAGCGCGGCGAGGGCGAGCGCTTCAGCGAGCGGATGGCCGACTCGCTGCGCCAGTTCGCCGCCGCCTTCGCGCCGCGGCCGATCACCTACCGCACGATCGACTTCCGCAGCAACGAGTTCCGCGGCCTGCGCGGCGGCGAGCGCTTCGAGCCCGAGGAGGCCAACCCGATGATCGGCTACCGCGGGGCGCTGCGCTACGCCCACGAGCCCGACCTGCTGGAACTGGAGCTGGCCGCGGTCGAGCGCGTCTGGGCCGAGGGCCTCTCCAACATCCA
>Ga0207687_10000693_pt1 | contig 22749 bp, 19 predicted proteins | sample KBSM54metaG_FD_184399 | JGI IMG/M metagenome (GOLD analysis project Ga0207687, IMG submission 184399) | Miscanthus rhizosphere microbial communities from Kellogg Biological Station, Michigan, USA - KBS M5-4 metaG (SPAdes) (version 2) | ecosystem: Host-associated > Plants > Roots > Rhizosphere >...
TGAAGAAAGACTTTGTCTCGGCCAGGAGCATGTTTCAGGCCGGTGAAATCATCCAGCCGGAAAGCGCCTGGGCCAGCTATCTGGTGGCCACGTCGCAGGCCAAACTCGGAGAAAAGAAGTCGGCAATCCAGGAGCTGAAGAAGGCCATGGAGAAGGGAATGACCAGCGCCAAAGCGCTGGAGGATGCGGCGTTTGATCGGATACGGAGCGAACCGGAATTCAAGGAGCTGAGCGCGAAACTGGCGGCAGGGAAGCAGCCGTAGTCGCGGGTGATCGCCGTGATCGGAAAAGCAAAACCTTACCGCTGATAGACGCTGATACCCAACGCTGATACCACTGATCAGGAAATTGCCAGAATGCAACAATCGCCGACGATTGTATAGTGGGCATTGAATCGCCCGAGCGGGGTGGAAAATGGGGAACCGAGAAACAAGATTGTGCTGGGTCGCGGGCAGTGCGGGATTGGCTGCCCTGAGCGGCGTGGCTATCACAAGATTGTTCTTACCCTTTTCCATCACGTTGATGCTGGGCGCTGCCGTTACCGCTAGATGGCCGCGCGCTGGCCGGGGCCTGATGTGGGTGAGCGCTGCCGTACTCAGTGTGTTTCTCTTGCCCAGTTTCGTCATTTTGCTGCGAGAGTTCCGTTTTGAATATGTGGACTTCAATATCCTTTTGATCGATATCGGCTGGATAGGAACGCTGGTTCTGTTGCCGCTTTGCGACGTGATGCTGGCGATGGATCGTTACCGTAATCGGGCATTGGGCATTGAGTAAAGATGTGACTTTTTGTGCTGCCACCTGCGGGATCAAATCATTTCATTTGGAAGATCAAAGAACCTTGAATCGAAGAGGAACAGAGGAATCGGATGAATGGCGGCGAAATATTTGAGGCTCTGAACCCCGCTCCACCCTGCCATTGGAAGGCAGGGTGAAAGCAGGTAAACGGTCCAATTACTTTACTTGCAAGGGCTGCTCGTGGATTGGAGCCTGGCCCTGGGCTGGGGTCTTGAACGTAAAGACGGAGCCAACCGGCTGTCCTGATTTGTCTACCATGCGGACGTAGTAGGTGGTGTTGGGCTGCAGGTTGGAGATGGTGGCGCGGTGATTGTCGCCGCCCGACTTTTCGATGGCATCTGCCGCCAAGGGGCCAAAGTTGTTGGGATCAGTACCGTACTGCAGTACCAAGTCCTGGCTGGCTTTTGAGGTCCAGGCGATCTTGGCTGAGTTGGCGTTGGCAAATTCCAGCATAGGTTTTTCAACCTGAGTGCCGGCTTGTTGGCTGGCAGTGGCAGCCTGAGTTGTTCCGGGAGTCTGCGCCGCGACAAAGCAGACACAGAGCAGCATAAATACAGCGATTTTGAAAATCTTCATCATAGGTTCCCTCCAGTACGACACGTGGCTTGATAATTCCGAAGCGCTTAGGCGATGGAAGGTTGTCTCAGGAAATCGCCGGAATCGCCGTGATCGCGCGTAATCGCCGTGATCGGAAGAGTAAAACCTTTGAAACGCAGAGGAACGGAGGGAGCGGAGGAATGGGGGAAATCGGGTGATCGCCGTGATCGGAAGAGCAAAAGCTTACCGCTGATCAACACTGATAACACTGATCTGAACGAGGATAGAAGAGACTTCGCGGATTCACGCGGGTGAGCGCGGAATTAGGGAATTGCCAGGAGGGCCAAGATTGCCAAATATCGACGAAATTGGAAGGCAAAAACCCTTTGAAACGCGGAGGAACGGAGGAAGCGGAGGAGCGGGAAGAGATCGGGTGATCGCACGTGATCGGAAGGGACGTGATCGGAAGAGCAAAAGGTTGATTTGTGGTTACGGACTTTAACAGGGATTTAAGATTTGGCTCATCCTGCCTCTACAATACCCGACATGCGTTCACTCATCATTGGCGGCACGCGAAATCTGGGCCCTTCCATTGTCCACGCCCTTCTGCAACGCGAGCATCAAGTTGCAGTGTTCAATCGCGGGCAGACGCGTAATGATTTGCCGGAGGAAGTGGAACGCTTGCGCGGCGATCGGACGAATGCGGAAGAGCTGAGGCGGGTACTGAGTGGCAGGGAATTCGATCTGGTGATCGATACCACGCTGTACACAGGCGCAGAAGCGGAAGCAGCGGTGGAGTTGTTTAAGGGCCGCGCGGGACGGTACATCTTCCTTAGTACCGGGCAGGTTTATCTGGTGCGGATGGGCGCCGAAAGGCCCTATAAGGAAGATGATTACGCAGGGCCGGTGATGGCGGAACCGCCGAAATCGAATGTTTCAGAATACGAGAACTGGCGTTATGGTTTTGACAAACGCGTGGCGGAAGACGTGTTTGCAGAAGCATGGACGAAAGAAAAATTTCCTTTCACCAGCCTGCGCCTGCCCATGGTGAACAGCGAACGCGACCACTATGACCGGATCTATGGATATTTTCTGCGCATTCAGGATGAAGGGCCAATATTGATCCCCGACGACGACGGAGCGCCGGTACGGCATGTGTATGGTGAAGACGTAGTGCAGGCGATTACGCGGTTGGCGGAAAGTGAGAAAGGTAAAGGCTGCGCTTATAACATCGGACAAGACGAAACTTTGTCTTTGACTCAGTTTCTGGAGTTGCTGGCGGAGACGATGCATTGTCCGTTGAAGATCGTGCGCGTGCCAAGAGAAGAACTTCACCGCGAAGGTTTGTTGCCTCATTGTTCGCCATTCAGCGGCAAATGGATGTCGTCACTGGATAATGCCCGCAGCAAGGCAGAGCTAGACATGCAATACACGCCCGCTGCTACGTACGTGAAGAAGCTGGTCAGTTACTTCCAGGCGGTGCGCCCGCATAACGCTGAGGGATACGCGCAGAGGCAGCGCGAAGTGGAATTTGCGAAAGCGAAATAAGGCTTCCGCAAAGCTCGCGTTCGGCGAGCGCTCGGATTGTATCACGGACCAATGTTGTAACCCTCTTTTCTATTCCCGGGCATTTCAAGCCGTATTCCCAACCATTCCTTACTCATCGCTAACATAACTTAACTGATTTACAGAGAGATTACATCGCCGCGAGTGTTTGCATTCCATAAGAGAAGTTATTTGAGCGTTAATGCCGGAAATCTTCGAGCCGGTTTCTAACGGGAGGGTCTATGAAACACATGAAGGCGATGCTGCTGGGCGCAGCGTTAATGGCGGGAACCACTACTTTGGCGGTGGCACAAAGCGTTGTCCCGGTGCAGTGGGGATGGGGACATCGTGACGACGATGACCGGCAAGCGTACAAGGAAGGATTCCGCCGCGGGCAGGAAGATGCGCGGCACAACCGTCGCTTTGATCCAGACAACAGCCGGTGGCGTGAGCGCGACGACCGCCAGGCATATCGCTCAGGATATGAGCGCGGCTTCAGGGAAAGCAGCGGCTACAACAACGGAGGTTGGGGCCGGGACCGTGATGGAGATCGGGATGGCGACCGTGATCGCGGAATCTACGGCGGCCGCGGCAACGGAGGCTACGGCGGATATGGCGCGAATGCAGCGCAGCAGTATGGCTATCAGGATGGAATCAACGATGGCGCGCGTGACCGGCGTACTGGGCACAGCAATCGTCCGACGCAGGACAGCAACTACAAACACGCGGACCACGGCTACAGCTCAAGCTACGGCGACAGAAATTACTACAAGCAAGCTTATCGCCAGGCGTATGAACGCGGATACCAGGAAGGCTACATCAGTGGCGGTACCTGGCGCCGATACTAACTGTTAACGAACAAATGAAAGCCATGCGGTGACACGCATGGCTTTTTTTGTTGATGATCGGTTTTTCTTAAAGCTTTCGAAAAAGCAGCCAAGAAATGACTTGCTTGCATTCGCCTGTATCTAATGGCATACTCCCATAAGCAATTTATGGGAGAGCGAGAAGCAAAACCCGGCGATCTACTGCAAGGCACTCTGGACCTTCTGGTGCTGAAGACACTGGCCAGCGGCGCGATGCATGGCTATTCCATTGCCGAATTCATTCACGAGACTTCAGAAGATGTTCTGCGTGTGGAAGAAGGGGCCCTTTATCCGGCGCTTCATCGCCTTGAACTGCGGGGGCTGCTGGCGTCTGAATGGGGCGTGTCAGAGAACAATCGTCGCGCCAAATATTACCGGCTTACGGCAGCGGGGAAGAAGCAGTTGATAGCGGAAACAGAGCACTGGGGCCGTATGTCCATGGCGATCCGCCGGATTCTGGAGACGGCGTGAGGAGAGTTTATGCAATGGCTCACATCAATCTGGCTGCGTCTGAAAGCGCTGGCGCTCCGCCGCAAATTTGACCGCGACCTGGAAGATGAATTTGCATTCCATCTGGCCATGAAGGAACAGAAGGAAAGCTCTGAGGGCAAGCCTGCGCAGGAAGCACACGACAGTGCGCGCAGAGATTTTGGGAATATAGCCCGGTTGAAGGAGGCTTGCAGAGAAATGCGGACATTCGTGTCTTTGGAATCTTTCTGGCAAGATCTGCGTTTTGGTTTGCGTGGGCTGCGCAAAACTCCTGGATTTGCCATGGTTGCGGTTGCGACTCTGGCATTAGGCATTGGCACCAGCACATGGTGCTTTAACCTGGTTCGCCAATGGGTGTTGCAGGCGGTCAGCTATCCTCATTCCGAGCGATTGCTGGTTGCGTGGGAAATCGATACGAAAAAGGGATGGACAGGACAAGCTTCCGCGCCCGATTATCTTGACTGGCGAGAACAGAGCCATGAGTTTGACCGGTTGGCTGCCTGGTCGGTCCGGCAATTCAATTTAACGGGAATGGATGTGCCCGAGCGAATTGCTGGGGCCAGAGTAAGCCCGGAATTTTTCAGCACACTGCAAGTTGCTCCGACAATTGGCCGAGACTTCCGGCAGGAAGAAAACCAACCGGGAAAGGGGCAGGTAGCGCTCATTAGCTATGGGTTCTGGCATGAGCGGTTCAACAGTGATCCGAATCTCAATAGCAAAACCATCCTGTTGGATGGCGAGCGCTATACCGTGATTGGAGTCATGCCTGAAAATTTCCATTTCACGCTGATGGGACGAACCAACATCTGGGTACCGCTGGCGCTTACAGAGAAGGAAAGAACAAACCGAGCTACCGGATGGCTCAATGTGATAGGCCGCTTGAAACCGCAGATCACGTTGAATACGGCACAGCAAACCATAAGTGCGATTGCGCAGCAACTAGAGAAGCAATATCCCGATTCGAATACTCATTCCGGCGTCCTGCTACGGAGTCTTTCCGACGAGATTGGACGAAATACCGGCAAGCAGGGCATCTATTCAGGCTTTGTCATAGGCATTTGCATTCTCCTGATTGTTTGCACCAACATTGCCAGCGTTTATCTGGCCCGGGCACTTCTGCGGCGGAAAGAAATGACTGTGCGCATGGCACTGGGAGCGCAAAGGTTCAGGCTGGCCCGACAACTTCTGGCGGAAAGCCTATTACTTATTCCGGCGGCAGTTGGGCTCGGGCTTGGAGTTTCTGTGCTCGGCGCCAATTGGGCAACGGCGGCGATTCCGTACGACAACCGGGGATATTTGCCCAATTATGGAGAAATCCATATGGATTGGGCCACTTTCATGTACGCGACGGCGGTGGCGCTGGTGAGTGTTTTGTTATTCACGCTTGCGCCAATGATGGAAGCGAACAAACTGGACCTTACGGGATCACTCAAGGAAATGTCAGGTTCAACTTCAACCAGTTTGGCTGGCCGCAAAATGCGCAGAACGCTGGTTGTGGCCGAAATTGTTCTGGCACTGGTGGTCCTGGTTCCAGCCGGATTGTTGTCAAAGTCATTGACAAACCGTTTCAAGGAAGATCCGGGATTCGAACCCGACCATGTGCTTACGGCAAAGATGAATCTGCCTGTAGCGAAATATCGGGACCCGGCGCAGATATGGACTTTTGATCAACGCTTGCTCGATCAGCTCCGGGCTTTGCCGCAAGTGCAATCAGCAGGGCTCAGCGTTTCCATCCCATTTGGGCATTCGTATGGGGGAGCTGAATTATGGATCGAGGGACGCCCTGCTCCCAAACCTGGAGAGGTGCCGGGCATGGCGATCACTTCCGTGACGCCAGGATACATGTCGGCAATGGGACTACATCTGGTGCGAGGAAGATTTATCAGCGATGCGGACGGCGCCGCGAGTCCCGAAGTGATTGTGATCAATCAAACGCTGGCTCAACGCTATTTTTCTGGTGCGGATCCCCTTAGACATATCATTCGCTTGAGCCGCAACGATACGCTCCCACGAACTGTGGTGGGAATTGTGGAAGACATAAAGACTTCAGGCATGGATGAAGAGCCAAGGAACCAGAGTTACATTTCCATGGCGCAGTCGCCAAACAGCTCGATATCGGTAGTGATGCGCACCACGGCAGAACCGCTTTCACTGGTAACAAGCTTGCGCGAAAGTTTGAAGGCGATAGATCAAGACCAACCGATTTCCGATATTTTGCCGATGTCGCAACGAATCAGCGATCAAGAGGCGCCCTATCTGATTTTTGCCCAGTTCACTGGCGGCTTCGGCGTGATGGCTTTGTTCCTTGCGGCGATTGGCCTATATGGCGTGATGGCTTATCTGGTGGAGAATCGGTCGCGTGAAATAGGAATTCGAATGGCGTGCGGCGCGCGTCCGCAAACGATTTTGTGGTTAGTGTTGAGCGGAAATTTGCGGTTGGTGGCAACAGGACTCTCGATCGGTCTTGTGCTGGCAGGGATCGTGGCACAGTTGTTGCAAAGCATGTTATACCGCGTGAAGGCCTACGATCCCGCTACTTATTTGAGTGCAATGGCGTTGATGTGCGCCGTTGTTTTGCTGGCCAGCATTGTTCCGCTGCGCCGCGCAGCCAAAGTGGACCCGATGATTGTGCTACGTTACGAATGAAAGGTGAGATGCATTGGGGCAAAAAAAGAGACGTGGGGACGCCACGTCTCAGGTTAAAGATGATGTTTACCAAACGGTGCAGCGATCGGCTTCTGGACGGACCATTGCGGAACCATCTTTGCAGCTAAATGCCTGCTTGAATTCCGGCAGGTTTGAAAGCGGCCCAATCACGCGATACTTGCCGATGGGGTGCGGGTCACCCTGGACCATGGTGCGCTGCGTTTCCGGACGAATCTCATCACCGCGCCACTGTCCCCAGGCAATAAAGAATTGCTGCTCCGGCGTGTAACCGTCAATGGTGGGCTGCGGGTGGGCTTGCTCGGCTTTTTTGAAAGCCAGGAAAGCGATCTTGGCCCCGGCAAGGTCGCCAATGCTTTCACCCAGAACGAGCTTGCCATTGTGGTGAATGCCGGGCTCAATGAAATAGCCATCGAACTGGCGCACCACGCAGGAAGTGCGATCCTGAAAGCGCTTCAAATCTTCAGCTGTCCACCAGTTGTTGAGGCGGCCTTCCGCATCAAACTGCGCGCCGGAATCGTCAAAGCCATGGCTGATTTCGTGACCAATGACCACGCCGATGCCACCATAATTAATAGCGTCTACGTTTTCCACGCTGAAAGAAGGCTGCTGCAGGATCCCGGCAGGGAAGACGATTTCATTTAAAAGAGGATTGTAATAAGCGTTGGAGGTTGGCGGAGTCATGCCCCAGCGGCCACGATCAGTGGGCTTGCCGATTTGCGTGCGGTCATCATCCACGTTCCATTTGATCGCGGCGAGAGTGTTGTTCCAGTAGGAATCGCGCACCATCTTGATGCTGCTGTAATCTTTCCATTTGTCTGGATATCCGATCTTGGGATTGAAGGTAGAGAGCTTTTCCAGCGCCTTCTTCCTGGTTTGCGGGCCCATCCATTCCAGGCCTTCGATGGTGTCATGCATGGCGGCGAGAATGTTTTTCACCATCTCCTGCGCGCGTGCTTTGGCTTCCGGCGGAAAATACTTCTCGACGTATTTTTTACCCAGTGCTTCGCCCAGCAACTGGTCAGTGCTTTCCGCACAACGCTTCCAACGCGGCTTTAACTCAGTGGCGCCGTTGAGGTACTTTCCATAAAAAGCAAAATTCTCATTCACAAAGGGATCAGAAAGCTGGTCAGCGGCAGAGTGAAGGAACTGCCACTTGAGATACGTTTTCCAGTCAGCCATCGGAGTTTGGCGGACCTGGCGGTCAACTTCCTGAAGGAACTTTGGCTCGGCGACGTTGAGATCGGCGCGGGAAAGCTTGGCGGCAGTGAAGTATCCATCCCAATCGACGGCCGGCGCGAGCTTCTTGAGATCGGCAAACGTGGTCTTGTGGTCAGTGGCTTGTGGATCGCGCAAGGCAACGTTATCCAGCGAAGCTTCAGCCAGCTTTTTTTCCATCTGGAAGACGGTTTGCGCAGCGGCTTTGGCCTTGGCGTCGTCATAGCCGGCCAGCTTGAACATGGCGGCAACATGCACCAGATATTTTTCGCGCGCGTCCTGGAAGCGCTGTTCAGTTTTTAGGTAATAGTCGCGATCGGGAAGGCCCAGGCCGGAGGCAAAGATATTAGCGATCATTTGCGTGGGATTGTGATTGTCCGGGCTGGACGTGAGGCCGAAGGGTACAAAAACGAAAATGTCATTCAACTGGCGGATCATGCTCTGCAGATCAGCCGGAGTTTTCATGGCATCGATCTTTGCCAGTGTGGGATTAGCTGGCGTGATGCCCAGTTTATTCACGGCGGCTTCATTCATGCATGAACCGTAGTAATCACTGATGAGTTCTTCCACACTGCCGCGGGGCCAATCCGTTTTGCGTGACACGTCGTCCAGGATGCCCTTGAGCTGCTCCTTGGCGTTTTCGCCGGCTTGCCAGCGCCGACTCCACCGGACCATCGAGGGAGGAATAGGATTTTCAGCGCGCCATTTGCCGTTGGCAAACTGGAAGAAATCAGTGCAGGGGTCGGCTTTGCTATCGATATCGCCCACCTGAACGCCTTTTTGTGGCGTGCTTTGAGCAAAGGCTGCGGTGCAGAACAGAATGACAAAGCAAGCAAGAGAAACAAGGAAGGGTTTTAAGAAACGCATTTTCACCTTTTGAACATGGAGAGATTTGCAACAACGGTCGAACGCGACTTCAGCGGTGCACAACAAGATTACATGTTCCAACGAACTTCCGCTGCCCATGGTTAACATGAGCAGCGGAAATAAGCCCGGGTTTACATCCCACCAGAAAGCTTTTCCAGAGAAACAGACCCTTTTACCGTGCGCAAACGAAGCCGCGTGCCGCCCTGGTTCACCTTGCCGTGGAAGCTTGAATTAAAGCTGCCGGATTGTGAGGTCATGGGGAAGTCAGAGCGGAAACTAGAGCGGCGTCCACCGTCATAATCCACATCCATCCCGGCATTGGCCGGGACGCGCAGCACGATGCTGCCTTTTTCATTTTCCAGCGAGACGGACTCGCCCAGGCTGCGCGCTTCGATTTCGGCATCGGCTTTGTAGGATTTGATTTCCAGCGCCCCGCGCAGGTTCACGTTGCGCAGCTTTACGGTTTCTTTGTAAGTATCGATCCGCACCGCACCGGTGGTGCCAGCAATTTCAATCGGGCTCTTGTAACTCTTCACGCGAATGTCGCCCTGAATTCCAGCCACGCGGATATCGGGCTTGTAGCTTTCCAACTGCACATTGATTTGCCGAGGAACGCGAATCTCCAGCTCGACCGCGGCGGTATAGTCGTGCGTTTCCCAGCAGAACATGCAGGTCCACTGCGGATATTTCACTTCCACGCTGACACGGTTATTGTCATTCTTGAAATTGACCTGAACGTTTTCCATCCACCATTTGCGATCAGCGTCATTGCCTTCAAAATGCTTGTTCACGTCCACGGTGACCTGATTCGTGTCAGAGCCGGTAATGTGGATTGTTCCTTTATAATTGTCAACGTCAAGCGTGCCGCCGGACGCGATGCTGAAAGTCTTCTGAAAGTGCGCCGCGGGATCAGCGCTGCTGGCGCTCTGGCTGCGCAACTGGGTCGTGGCCAGCGCAATAATTCCCACTATAACGACGAGCCACCCGATGGTTCGTTGATTTTGAGGGGTCATATCTGCCTCCTGGTTTTTGCCTGAAACGGGCAAGACTCTGCCTGCTGTTGAATACGTCCGGGAATGGCTACTGGTTCCATTAGACGGGAAAAGAGTTCAAAGGTAATCGACTGAGGCGTTTGCGGAGAAAACGAAGCTGTTGGGGAGAAAAAAGACGCCGGAAGTGACTCCGGCGTCCGGGAGGTGCTTTACATCGATTTGAGGAGTGAGAGCCAGCGCTCCCAACCTTCATCGTGCGCCTTTTTGTTGGCCACAGCTATATCATGTTTCTTTTTCGACTCTGGATCGTCGGCCGTATTTTTGCTCGCCGCATCGTTGGCAGGGTCTTCACCGGCGCGCATAAACCCGTGGCCCGCGCCTTCATAGGTCACCGGATCATATTTTTTGCCTGCGGCTTTCATCGCGGCCTGCGTGTCGGGGATCGTGGCGCCAATGCGCGCATCTTCACCGGCATAAAAACCATAAACCGGTGCCGTGATGGCAGAAACGTCCTTGGGCCCGGAGCCGTAGAACACAAAGGCCGCGCTCAGGTCCTTTCGATTGGTGGCAAAACGGAATGACTGTCCGCCGCCCCAGCAGAATCCGCCTACGGCAATCTTGCCATTGGCTGCCGGAATCTTCTTGGCATAGTCGGCCACGGCATTCAGGTCAGCGGTGATCTGATCAGGATTAAGCCCGGAAATGGCTTTCCCAACTTCCTGGCTGGCAAATTCGCTGCTGCCGCCGCCTTTTGGTCCCATGCCGGAAAGCAGGTCAGGCGCAATGGCAATGTATCCGTTGGCCGCAAGCTGGTCCGCCACGCTGCGTGCCCAGTCCGTAAGGCCAAAAATTTCATGGATCACAATCACCACCGGCGCTTTCGCCTTGGTCTCCGGGTACACGACAAACGCCTGCACGGTGCGATTATCGTACTTGATCTGCACCCACTCTCCATGCCGCGAAGATTTATCCAGTTTTTGTTTGGCCCAATCCTGGGCAAAGCCCGTGGACAGGCAGAGCAATAGTGCGATTGAGACAGCAAGCGATCTTTTCATGCGGAAAAGTTTAAACCTATGGGGCGAATAGGGACAACTGGGCGCTTGCGGAGCAACCCTAGCACGATGACGCTGATGCTTTTCCCAAGCATGTAGACAACCTACTGCCATGGGTGTAGGCTATCTACATGCCCAGAAACCAGCGCTACCAAAATCGTATTGAACTGCTGCAAGGGACGCTTGACCTGCTTATCCTGCAAACATTGCGCTGGGGGCCGCAACACGGTTATGGCATCAGCCAAGCCATCCGAAGCCAGTCAGGCGACGTGTTTCAGGTAGATACGGGATCGCTGTATCCGGCGCTGCATCGTCTGCAAAAACAAGGATGGATCGATTCTGAATGGAAGGTCTCAGAGAACCGGCAGCGCGTGAAAGAATATCGTTTGACAGCGCAAGGCAAGAAGCAGCTGGCTTCAGAGCGGTCGCGCTGGAAGCAGGTGATGGAAGCAATGGCTGGCGTCCTGAATCCATCAGCGGGGGAGAGTAAAGCATGAACTTCCGGGAGAGAGACAAACGCGATCAGGAGTTGGATGAGGAAATCGGCAGCCACTTGCGCATGGCTGAGCGCGACCGCATTGCGCGCGGAGAAGCGCCCGACGAAGCCCATTACGCCGCGCGTCGCGAAATGGGAAATGTGACCCTGATCAAGGAAGTTACCCGCGGCATGTGGGGCACATACTGGATGCACACTTTGTTGCAGGATTTGCGTTATGGGATGCGCATGCTGCGCCGCAATCCAGGTTTTACTTTGATAGCAGTGTTTACTCTTGCGCTGGGCATCAGCGCCACGACGGCGATCTTCAGCGTCGTTTATGGCGTGCTGTTGCGGCCACTGCCATATGATCGGCCGGACCAACTGGTCAAGGTTTGGGAGAAAAGCAGCAAAGGCCATGACATGAATCTGGCCGATCTTAACTTCCAGGATTTGCGAGCGCAGAACCGCTCGCTGCAGGGACTGGCGGAATTCAGTTCAGGCGAGGCATCGGTTTCAGGAGGTTCTGAGCCGAAGCGCCTGGTGGTTGCGTCCGTTTCCAGCGATTTTTTCCCTGTCATGCGAGTATCTCCCATTCGAGGAAGGGGATTTGCTCCGGAGGACCAACGGCCCGGCGCGGGCGCGGTGGCGCTGGTGAGCTATAGCTACTGGAAGCAGTACCTGAATTCCGCTGATGATCTGGCTTCAGTAAAATTGCGCGCGGAAAACAGGTCTGCTTCAGTCATTGGTGTGCTCCCTCCTGGCTTCCGCTATCCCGATGATGCCGACGTCTGGATGCCGCGGGAGCTTGCAGCGGTCCTACCTTCGCGCACAGCCCATAATTGGGAGGCGGTTGCCAGACTGCGCGATGGCGTTACGCTGGAGCAGGCAAGGGAAGATCTTTCCGCGATCGCAGGCGGAATCAAAAAGCAGTATGGCGACGACGTGTATATGGTCGGGGCTTCCGTGCAGCCGCTGCAAAACGCATTGACCAGCACGGTCCGGCCGTCATTGTTGATCCTGCTGGGCGCTGTCGGGTTTCTCCTGCTGGTGGCCTGCGCCAATGTCATGAACCTGCTGCTGGCTCAAGCAGCGGCGCGCGAATCTGAACTCGCCATCCGCACTGCCTTAGGGGCTTCGCGTGGCAGGATGGTCCGCCAGTTCATGGCGGAAACTCTTTTGCTCTCACTCGCCGGCGGTGCGATAGGAGTCTTGGCCGCATTATGGGGAGTTCACTGGCTCCTGAAATTGGCGCCTTCGGAAACACCAGGTTTGGCCGGCGTGTCAGTGAACCTGCCGGTCATGTTCTTTGCCCTTGGGCTTTGTCTGGTAGTTGCCGTTGGACTGGGGACATTCACGGCGTTGCGCTCAGGCTCGGACGACATTCGTACTACGCTGGCCGAAGGAGGCAGAGGCAGCGCCGGCGGCTTCAGGACGCAGTTGATTGGCCGCGGCATCGTGGTATTGCAGTTGGCCATCACCATGACTTTGTTGATCGGCGCGGGCCTGCTTGGCCGCAGCTTGATGCGCGTGCTTTCCGTCGATCCGGGATTTCGCACGGAACACGTCGTTACCATTGATCTCGCACTTTCTTCCGCTTTTTCGCCAGACCAGAAAATTCAGCGCGTCCAGTTTCTGAACAATCTGTTCAGCCGTTTGCGTGCGCTGCCCGGCGTTGAGGATGTTGGCGGCACCAACGCTTTGCCCCTGGCCACCGGAATCTCTTCGTATGGCGGTTTTGCGATCCTAAATCCGCAACAGCTTTCGCCCAGGATGCTGGATGTGCTCAACCGTTCTGCGCGCGGCAATGTTTGGGACGACAGCGCCCTGGCGAAAGACCTGAATGAATTCTTTGTTCCGCTATTTCGTGATCCCAAACACGCTGGATCCGCCGACTACGCTTCCGTGAGCGAAGGCTATTTCCGCAGCCTGGGAATTCCTCTGCTGAGCGGGCGCCTCTTCGACGACCGTGACACCATGGACGCTCCTCATGTTGCACTCATCAGTGCGTCACTGGCGCGGGAGAAATGGCCCAATGAAAATCCCATCGGCCACTCCATCGAGTTCGGCAATATGGATGGCGACCTGCGACTGCTCACGGTGATCGGTGTGGTGGGCGATGTGCGCGAAGCCAGCCTGGAAAAACCGCCTCGACCCACCATCTACGTAAACTATCGCCAGCGGCCCCAGGCTACTTACCGCTTTAGCGCCGTGGTACGCACAGCGGGTGACCCGGCATCAGTGATTGCCTCGGCTAGGAAAATTGTGCGCGAGCTCGATCCCGACGTCCCGCCCAGCACCAGCAGCTTCACCACAATCTTCGCCGCCTCCACCAGCGGACGCCGCTTCAATCTCATGCTGTTCGGTATCTTTGCCGGCACGGCTTTGCTTCTGGCGATTGCAGGAATTTACGGCGTTCTGGCTTATTCAGTCGCGCGCCGTACGCGTGAAATGGGTGTTCGCATGGCCCTGGGCGCAAGTGCGGGAAATGTGCTGCGCCTTGTGCTGGGCCAGGCCTCTATCACCACGATAGTGGGAGTCTCCCTGGGCCTAGTGGGCTCGTTCATTCTCATGCGCTTCCTGCAATCGATGTTGTTTGAGGTTGGCGCCGCCGATCCTTTGACCTTCGCCGCAGTGGCCTTGCTGCTCTTTGCCGTAGCGCTGCTCGCTGCTTATCTTCCGGCACGTCGTGCCACCAAGGTTGACCCCAATGTGGCACTGCGATATGAGTGAGGGCAGCCACTCCTGTATGTGTCCGATCTCACGATCTTTGTGACGCAGACGCTTTCACAGGCACTCTTGCTGTATCCGATTTTTTGCTTTCTCCGTGTCTCAGTGCCTGCGTGGTGAGCCCCCTCCCCCTCCCTGGGTCATCCCAGATTGGCGTAGCTTTTAGCGAGGTCATCCCAAGTCATCCCAGATTGGCGTGTACTTCAGCGCCAGGGCCTCGATTGGCGTAGATTTCCGGGACCAATGACGCTCGTGTGGCACAGCCGCCCTCGGCTGTGGTTGTTCTCAGATCAGTGTTATCCGTGTTTATCCGTGGTGAGGTTTTCTCACCGGTTCTCACATCAGCGTCATCAGCGTTCATCAGCGGTAAGGTTTTCAATCTTTCAATCCTCTTCCGCGCCTCCAGCTGTTTGTTGTTCTCATCCATCACATCATTTTCATTCTCTGCTTCCGTCACCATTTCGTCGTCCGATTCCCCATATGTGGTCTTGTCCACATTCGTCGCCGCTAGCTGGATGGAATACAAGAGCAGTCCTGCCTTCTTTTCTGAAATCTCATCGTCAATCAGGGCCCGTTGCACCAGCATCACCGCCATCTGGATAGCGTTCGCATCCGTCAGCGGCGGCAGCCACAGGTTCTCCGCTCGCGCGTCCCTCATGCGGTAATGGGCATAGCAATGTATGTCATTTTTCATCCGGGGAGACTTGCACACCGTTCCATCTTCGCGTATCCACGTGCATCTCGGTGCCTCGTCGGCCTGCTGCAGGTTTTGGCACAGGTTGTAATAGATCTGCTGCTCAACTTCCTGTTCGTCGGTAATTTCCTGGCTCACCTCCGGGTTCCGCTCCAGATGCTCCTTCAACGCCGCATAGGCCTGGCTTAGTTCGCGGCTCAGCCGTTCGGATTCTTCCTGGATCTTCTTTTGTTCCAGCTCCTTTTGTCTCTGCAACTCTTGATACTGCTCGTTGGTCAGTTTCTGTCCATCCACAATCCAGTAGCTCATGTCTGATAACTCGTTTCTCCAGCGGTGAACTGGTAAAGTGCGCAAAATTATGCTGCTTGGCCCAAGCCTTCCTTCTAGATCCCTACTTCTGATCAATGAAAATCCGTGTTATCCGTGTCATCAGCGGTAAGGTTTTCCCTTCGTGTTTCTTCGTGTCCTTTGTGGTTAAAGGCCGTTCTTTTTCGGATTTCGACGAAATGACCTACTGTAGCCTATTTCTTCTCTCCGAATCAATTGCGAAGTTGTACAATACGGAAATTGGAATCCGGCCATCTTGACAAAACCATCGCCCACCTCTGTATCGTTTCCGAACAGCAAGCTTCCGCCGTATAGACCTGTGTGGCACAGCCGCCGGGGCCCCCAGCTTGCGCCGCTCTTGCGGAAGATGGGGTGGAGGCACCCCCGGCTGTGGCCGTTTTAGGGTGGTTCTTCAGACCCGTGTAAAAACAGCGTCATCAGTGCAATCAATGTTAAAGTCTGCTCCCGTGCGGACCCGGTCGCGCACCAAGAAGCCGCGCCGCGCAAAATCGCGGCGCTACAAACTGTCATCCTGAATGAGCGGCGAAGCCGGGAATGCAGGATCTGAATCGCACTTCATCCTCTGGCGGGCCTCCGTATCGCGTCGCCTCTGCACGGAAAACAAGAGACACCCGGGCGAGGCGCCCGGGTGTCGAGGGTTGGTTGGCTCTTCTCGAAAGCGTCCCTTCACGGGCCGCAAAGGGACTGCTGTCTTAATCGCACCACAGCCTGTATGTCTTAAGAATTGTGGAGCGCAGGCGCCCTCGCCTGCGGTCTTGGCCGAGTGTAGAAGGTCGCTACATTGAACCGTCTTTCGCAGAAGCTAAAAAATGAACTTCCCAGCTTCTGCGAAAGGATGTGTAACCGGCTCAGCCTCCGATCGAACCCTTCGGTCTTTTAGGAGTCGGGAAGGGTAATTCGATGAGAGACCGTTTCTGCACGTCGACCCGATAGAGAGTACGTGGCTTGAGATTTTCAGTGTGCAGTATTCCCAATTGTGTGGCATTCGCATGATGGCGCGAGGCGCTTATCACGGCGTCTTTTTCAAGGTCATGCCGACTGGGTGGGTTTTCGCCCTGCAATGTCATTTGGAGGTGGGTATGTAGGATGGCGCCGGTAGTGGGCTCATAAAGCAGCACAGTGTGCGTCGGTCCTAAGGCAAGAATATCTTGTTTCGTTTCCATTAGATTCTCCTCTCAGAAAAAAAAGTCTATTATCAAAATAAAAGTGGCTGTAGCATTGAAGGCAGAGCAGAAGGCGTGCACTTCAGATACCCCCGGGCCCTTAGCAATGGCGGGAGCTGCGGGCATAACAGTTCCCTTAAAAACGTAGTAATCTATCTCCGACGTAACCAAACCCATATCGTCGCCCTCGATATAGTCTAGGATCGCCGGGTAGCTCCGGACGCCCCAATTCGGCGGTATACCCTCCTTCGGGCTTCGTAAGTAGCCGGTCCCATTGGTTATTGTGAGGGGAGCGGGTATCCAATAAGTTTGAAGTGCCATAGAATTCTCCTTTTGTGCGAATTTGCCAAGAACCTGTGCCCATAGGCAATTTAAGTTCGTGTTGCTATTTTTCATGGGGCCTGCGATTCGCTATGGAACGCAGGTTCCAGGTGCTCAACAACGGGAGAATCGTTGAAAGATGAACCTGCGTCAATCCTTCCCATCTCACTTGAGGCTCCGATCAAAGTCCGTTAGTAAGTAAATGAGAGCAAAGGCTGTTACTACCGTGAATCCTTTATTGACGAGGCTTTAACTTGCCTGTAGATTGAGACGGCAAGAACGGAAACTGCAAATGGAGCCCTCGATACAGCGCGCCAAAGTCGTGCGCTTCGGTCTTTTTGAGCTCGATCTAGGTGAGGGTGAGCTACGAAAGAATGGACTTAAGCTAAAGTTGTTGGGCCAACCCCTTCAGATACTCATCATTCTTGCCAAGCGTCCGAGAGAAGTAGTAGCCAGGGAAGAGCTTCGGGCTGAGTTATGGCCTACAGACACCTTCGTCGATTTCGATCATGGGCTCAACAATGCAGTCCAGAAAATTAGAGAAGTCTTAGGCGATTCCGCCACCAATTCCCGATTTATCGAGACGGTGCCGCGGCGTGGTTACCGCTTTCTGGCGCAAGTAGAACGGGTTTACATGCCTGCTGCAGTTAACGGCGAGCGGGATGGTCTTAGGGAAGAGCTGGGAGAAACGAACGGCAAGGAGCCGCCACAAGTCAAATCCATTGCTAACGAGGGCACAAAGAGCGGCACCGGTGGCAACTACTTTCAGCGCATAGCGTGGGTTTCGACAGTGATCGGCCTTGCAGCAGTCATTGCTCTGTTTTACTTTTTCCAACTTCCAAAACCGTTGCCGATGATCCACAGCCAGATTGCGCCCCCGGAGGGTACCGGTTTTAGCAGCACGCTCGGTTATAACATCACTGTTCCTGCCGTCTCTCCAGACGGCAAGACACTGGCTTTCGCCGCAACCGGCCAAGACAACAAGCGAATGATTTGGATCCGCTCGCTCGGGATGGTGCAAGCTCGTCCGTTGTCAGGCACTGAAGACGGGTATGGGCCTTTCTGGTCGCCGGATAACAAGTCCGTTGCCTTTTTTGCAGATAGCAAATTAAAGATCGTAGGGCTGAACAATGACGATCCCATCGTGGTTTGTGACGCGTCCAGCGGCGCCCGAGGTGGAAGCTGGGGAATCGACGGGGCGATTCTTTTCGCCCCAGGTCCTCGCACTCCAATTTTTCGTGTCTCCGCAAAGGGGGGCCAGCCCTCAGCAATCACCACCATAGATAAGATCAAGCACTCATCACATCGTTGGCCTTTCATGTTGCCGGACGGCAATCATTTCCTCTATCTTGCTGTAAATTTCCTCGTTCCGGTACATGATGACGACGGGATCTATTATGCGTCCCTTGACGGAAAAGAGAATCGCCTGTTGCTGAAGGCGCACAGCAGTCCTGAATATGCTTCGGGCTATCTTCTATTCGTGCATGATGGGGTCTTGCTGGCCCAGCGATTTGATCCATCCAAGGGAAGATTGGATGGAAAGATGTATCAGATCGCCGAAAAGGTCGCTGAAGACGCCCCGGCATGGAAAAGCGTAATCTCCGTATCGCCGGCTGGTATTCTCACTTATGCCCCTGCCGAAGGAGTGCACGATGCCCAATTGGCATGGTTTGACCGAGACGGCCAGCGTATTGGGACGCTGGGCGATGAACTGAAGGGCCAGATTTATCGTCCGTTCAAACTTTCTCCACTTGGTGACCGGCTCGCCCTTGGAGTGGAGACAGGTATTACTGATGTATGGGTAATGGCCTTGGGCCGGCCCGCGCTAGTCCGGCTCACATTTCAAGAGAATAGCATCATGCCGGTGTGGTCTCCAGACGGGAAGAGGATTGCTTTTCTTTCATACACGGGCAGGTGGAAGATTGCTCAAAAAGCCTCGGACGGTGCTGGAGAAGAGCAGACCCTGGTAGAAAATGGCGAGGCTCTATGGCCCCTGTCGTGGTCGCCTGACGGTCGTTGGCTGTTGTATGCGCGCATGGACAAGGGCGTATATCAGCTCTGGACACTTCCACTCACCGGCGAGCTCAAGCCTATCCATGTTGCCACAACTGGAAACCTTGCTTCTGCGGTCTTTTCCCCGGACGGACGATGGGTCACCTATGCATCCAGCGAATCCGGAAAGGGTGAAATTTATCTGACGCCGTTTAACCGTGGTGCTGGGAAATGGCAAGTATCACGGGATGGAGGAACAAATCCTGTATGGGCCGCAGGCACAAATGAGATCTTCTTTCTTACAGCGGACAATACACTGACGACCGTATCTGTGAAGGAGAATGCCGGATCATTAAAGATAGGCGTTCCAAACCGTCTGTTTCGAATCCCGGGGGCCGGGTACTTCGATGTTCCAGCGGGCGCACAGAAGGTCCTTGTTGGAATTTCCGGCGTGCCCAAGACTAGGCCAGTCCATCTGGTGGTGAACTGGGCGGCGGAATTGAAATAAACGAGCACCTCGCGACACGTTCAACCCCTGAGCGCTGCTTTATCAAACGCGGGCTTGGCTGCGGCCAGAAAGTACACCAATACCAGGCAGAAGGCCACGCCGCCGATTGCGCCGACCAGAAAAAAAGGCGTCATGTCGGCCTGGAAAGGGTTGGGTTGAGCAGATCGCATCCAGGGAAACATGGATTGCTCTAAATCCAGAAGTTTTGCCAGGCGCGCGTTTCTGCCCGGAGCCAGGTAAAAGACCACAACGTTCAGCAGACCGAAGAGGAAGTAGCCGATACCGATCAGGCGTCCGGCAGGTTTCATCTTAAGAAGAGCGATTCCTACATAGATATTCAGCGCGGCGGAGATCAGCATGAATACAGACGCTTGCCATCCGCTCAATACTGTGGCAAGCAGAACGACAGGAGAATGCAAGAAAAGGCCGAAAGGAATAAAGATGCAACTGGCCAACATGAACCAGGCGATGATGGAAATGCTGAGAGGCCGGGTTGGGCGCTGTGGGGCCGCAATCGGCGGAGTTGGAAGTGGTGCGACATCAGCGGGAGCCGCGGCGCCGGGAGAAGTAGTAAGACCGGGCGGAGGTGGCGTTGCGGAGTAAGGCATGTTGATGTCGTAAGGAAGTCCGCTGTGGCCTGGCTGCGGAAAGGGGAATAGTTGCGGCTGGAATTGAGCTTTTACGCTGGCGCGATTGAAGAAGACCATCCACCAGATGCCAACGCCGATTTGCGCCAGAGATAATATCGCCGTGATGGCTCCAATGACGCTGAACACTTTTGGGTCCACGCCAGGGGTTGGAGGCGGTTTGAGAAAGAAGATCATGGACGTGAGCATTCCAAACACGCCAAACACGACGAGAAGAATGGAGATCACAATAGTGGAAATACGCGCCCAGTTTTTGAGCTGCAGCAGGCCGACTGCGGTGACGATTCCCCAAACCGCGGGCACCGCGTAAAAAAGCGGAAGCACGATCCTCATCATGGTGAAGTACATGCGTGGAAGTTGCGGATCGTTCGCGGGTGGAGTGGCCATAATCATGGCGAACGCCATAAAGGCGGCCAACAACAGCAACAGGGCAGAGCCAATGATCTGCAAAATGGCGACGACGGTGGTCCCGGCAGAGCGGTTCTTTTCAGGCACAGGGTCCTCTTTGAGTTGGAAAATTGCTAAAGATTGTACCCCGAAGGCGCAAGAGTAGGGGATCGACTTACGATGCTATTTGCCTTGAAGGATTTTTTTACCGCACTGACCTAGTGGACGGAAGTTCCAGGCTCAGAGGAAGTTGTAATCGGGATTGTTGGCTGGCTGCTTAACGAGGTATTTACGACGTGATCAGGATTACTGGCAGCATCAAAGATTTGCGTTACACCGTTATTGATGGCGGCTTGCAGGGTAAGCACGCTGGTTTCCGGTGTGAGCACTCCAACAAAAGCTTTGGGAAAAATAAGATGGACCACGCCCGCCAGCGGCCAGCCGTCGCCACCTTCTGCCAGCCGGGAGGAGATTACCGCAACGTCAAAAAAATGCTGAGTAAGCGCCAGCAGCGCGGTTGGAAGATCGCGGGCCAGAATGGCAACGTATCCTTTGCCGACAAAGGAGCTTTGAAAAGCAGAGAGCACGCTCATGTCCGAATGGACAACCAGCGCGGTCTTCGTCGTTTTGAGCGGCTCACTCATTGCTTTTCATTTTCCTGGATCAGAGTCTCGAAATGCCATCAATCGCCGGACTGCGCGTTTCAGTTCGTCCAGGTCCACCGGTTTGGTCACCATGTAATCCACTTTCATCTGCAGGGCAGCCGCAGAATTATCCACGCTGGCGTATCCGGTGCAGAGGACCACTGCTGGCTTGGGATGCAATTGCAACGCTGCGCGCGCAACTTCCAGCCCAATGTTTTCCTTCTCCATGTTGAGGTCGGTGATTACCGCGTCAAATTGGTGGCCGTTCTCCAGCAGTTTGAGTGCGCTGGCGCAACTGTTGGCGGTGCGCACGGCGTAGCCATCGCGCTCAAAAACCATCTTCAGCGTGAGCGCCACGTTGGCTTCGTCATCGACGATGAGGAGAGAAGGTTGATTCACCATAGACACGCTTATGATCGTTACTGCAATTGTACTCCTCTGGAGAGAGCTGAAATTGTGCCGGCCTATCTTTGCCTTCGCGCCTGCGGTCGGCTGCTTCTGCTGGCGGAGTTGCGCGCCACCAGCAGCCGGACGACTTTTCGGATTTCGTCCACTTCCAGCGGCTTAAAGCCACAATAATCCACGCGCAGCGCCAGAGCAGCGCGTAACCGCTCAACGTTAGGATATGAGATGTAAACAAAGATTGCCGGATGATATTCCAGAGACTTGGCTTCGCGCGCCAGACGAAGGCCCAGAGCTTCTGCTTCAAGATCGAGCTCTGTTATCAGAATGTCCCAGCTCTCGTTTTGCAGCAGGGCTGTTGCTTCGCTGTACGATGTGGCGGTGCTCACCAGGTAGCCATCCCGTTCAAGAATCATCTTGAGCGTTACGATCACGCTCGGCTCGGGATCAACTAGCAGAACTGACGGCATCCGCACTCAATATTACGTGATTTGTAAACGATATTCATTAATTAGGATGAAGCTGACAGGTGACGAGTTGCGTTCCCCATAATTCTGAAGGAAACGAGGCGAGTAACAGAATGGCTGCGCGATTTTAGAGCTCTTTATCTGGCCCAAATCAGCCATTCACGCTGGCTGAAAACCACCACTTTTAGTGACGCGAATGGAACAGATAAACAAAATCAGCAGATTCAGCGATCGTGAGTTGGCCCGTGAAGTGCATTCTGTTACTGCCCAAATTCATTTTTATTGTTCATGCGGTTGGGTAAAGAAGTATTTTGTCGGAGGCGAAGTTGAGAGCATCGCAATATTTCAGCAGCACGTTTAAAAGCAATTTTCCTGTCTGTTCGATAAAGTTTTTCATCGCTGTTTCAACGTTCCTGGGCATTGCGATGCTTGCGGCCAGCGCGCAGCACAGAGTGGCGAGTCCCTATCAGGGAGAAGGTGACGGCGTCACCGTCGGCGGCAACTGGGTTGAGTTCCGTTCTGAAGACAAAATGACGGCCGCCAAAAACGTCCGTTTTGAGCTCCAGGCTGATAATTACCTGAGCCTCAGCCCTGATTACAAACCGCGGGTTGAGATGGTGTGCACAAACCGCAAATACACTTATGCTGATTTCAACCCGGGCATGCCGCTGGGTCCGCCGAACCGTCCCGGATTCTGGGGACAGCCGCAGATTCAAGTAATGGTCCGCATTGACAACACGCACCACTATCACGGATGGAACTGGATTCGCGGCCGCTTTCTCTCCATGGACAAAGGCACTATGCGAGAGGTGTTAGGCGCTCACATCTTCAAAGTGCAAATTCCTGGACCACGTGGCCCGGAGATCGCGGAGTTTTCCCCCGCTGGTCTTGACCTGGCGCGAGTGAGGCAGGCTTGTGATCTGAAGCCAAAAAAAGCCAAGCAAGG
>Ga0207687_10000695_pt1 | contig 22726 bp, 19 predicted proteins | sample KBSM54metaG_FD_184399 | JGI IMG/M metagenome (GOLD analysis project Ga0207687, IMG submission 184399) | Miscanthus rhizosphere microbial communities from Kellogg Biological Station, Michigan, USA - KBS M5-4 metaG (SPAdes) (version 2) | ecosystem: Host-associated > Plants > Roots > Rhizosphere >...
ACGCTCGAGTACCTCGGGCCCGACGGCAAGACCCAGGTCACGGTCCGCTACGCCGACGGCCGCCCGGTCAAGGTCGAGAAGCTCTTGATCTCGACCCAGCACGCCGAGGGCGTCGAGTCGGAGTCGAAGATCAAGCCCGACCTCTGGGAGAACGTGGTGCTGCCGGTGTTGAACGCTGAGGCGCCCGGCCTCTTCGACGAGAACGAGCTGCGCCAGCACTTTCTTGTCAACCCGACCGGAAAGTTCGTGATCGGCGGCCCGGTCGGCGACGCCGGCCTTACCGGACGCAAGATCATCGTCGACACCTATGGAGGCATGGCCCGCCACGGCGGCGGCGCCTTCTCGGGCAAGGACCCGTCCAAGGTCGACCGCTCTGCCGCCTACGCCTCGCGCCACGTGGCCAAGAACGTCGTCGCCGCCGGCCTCGCCCAGCGCTGCGAGGTCCAGGTCGCCTACGCGATCGGCGTCGCCCGCCCGATCTCGCTGATGGTCGAGACCTTCGGCACGGGCACCCTGCCCGACTCACAGATCTCCCGCCTCGTGGAAGGCGAGTTTGATCTGCGGCCCGGGGCCTTCCGCGGCTACCTCGACCTGCACCGGCCCGTGTTCAGCCAGACGGCTGCCTACGGGCACTTCGGTCGCGAAGGGGATGCCTTTACTTGGGAGCGGACGGATCGGGCTGAGGCTTTGAAGGTGGCAGCGGAGTCTGCTGCTGCGCCTGCGTAGACAGCGGCCGGGTAGGGGTTCCGCTTAACTTTTTCGGTGGAGACGCGCCTGCTGGCGCCGCTTGCTCACGACGAAAAAGTGCAAGACGCTCCACCCCTACCCGGCCGCTGTCGGCGGAGTCGTTCCGGCAAACCCGTCAGCTTCGAGCTCCGACCAGGGTCCGTTAGCTCAGGGGAAGTCACGCCCCTAAGCTCCACAAGCGTTCGAGGTGAGGAAGCTCAGGAGGGACACGGAGGGCGCTCACTCGACCTCACGAGGGTCCACTCAAGCTTGATGGAGCACGCCCGGCTCGGCCGGTCGTGAGCTTGTGGCGACTCGGCGTGGCTGGGACTTCTCAGCGCGTTTGTTGCTTGCCTGACTTGGGGGTTGTAGCGGGGTCCGGGTGGGGGTGGAGCGTCTTGCACTTTTTCGGCATTCCCTCGCGGCGCCAGCAGGCGCGTCTCCACCGAAAAAGTTAAGCGGAACCCCCACCCGGACCCCGCCCACCGCAAGGGTCAACCAGCAGCAGGCGGCTGGGGTTCTCCCAAGCCATGCGGCCCGGCGACATTCGCTCCCGTCGCCTGGTCGACGCTGTGCACGACCTGCTGGGGGTCGGCGACCCCGTAAAACACGAAGTTGTAGTCGTCGCCCGCCGCCGTGTCGAAGTCGACGTCACCAATCTGCATCGCCCGCTGGTAGACGGACTGCTTGTAGTTGACGTTCTGGACCCGCTCCAGGCGGGTCTCCTGGACCTCGCGGGAGACGATGCCGCGTTTGATGTTGAGGCGGCGGTCGGTGATCGTGTAGGTCGTGGCGACGCGCTTGACGAAGCCGATCAGGACGGTCGCGGCGACGATCACGAGGACAACGAGGAAGACGGTGCCGTTACCGGCCTTGAAGAGCTTGAAGAGGACGCCGACGATCGCGGCGATCAGGATTCCCTTGAGGTAGAAGCCGAGGATCGCTCGCCAGGACGGGTGGCCCTGGAAGATCACCTGCTCCCCGGGACTGAGGTTGAGCGCCATCGCCGCGCAGCATACCCGCGCCGTCCGCGTCCCTCCATACCGTGAGTGAGTGTCGATAGCGAAGGTCGAGCCGCTCACCACCGCCCGGGCGCTGCGCGGGCCCTTCGACTACCGCTTGCCCGAGGCGATGGCCGATCTCACGGTCGGCAGCGTGGTCAAGGTGCCGTTCGGCCGGCGCCGCATCCTCGGCGTCGTCGTCGGCCTCGCCGACGCCTCGGCGCTGCCCGCGGAGCGGCTCGCCGAGCCGATCGAAGCGCTCGAGGCTGGCACGCCGCCGGAGCTGGTCCGGCTTGGCCTCTGGATCGCCGAGGAGTACTGCTCGACCCCCTCGCGCGGGTTGCAGCTGGTGCTGCCGCCGGGGACCGGGGCCGCTGGCCAGCGGGTTCGCTCGCGTCAGGAGCTGCGCGCCGAGATAACCGTGGCGGGAGAGGAGGCGCTGAGCGGCGGGGAGCGGCTCGGCGTCAAGCAGCGCGCGGCGCTCGAGGCGTTGCGCGGGGGGGAGATGTCGGCCCCGGAGCTGGGCGAGGCGGTCGGCTCGGATCGCGGCGTCCTGCGCCGGCTCGAGCAGCGCGGCCTGATCGCAACCCGCAGCTCGCTGGTGCGGCGCCACTCGGCCCACCCCGAGGTCGGCGCTAGCGGCGGCCGGCCGGAGCTCTTGCCCGAGCAGCAGGCGGCGGTCGAGGCGATCGTCGCGGCGCTCGACGGCGAAGCGGGCGCGCCGCGCGAGCAGCTGCTGCACGGCGTCACCGGCTCGGGCAAGACCGAGGTCTACCTCGCCGCGGTCGAGGCGGCCCTGGCCCGGGGCAAGGGGGCGATCGTGCTGGTCCCCGAGATCGGCCTGGCGCCGCAGGCGGTGGCGCGCTTCCGGGCGCGGCTCGGCGACCGCTTCGCGGTCCTTCACTCGGCCCTCTCCGACGGCGAGCGCTACGACGAGTGGCAGCGGCTGCGCAGCGGCGAGGCGAGCGTCTGCGTCGGCCCGCGCTCGGCGGTCTTCGCGCCACTGCAAGACCTCGGCCTGATCGTGATCGACGAGGAGCACGATGCTTCCTACAAGCAGGAGGGCGACCCCTGTTACGACGCCCGCGCCGTCGCCCGCCGCCGCGCCGCGGAGAGCGGCGCCGTACTTGTCGCCGGCACGGCGACGCCGCGGCCCGAGTCCTGGCTGGAGCTGCCGCGGCTGGAGCTGCCGCGCCGGGTCGACGGCCAGGCGATGCCGCCGGTGCGGGTGCTCGACATGCGCGGGGCCGATCCCCGCTCCGGCGCCCTGCACGCCGAGACTTGGGCCGCCCTGGAGAGCGTCCGCGCCGCCGGCACCAAGGCGATCGTGATGGTCAACCGGCGCGGCTTCGCCCCCTGGCTCACGTGCCGCTCCTGTGGCCAGCACTGGAACTGCCCCAACTGCGACGTCTCGCTGATCGTCCACTGTCACACGGGCCGCCTCGTCTGCCACCACTGCGCCCACCGCGAACCGCTGCCGAGCGCCTGCGGGGTATGTGACTCGACGACGCTCTCGCGCGCCGGCGTCGGCACCGAGCAGGTCGAGGCGCTCTTGGCCGAGCGGCTGGCGCCGATGCCGGTCTTCCGACTCGACGCCGACACCGCTGCCGGGCGCGGCAGCCACGCTCGCATCCTCGCCGCCTTCGGCGAGGCCGAGAGCGCCGTCCTGGTCGGCACCCAGATGGTCGCCAAGGGCCACGACTTCCCCGAGGTGACGCTGAGCGTGATCCTCGACGCTGACGCCACCCTGCGCTTTCCCGACTTCCGTGCCGGCGAGCGCACCTTCGCGATGGTCGCCCAGCTCGCCGGGCGCAGCGGCCGCGGCCCGGCTGGCGGCGAGGTGATGGTGCAGACGCTGGCCCCGACGGCTCCCAGCATCGCCCATGCGGCCGAGCACGACGCGACCTCGTTCCTCGCCGAGGAGGTCGAGCGCCGGCGAATTCTGCGTTACCCGCCCTTCTCGCACCTGACCCGAATCGTGCTCAAGGCCGAGTCCGAGCCCCGCCTCGACCGCGCCGCCGCCCTGCTCGCCGAGGGACTCGCCGCGGTGCTGCCGGAGGACACCGACCTGCTCGGCCCGGCGCCGATGTTCCGCGTCCGCAACCGCCACCGCCGTCGCCTGCTGCTCAAGGCGAGCGATCGTGAGGCCACTGTCCTCGCGGTACGCGCCACGGTCGAGCGCCTCGCCGCCGATCGCGCCCTGAAGGATGTGGCGATCTCGGTCGACGTCGACCCGCAATAGCTCCACGCCAATCCTTAGACTCGGAATTCGATGAGCGAACCTGCCGAGACGGAGACCGGCGAGCGGGCCGAGAGCAAGCTCGAAACCGAGCTGCTGGAGCGTCGCGAGGCGGCGCTGGCGCACGTGGTCAAGTTCGGCGATCCGGTGTTGAAGAGCAAGGCCTCACTGGTACGGGATTTCGGCCCCGAGCTGCGCACCGAGGTCGAGCGGATGATCTCGATCATGCGCGACGGTATGGGCGTCGGCCTCGCCGCCACCCAGCTTGGGATCCTGCGCCGCCTCCTTGTCTTCCAGGCTGGCCCCGACAGCGAGCCGACCGCGCTGATCAACCCCGAGATCGAGTGGCTCTCCGACGAGGTCGTCGTTGCCGAGGAGGGCTGTCTCAGCCTGCCGCGGGTCTCGATGGACGTCGAGCGCCCCCTGCACGCTCGCTTCAGCGGGCTCGACGTCGACGGTGAGTCGATTCGCCTCGAGGCGTCGGGCCTCGAGGCGCGGGTGCTCCAGCACGAGCTCGACCACCTCGACGGCATCCTGATCCTCGACCGGGCGCCGCGGGCTCAGCGCAAGGGCGCCCTGCGCGCTCTGCGCGAGGGCGTCAGCTACAGCCCGACGCTGGCCGAACAGGAAGCCGCTGACGAGGGCGAGCATCGGGAGCCGAAGAGCACACCGTGAGCTCACGGTCTCAACCTTGAGAACTGTCTACCTCGGTACATCGGAGTTTGCCGGCGAGGTGCTGCGCAAGCTCGCCGGCTCGGACCACCGGCCACCGCTGGTCGTCACCCCGCCCGACCGGCCCAAGGGCCGTGGCCGCCGCATGCAGTCGCCACCGGCGGCCGAGGTTGCGACCGAGCTCGGCACCGAGCTGCTGCAGACGGCTTCCGTCAATGATGAGGAGTCGCTGGCCCGGATCCGGGCCGCGCGCCCCGAGGCGGTCATCGTCTGCGCTTTTGGCCAGCTGATTCGCGAGCCGCTGCTCTCCGAGTGGCCGCTGCTCAATATCCATCCCTCGCTGCTGCCGCACTGGCGTGGCGCGGCGCCGATCGAGCGGGCGATCATGGCCGGCGAGCAGCGCACCGGCGTCTGCGTTATGCGGCTGACCGAGGGCCTCGACGCCGGGCCTGTCGCCCTGCGCGAGGAGGTGGCGATCTGCTCCGAGGACGACTTCGGAACGCTCTCGGCGAAGCTGGCGAGCCTCGGCGGCGACCTCCTGGTGCGCGCCCTGGACCTGCTCGCCTCCTCGCAGCTCGAGTTCGTTGAGCAGGACGAGGAGGCCGCGACCTACGCCGAGAAGATCGCCGCCGAGGAGCGGCGCCTCGACCCGGCACGGCCGGCGGCCGAGCTGGCCCGCACCGTGCGCGCCCTGACTCCGCACGTGGGCGCCTACCTGGAGATGGCCGATGGCGAGCGACTCGGCGTGAGGCGCGCCCGAGCCGTCGACGTCAGCGTTAAAACCGGCGAGGTGAAGGCCGAGTGGGGGGCGCTGCTGCTCGGCTGCGGTCGCGGCGCGCTGCGGCTCGAGCTGGTCCAACCCGCGGGCGGCAAGCCGATGGCCGCCGACGCCTACCTGCGCGGCCACTCGCTGCCGAGACTGTGAGCGTTCAAATCGACACGGTGACTTCCGGGTGTTCAGATCCGTGGCGATTTGAACGCGATCCATTGTCATGATCGCCCCCGCCCGCCAGCTCGCCTTCGAGACGATCCGGGCCACTTTCGAGCGCGAGGCGCACACCGAGCTGGCCTTCCGCCAGGCGGCAGACGCGGCAGGGCTCGGGGGTCGTGAGCGGGCCCAGGCGCAGCGGCTCAGCTACGGAGCTGTGCAGCGCCGCGGCACGATCGACGCGGCCCTGGAGCAGTTCGTCGACCGGCCGCTGCGCGAGATCGACCCACCGGTGCTGGCGGGCCTGCGTCTCGGCGTCTACGAGCTTCTGTTCGCCGACGGCACTCCCGACCACGCCGCGGTCGACCAGGCCGTCGAGCTGGTCAAGCGGGCGGGGGCGCCGCACGCCTCGGGCTTCGTCAACGCGGTGTTGCGCCGGGTCGGCCGCGAGCGCGAGGCACTGGTCGAGGGGCTGCTGCGCGACGACTCGACCCCGGAGGCGGCCGCGATAAAGCACTCGGCTCCGCTCTGGCTGGCCCAGATGTGGTGGCGTGAGCTCGGCCCCGAGGACGCTCGCTCCCTGCTCGCCGCCTGCAACGAGCCCCAGGAGGCCGCCTTCCGCGTCAACACCCTGCGCACCGACGTCGAGTCGGTGGTCGAGCGTCTCCGCGACGCCGGCGTAACCGCACGCGGGCTGCATCCGGGCCCTATAGGGGCGCCGATGCAGCACGCGGGGCCCTGGCCGCTCCGGGCGGCTGAGATGATCGTGGTCGAGGGGCAGACCGGGGGGCTGGTGCCGGAGCTGATCGCGGCGGGGGAGCTGACGCCGCAGAGTCGCGGCTCGGCCGCCGTGGTCGAGGTGCTCGATCCGCAGCCGGGCGAGCACGTTCTCGACCTCTGCGCCGGCCCCGGCATCAAGACCGGCCAGATCGCCGCCCGGATGGGCGACCGCGGCGAGGTGATCTCGGTCGAGAGCGACCCCGAGCGGGCGGCAGAGGTCGCGGCCCAGGCGACCCGCCTCGGCCTGCGCAGCGTCACCGTGATCGAGGCCGACGCCACCGAGGCCGGCATGGCGCCGGGCTTCGACCGCGTCCTGCTTGACGCCCCCTGCTCCGATCTCGGCGCCCTCGCCTCCCGTCCCGACGCGCGCTGGCGCAAGTCGCCGGCGACGATCGAGCGCTTGGTCGAGGTGCAAGCCAAGCTGCTGCGCCGGGGCATGGAGGCGCTGCGGCCGGGGGGCACCTTGGTCTACTCGACCTGCACGATCTCCAAGCGCGAGAACGAGGATGCGATCGACGCCGAGTACAGCATTCAGCTCCGTCCTGACCGCGATCGCACCACCGGTTTCTTCATCGGCCGCAGGAAGCGCGATGATGGTGGCGATGACTGAGCCCGACAAGGGGGAGAGCGTCATGCGCCGCGCGGCCTGCCCGGGTTGCGGCGAGCCCTGGCTGCGCCCGACGCAGCTCCCCGGCCGCTTCCGCTGCGTGTACTGTCTGCGCCGCTTCGAGCTCGTCTCGCAATGTCCTAATTGCGGAGAACACCAGACCATCGCCCGTATGAGCACTACCGAGGACATGACCTGCCAGACCTGTGGCGACTCAATGATGAGGCCGGTGTGAGGACGCTGCAAACCGGCGCAGCTCGGCGTCCTCGGTCGCTTGCGTGCGGAGCACGCAGCGCTCCCTGCGTCCTTGATCTACTTGGTTTTCGCGTCCTCACGGGTCGGTCATGAGCGAGCGGATGAAGGAGATAGTCGCATCGCCGCGGGTTGCCCCATCGATTCTCTCTGCTGACTTCTCACGACTTGGCTCACAGGTGGAGGAGGTACTGCAGGCGGGCGCCAGAGTGATCCACGTCGACGTCATGGACGGGCATTTCGTACCGCCGATCACGATTGGGCCGCTGGTCGCGAGCTCGATCGCCGACCAGGTCCACGCTGCGGGCGGGGCGATCGACGTCCACCTGATGATCGAGCAGCCCGAGCGCCAGGTCGAGGCCTTCGCCGCGGCCGGCGCCGACTCGATCACGTTCCACGCCGAGGCCACTGCGCACGCCAACCGCACCCTCGCCGCGATCCGCGAGCTCGGCTGCCTCGCCGGCATCGCGCTCAACCCAGGCACCTCGGTCGAGGCAGTCGCTGAGTTGCGCGACCTCGCCGACATCGTCCTCTGTATGACCGTCAACCCAGGTTGGGGCGGCCAGGCCTTCATCCCCAGCTCCCCCAACAAGGTCTCGCGCCTGAAGTCGCTGGTGGGCAAGGCCAAGATCGAGGTCGATGGCGGCGTCGATACGGCGACCGCGGGCTCAGTCGCCGCGGCCGGCGCCTCACTCTTCGTCGCCGGCTCCGCGGTCTTCGGCGCTGACGATCCCCCCGCCGCCTACGCGGCGATCGCCAAAGCTGCTGGCGCTACTTAGCCGCGCGCAATCAAAGCGCCGATCGTCTCTTGCCACCAAGCTTGCTCTGCCGGTTCGTCTGAGCTGACACGCAGCGCCCGGCGCTCGCACCAGTTCGCCAGCGAGCGGCGATCCCCGACCGCGACCGCGGTCTCCGAGACGAGCCCGTAGCGCCCGTCGGCAAGAGCGACCAGGGCGCTGGAGCGGTCGCGGCGGCTGCGCAGAACCGAGACCACGGCGATGCCGTTGACCTCGGTCGGCGCCGAGGGGTCCTCGATCGCTCCTCCTGGCCCGACCGAGAAGATCTGCGGCGCGCCGCGGGGTGGCAGCCGCGGCGGGGCGGGCGCCCCGACCGGTCCGTCCTGCCAGCGCTTGGTCAGCTGCTCGACCTCCTCGCGCAGCTCGCCGCGGACGAGGATGTGGATCTCATCGCCCTCGCGCACCTCGGTCGAGCCGCGCGGTGGGATCGCGTGGCCGTCGCGGACGATTACGTTGACCAGGGCCTCGCGCGGTAGGCCGAGTTCCCGCACCAGGTGCCCGGCGGCGGCCGCGCCCGGGCGCAGCCGGTAGGAGATGACATCGCCGCCTAGACGGCGGATGCGGCCCGACTCGAGCAGGCGTCTGGGCAGCGCCGGCTCGTCGGTGGTCAGCCCGAGCCGGCTCGCCAGCGGCTCGAAGCTCGCCCCCTGGACCAGGGTTGAGGTGACGACGACGAAGAAGACGATCGCGAAGAGCTGTTCGCCGCTGCCGACTCCGGCGACGACCGGGAAGGTCGCCAGCCAGATCGGCGTCGCGCCGCGCAGCCCGGCCCAGCCCAGCATCGTCCGCTCACGCAGGTCGAGCGGCGAGAAGGCGGTGGCGACGAAGGCGGCGAAGGGGCGGGCGAGCAGGATCAGCACGGCCGAGAGGGCGAGGCTCTGCCAGGCGACATCGCCGAGCGAGCTGGGAAAGACGAGCAGGCCGAGCAGGATGAAGAGGCCGATCTGGGCTACCCAGCCGACCCCCTCGTGAAAGGCGACGATCGTGCGGCGGGCGGGGATGCGGGCGGAGCCGAGGGCAAGGGCGGTCAGGTAAACGGCAAGGAAGCCGGATCCATGGGCGACCTCGGCCAGGCCGAAGGCGAGCCCGGCGATCGCGATCGTCGCCACCGGGTAGATGCCGTCGGTCGGCAGCTGTGCCCGGTCGAGGGCGGTCGTCGCCAGCCGGCCCAGGGCAAGACCGATCACGATGCCGATTCCCAATTTGAGCGCCAGCAGGCCCACCATGTCGGCGAGCCCGAAGCCGGGCTGCTGGATCCATTCGATGAAGCCGATCACCAGCAGCAGGGCGACCGGGTCGTTCATCCCCGACTCGCCCTCGAGCGCGCGCGCCAGGCGCTTTTTCAGGGTCGAGCGGCGCAGCACGGCGAAGATCGCGGCCGAGTCGGTGGCGGCGATCGCGGCGCCGACGATCATCCCTTCCAGCACGCTGAGCCCGAAGATCCAGTGGGCGGCGAGGCCGGCCGCGCAGGCGGTGATCGCGGTGCCGATAGTCGCCATCGAGGCGGCCGTGCCGAGCACCGGGCGGATCTCGCCCCAGCCCGCGGTCAGGCCGCCCTCGAAGAGGATCAGGACGAGCGCGATCGTGCCCAGGGTGCGGGCCAGCTCGACGTTGTCGAACTCGATCCCGCCGATTCCCTCCGAACCGGCCAGCATGCCGAGGCCGAGGAAGAGCAGCAGGCCCGGGATGCGGATACGGTCGGCGAGCAGGGCGCCGAGGATGCCGGCCGCGAGCAGGGCGCCGGCAACGAGAATCAGCTCGGCGTCGTGGCCACCCATCGACGGACCCTAGTGAACCGGGCTAGACGTTCTCGTCGATCATCGCCAGCTCGGCCTCCAGCTCCTCCGGCGAGCCCGGCTGTGGCACGTCCTCGGCCCGTTCGCGCGGGCGGCGGTAGACGTAGTAGAGGAGCGAGAAGAGGACGCCGGCGGCGAGCAGGAAGCCGATCTCCACCCGGCGGTACTCGTTGCTGACCAGTGGCACGAAGTTCCAGCCGATGAAGAGGGCGGCACAGGTGATCCAGCGGACGGCGGCGCGGCGCACCTGGCCCTGGGCGATGCAGGCCTGGTTGACCGTGACCGAGCCCAGGTAGAGCCCCATGCCGAGCGTGACCAAAAGCAAGCCCTGGCGGTCGTAGGTGAACTTGTTGCTGAAGGCGATCTGCATCGCCTTCGGCCCGACTGCGGCCATGAAGAGCAGAGCGAGGGCGGTGAAGGCGACCAGGCCGAGCAGCACCATCCGCACCGAGCGGTGGAACTCGTCCTCGCTGCCCGGCTCCTGGCTGGTGTGGAGGCTGGTCAGGTGGGGGAGAATGCTGGTCGAGACTGCCTGGAAGAGCTGCAGCGGCGCCCGCGCGATCATCAGCACGTTGAAGATGAAGCCGGCGGCGGCGGCGTCCTGCAGGCTGCGGACGGCCAGCGGCCCGGTGTTGAGAAAGGCCTGTTCGCTGAACATGATCACCAGCACGGCCGCGGCGAAGCCGCCGCCCTTGGCCATTGAGACGGAAGCGTCGTCTCCTCGTCCCTCATCGGACCCCGACATGCCCGGACGCGCAGCGGAGGACATGTCGGGACTTTGGGCATGTCGTCGTGCCCTACGCTGGAACGCGAAGGGCACGACGACTAGCGACAGCGCCGGGGCAGCGACGATGCCGATCGCGACCGCTGATTGGCCGCTGAGGATGCTGACTGCGACCAGGACGGCGAAGATCGTGCGGAAGCACGATTCGGAGAGGATCAGGGCGACGAAGAGGCCGAAGCGCTTGCTGCCGGCGAGGAAGCCGCGGGCGAAGTAGCTGGCGGCGTAGAAGAGGACCGCCGAGAAGAAGACCCAGTAGAGGGTTTCGTTGCCCTCCAGTACGCCGTTCTGGATCGGGCCGCGCAGGGCCAGGGCGATGACGGCGAAGGTCAGGGAGAGGCCGAGCTGGATCGTCGAGGCGACCCGCATCGTGCCGCCGATCGGCTCGCCCTTGACCGTGTGCTGGGCGATGTTTCGCGAGAGCAGCTGTTCGATCGGCCGGTAGAGGGTCGAGATCGTGATGAAGACGGCCGACCAGAGCACGGTGATCTGCCCGTAGTCGGGCTTGGAGAGCACGTGCGAGGCGATGAAGAAGTAGACGTAGGTGATCACCCCGGTGAGGCCGACGCCGATCGCGAGGAAGCTCGCTGTCTTGCCGTAATCGGCCGTGCTCTCGGTCCCTCGTCCCGCACTCGGCGGGCTGCCGTTTGCTGAATCGGCACTCATCGTTTCGGACCAGGCTCGTAGTGCGAAGGAGGTACTTCAAGCGCCAGCTCGACCCGGCGCACCCGCTCGTAGACACGCTGGGTCATCACCCGCTGCCCGGCCAGCAGGTCGCCGATCACCCCGAGCGCGAGCAGCTGGATCGCGGCGATGAAGAGGACGGCACCGAGGATCAGCGACTGGATGTGGCCGGTGCTATCGCCGTTGAGGATCCAGTCGAGCAGGAAGGGCAGCCAGGCGGCGAGTGCCAGGATCGCGACCACCAGCCCAGCGCTGGCGAAGACCCGCAGCGGCTCGTAGCGGGCGTAGATGCGCAGGATCGAGAGCGTGTTGCGGCGCACGTAGCCGCCGGTCGAGTCGAAGAGCCGAGACTCGCGCGTCTGCGGGTTGGTCGCGACCTCGACCTGGTCGACCGCGACCAGCATCTTGCCCGCCTGGATCAGGCTCTCCAGCGTGTAGGTGAAGTTGTCGACGACGAGCAGGCCGAGCGCCGCCTCGCGGTTGTAGGCGCGGAAACCCGAGGTGGTGTCGGCGATCTCGGTGCCGGCTAGGCGGCTGACCACCCAACTGCCGAGCCGCTGCAGTCCCTTCTTCGAGCCGGAGAAGTGGTCGATCTGGGAAACCTGGCGATCGCCGACGACCATGTCGGCGTTTCCGGCGAGGATCGGCGCCAGCAGCTTCGGGATGTCGGCGCCGCTGTACTGGTTGTCGGCGTCGGTGTTGACGATTACGTCGGCGCCCAGCTTGAGGCAGGCGTCGAGCCCAGCCTGGAAGCCGGCGGCGAGGCCCTTGTTGTTGGTCAGCCGCACGACGTGATCGACCCCATGCTCGCGGGCGACCTCGACCGTGCGGTCGGTCGAGCCGTCGTCGATGACCAGGAGCTCGACCGAGTCGATCCCGTCGATCTGGCGCGGGATGTCGGCGATCGTCGCGGGGAGCGTCGATTCCTCGTTGAGGCAGGGGATTTGGACAATCAACTTCATAGGCGCGCGGGTCAGGGTATCCGCGGGCGGGGTCGGCGCGCGTGCCTCAAACCCCTCGGCGCGCGGGTCCTGTCGTGGGGTGAGGGGGCCTGCGGGCAGTCCACGGGCTGTCCTCGACCCCCTCACCCCATGCCACCCACGCGAGGAGGCGCATTGGACGCCCCCAAACCCACATGTGACGAGTTCCCAGAACCCGAGTGCAGGCGGAGTAAGCTTGGTTGATTGACCAGTCAATCGGTCTCATGAAATCCCAGCTCACAGGCACGGACAGGGCCCATCTGGCGAGAGCGCTGGAGCTGGCGGAGCGCGGGCGGGGGCGAGTCAGCCCCAATCCTCTCGTCGGAGCTGTTGTTGCGCGGGATGGCGAGGTGATCGGCGAGGGCTGGCACGCCGAACTGGGCGACTTGCACGCGGAGCGGGCTGCGCTGGCTGGTTGTGCGGAGCGCGGCAATGATCCGGCTGGGGCGACGATGTACGTGACGTTGGAGCCCTGTGCACATCAGGGCAGGCAGCCGCCTTGTGCCGAGGCGATTCTCGAGGCAGGGATCGCGCGGGTGGTGATTGCCTCCGACGATCCAAGTGAGAAGGCCTCCGGCCGTGGGCCCGGGACCCTGCGTGACGGCGGGGTGGAGGTCGAGTTCGCCGCCGGCGAGCAGGCGAGCGCGGCGCGGCTGCTCAACCAGCCCTTCCGCAAGCACGCCTGTACCGGGATGCCGCTGGTGACGCTGAAGCTGGCGATGTCGCTCGACGGGCAGACCGCGACTGCGCCGGGGGATTCACCCTGGATCTCCAGCGAGCAGAGCCGCGAACTCGTCCACCGCTGGCGCGCCGAATCCGACGCAATCGCAGTCGGCATCGGTACCGCCCTAACCGATGACCCTCTCCTAACCGCGCGCTCCCAGCCTTCCGGTGTGCCTTATCCGGCTCAGGACCAGAAAAGGCACACCGGAACCGATTCGCGCCAGCCGCTGCGGGTTGTCTTCGATCGCCGTGCGCGGCTCCCGCTCGATTCCCGGCTTCTCCAGACCCTCGACCAGTCGCCGGTTCTTGTCGTTGTCGCCCCAGAAGCCGACGCCTCGGCTCTGGGCGACGCCGGTGCCGAGGTCCTTGTCGCCGACGGCATCGACGCTGCGCTGGCGGACATGGGCCGCCGCGGCATCACATCCCTTTTCCTCGAGGGCGGCCGAACCCTCGCCACCGCCTTCCAGATCGCCGGCCAGCTCGACGAGGCAAGGACCTTTGTCGCCCCGGTCCTGTTGGGCGGGGGCCAGGCGGTTACTCGCGCGGGTGGCGCCGTAGGGGGGCCCGCCCCTGAGGACGCTTTAGCGACCGGAAGGGGTCGGGGGTCCCCTGCGGCGACAGGACCCGCGCGCCTAACCCCCCTGTCCCACGCAGTAGAACCGATCGGCGACGATGTCCTAGTCACGGCCCGCTTCAAGGAGTGGTGATGTTCACCGGGCTGATCGAGGACATCGGCAGGATCGAATCGCTGGAGAGCGGCGAAGACGGCGCTCGCGTCCGCATCGCCACGCGTCTCGCCGCGGAAATCGCCGAGGGCGATTCAGTGGCGGTCAACGGCGTCTGCCTGACCGCGACGGCGGTCGACGCCGACAGCTTCGAGACCGAGGCGATGAACCAGACCCTGACGGTGACGGCACTCGGCGAGCTCAAGAGCGGCGGCAAGGTCAACCTCGAGCTGGCGATGAAGGCATCGGACCGGCTCGGCGGCCACATCGTCCAGGGCCACGCCGACGGGGTCGGCACGGTCGCCGCGATCGAGGAGGACGGCTTCGCCCGCCGCCTGCGCGTCGAGCTCGGCCCCAAGCTGATCCGCTACGTCGTCGAGAAGGGCTCAATCACCCTCAACGGCGTCAGCCTCACGGTCGCGGATTTGGGCGAATCTTGGGTCGTTGTTTCCCTGATACCCGAGACCCTTGAGCGGACGATCTTGGGCGAAGCCAAGGTCGGAGACAAGCTGAACGTCGAGTGCGATGTGGTGGCGAAGTATGTTGAGCGATTGGCGGCGCCATTCGCCGGAAAGGAGCGCACGTGAGCCAGATGACCGAGACGCAGAAGACAGACGGGGTGGCAGCCGAGGCGGGGGAGAGCCCGTTCTCGACGATCGAGGAAGGGATCGAGGAGATCCGCCAGGGCCGCATGGTCGTCGTCTGTGACGGCGAGGATCGCGAGAACGAGGGCGACCTGGTGATGGCGGCGCAGTTCGCCACGCCCGAGGCGGTCAACTTCATGGCCAAGGAGGCCCGTGGCCTGATCTGTCTGGCGCTGACCGCGGAACGCTGCGAGAAACTCGGCCTGAAGCTGATGGCGGCGAAGAACGAGGCGCCGCTGCAGACCGCCTTCACGGTCACGATCGAGGCCGCCGGCGGGGTCAGTACCGGCATCTCGGCCCATGACCGCGCCCACACGATCCAGGTCGCGATCGACCCCAGCTCCGGCCCCGGCGAGATCGTCGTCCCCGGCCACATGTTTCCGCTGAGGGCCAAGGAGGGGGGAGTGCTCGAGCGCACCGGCCACACCGAGGCCAGTGTCGACCTCGCCCGCCTCGCCGGCCTCACGCCGGCCGGCGTGATCTGCGAGGTAATGAACGACGACGGCACGATGGCGCGCGTCCCGGACCTGATCCCCTACTGCGAGCGCCACGGCCTGAAGATGATCACCGTCGCCGACCTGATTGCTTACCGGCGCCGCACCGAGGAGAAGCTGGTCGAGCGCGTCGTCTCGACCGCGCTGCCGACCGAGTTCGGAGACTTCACCGCGGTCGGCTACCGCTCGCTGGTCGACGACAAGCACCACGTGGCGATGGTCAAGGGCGAGGTCGACGGGGCCGAGGACGTACTCGTCCGCGTCCACAGCGAGTGCCTCACCGGCGACGTCTTCCACAGCATGCGCTGCGACTGCGGCGAGCAACTGGTCGCGGCGCTGACCCAGATCGAGCAGGAGGGCCGCGGCGTGCTGCTCTACCTGTCCCAGGAGGGACGCGGGATCGGCCTGCTCAACAAGCTGCGTGCCTACAAGCTGCAGGAGGAGGGGGCAGACACGGTCGAGGCCAACCTCAAGCTGGGCCTGCCCGCCGACCTGCGCGACTACGGCATTGGCGCCCAGATCCTCGGCGACCTCGGCCTGACCAGCATCCGCATCCTCACCAATAACCCGAAGAAGATCGTCGGCCTCGAGGGCTACGGCCTCTCGGTCAGCGAGCAGGTGCCGATCGAGTCCGCGCCCAACATCCACAACGAGGCCTACCTGCGCGCCAAGCGCGACAAGATGGGCCACTCGCTACACCACCAGGGCCTCGCCTTCGACGAGGAGATGATCCGCGACGAGGACGAGCGCGATGCCGCCGCCGAGGACGGCAAGGCGCATGGCTGAGTCGACCGCCTTCCTCGAGGACTTCAGCGAGGCCGAGCGCGAGCAGCTCGCCGGCCGGGAGTTCGCGGTCTGCGTCGGTCGTTTCTACGAGGACCTGGCCGAACGGCTGCTTAGCGGGGCCCGCGAAGGCTTCGAGCTGGCCGGCGTGCCGGCTTCCTCGGTCAGTGAGGTCTCCGTGCCCGGCGCCTATGAGCTGCCCTTCGCCGCCAAGCTGCACGCGACCACCGGCCGCTTTTCCGGCGTCGCCTGCCTTGGCGTCGTCATCCGCGGTGAGACCGACCACTACGACTTCGTCTGTGCCGAGGCCGCGCGTGGGATCCAGGACGTGCAGTTGGAGACCGGCGTGCCCTGCGCCTTCGGCGTGATCACCTGCGACACGATGGAGCAGGCCCTCGCCCGCGCCGGTGGCGGCAAGCGCGACCAGGGCCGCAACGCCGCCCTCACAGTCGCCCGCATGACCCTGCTCAAACAAGACGTCAACCCCTATCGCTGGCAAGTCCGCGACGCCTGAGCGCGGCATGCGCGACGCCGGGCGATCCCTCAGCTCGCGGGCAGGGTTGCGACCGGATAGCGGCGCAGGGTGCGATCTGACGTGACCAGCGTCAGTCCATCGATCATCGCTTGGGCCACGAGCATGCGGTCAAAAGGGTCGGCGTGGTGGTGTGGCATCGAGCCAATCGCCTTGGCGTGACGAAGCTGCACCGGCAGCAGTCGAAATTGGTGAGCTATCACGGCCTCGTCAAGGTTCTCGGGCGCGTGAAGTCTTTTCTTGGATCGCTTGATCGCTATCTCCCATGGGCTGATCACGCTTACGAAGACATCGTTGTCTTCGTCGGAGATGGCGTCCTTGGCTTGGCTGGACAGCAGGCGAGGTTCGGCGAAGACCCAGATCATCGTGTGGGTATCGAGCAGCAGCTTCAACTGTCCTCCGAAGGGCCCTCGCCGCTGGGAAAGATCTCGCCCTCGAATTCGCGCGAGGTTTCCTGCTTCATCTCCGCCCATTCCGCCAGGGACGGAACGTCGAACTTTCCCTCCCAGCCGCCGAGCTTGCGCTTCCCCGCCTTCTCCTGAGGCATCGGCACCAGCTTCGCCGCCGGTCGGCCCGCACGGGTGATCACGATCTGCTCGCCGCCCTCAACGCGGGCAACCAGCTTTGACAAATGGGTCTTCGCCTCATGCATGTTCACGCTGGCCAAGTCCTCGGCACTCATTGTTCGCCCCCTTCGACGAGGAATGCTGAAATCCAGTTCAGCATTAGTCCACTTAGCTAACTCGCGATCACGGTAGCATGCCCGACCCGATGGCCAAGGTATGCCACAGCTGCGGCAAGGGACCGGCGTTCGGCCAGTCCCGCAGCCACTCGATGGTCGCGACCAAGCGGCGCTTCGACCCGAACCTGCAGAAGGTGCGGATCGTCGAGAACGGGCGACGCCTCCGCACCTACGTTTGCACTAGGTGCCTGAAGGCAAACAAGGTCACCAAGGCCGCGTAACTCGCTGGCTTAGAAGGTGGTGGGAGCCCGGTGGGTCTCTGGGCGAATTGATATCGCACGCGCCTGCGGCGCTTAGCGACAATCGAAGTGCGCGGCTGGCGCCGCGCCTAGAACCACTCGTAATTCGAAGCGCGGCGCAGCCGCGCTCTCAAATTGTCGCTAAGCGCGAAGCGCGTGCGATATCAATTCCGGATCAGGGCCACCGGCACCTCCCTCAGGGGTGCTTTCCGAATTACTCAGCAGCCGGCGCGACCACAGGGTGCTCGCCCGTAGGCGACGGATCGCCCTCTGCTGGCTCCACATGCAGCCGCGGCAGGATGCGGTCGAGCCAGTCGGGGATCCACCAGGCGCGCTTACCCAGCAGCTGCATGATCGCCGGGACGAGGACCGAGCGGATGATCACCGCGTCGATGAAGACCGCCGAGGCGAGGCCGAGGCCGAAGAGCTTGATGATGCGGTCTTCGCCGAGCATGAAGGAGGCGAAGACGGCGACCATGATCGCCGCCGCGGCAGTGATCACGCGACCGGTGAGGGCGAGGCCGCGATTGACCGCCTCGCTGGCGTCCTTGCTGTGTTCCCACTCCTCGTGGATCCGCGACATCAGGAAGACCTCGTAATCCATCGAGAGCCCGAAGACGATCGAGAAGAGGAAGATCGGGAAGAAGGAGATGATCGGCCCGGTGGCGTCGACCCCGATCACGCTCGCGCCCCAGCCCCACTGGAAGACGGCGACGATCAGGCCGAAGGCGGCGCCGATCGAGAGCAGGTTCATCAGCACCGCCTTCAGCGGCACCAACACTGAGCGGAAGACGATCATCAGCAGCAGCGCTGAGAGCAGGACGACGACGCCGATGAAGAGCGGCAGCTTTTCGGCGATCGCGTTGCCGAAGTCCTCGAATATCGCGTTGATGCCGCCGACATGGACCTGGGCCCCCGTCTTCTTCTCGATCGGCGGGATCACCTCGCCCCGGATGTGGTCGAGCAGGTCGGTCGTCGCGGCGCTCTGCGGTGAGGTGGTCGGGTAGAGCTGGAAGACACCGACGGTCTTATTGGGGTTGAGGGTGACGTCCGTGACCGCTTCGACCCCTTCTTCGCCCTTCAGCTGCGTGCGCAGGTCGTTCAGCGCTTCGTCGTTCCCCTTTTCGGGGAGTTCGGCGACGAGCACGAACGGCCCGTTGAAGCCGGGCCCGAAGCCTTCGGCGAGCAGGTCGTAGGCTTCGCGTGTGGTCGATCCCGCCGGATCGGTGCCGGCGTCATTGGTGCCGAGGCGCAGCGAGAGGGTGGGGATGCAGAGGACGATCAGCAGGCCGCCGGAGAGCAGCGCCGCCACCCACGGCCGGCGCTGGATCCGACCGCTCCAGCGGAACCACCAGCTGTTCTCGTCGATGCTGCGGGCGCCGCTGCCGAGGAAGGGAATGCGCAACCGGTTGACCCAGTTGCCGACCAGCGACAGCATCGCCGGCAACAGGGTGAGCGCCGCGATCATCGTGCAGAGCACCGCGATCGCCGCCGCGGTCGCCACTCCGTAGAGGAAGGGGAGGCCGAGCAGCAGCATCCCCATCAGCGAGATGATCACCGTGATCCCGGCGAAGAGCACTGCCCGGCCCGCGGTGTCGACAGCGGCGATTGCCGCCTCCCTCTTGTCGAGCCCCTCGTCGAGACCGTTGCGGAAACGGGTGAGGATGAAGAGCGCGTAGTCGACCCCGACGCCGAGCCCGATCATGAACGCCAGCTGCGGCGCGAATTCCGCCGTGTTGAAGACGTGGGTGAAGAGCGTGATCCCGCTGATCCCGACGCCGAGCGCGAACAGCGCGGTCAGGAGCGGCAGCCCCATCGCGACGACCGAGCCGAAGCTGATCAGCAGCACCACCACCGCGGCGAGGATTCCGATCCCCTCCGAGGAGCTTTCTTCTTCTTCGCCCCGGACTTCCTCGACCGGGGACCCACCGGTCTCGACCCGGAGGCCGTTGCCCCCCGCCGCCCGGGCGGTGTCGACGATTTTCTTGACTTCGCCGTCGTTCAGCTTGTCGGTCGTGACGTCGAACTGAGCGGTTGCGTAGGCGATCTTGCCGTCTTCGCTGACTGCGCCGGCGCCGCCCTTTTCGTAGGGGCTGGAGACTTCGCTCACGTGGGGCAGTGCCGCGACCTGCGTGAAGACGCCCTTCATCTTCTGTTCGATCGCCGGCGACTCGACACCCGATTCGGCCTTGTAGACGATCTGCACCACATCGCCCGCCTGCGCGGGGAAGCGGTTTTCGAGCAGGTCGAGAGCGTCCTTGGAGTCGGAGCTGGGCAGGCTGAATTCTTCAGTGAAGTCGGAGCCGACCGAGCTGGCAATCATGCCGAGCCCGATCAGGGCCACGATCCAGGCGGTGATCACCGTCTTGCGGTGGCCGGTGGTCCAGGTGGCGAAGCGTCGCATCGAGCGTCGCACCGTAGCGAACTCGTCCGTTGGATTGCAGCGCCTGTCCGACAGCTAGATTTCGGCTGATGCCCGATCCCTCGATCGTGCGCTTCCGGCGCGTTGTCAGCTCCGCCTACGCCAACCTGGAGGCCCGCCGCCAGGAGGTCAATGACCTCAACGTCTTCCCCGTTGCCGACGGCGACACGGGCGACAACATGGCGATGACGATGCGCGCCGTGATGGAGGAGCTCGACCGCCTCGACGGCATGGAGGTCGACGAGGTCGGCCGCACGCAGCTGGTCCAGGCACTGGCCCGGGCGGCACTGATGGGCGCCCGCGGCAATTCCGGTGTGATCCTCAGCCAGATCGTTCGCGGCGCCGCCGAGGAGCTGGCCAGCCGGCCCGGCGAGCTGATCGACCCGGTCCTGGTCGCCTCCGCCTTCGCCAGCGCCGCCGATGCCGCCTATGACTCGGTGCGCGACCCGGCGGAGGGGACGATGCTGACCGTCTTCCGCGAGATGGCGCACTCGATCGCCCGCCAGCTCGCCCACCTCGACGCCGGCAAGCAACGGCTCGAGCAGGGCGTCTCCGACGAGCTGCAGGACGCGGTGCTGGCCGAGGTGCTGGAGCGGGCGATCGCCGACGGCCAGCGCGCGGTCGAGCGCACTCCCGAGCAGCTCGACGTGCTGCGCGAGTCCGGGGTGGTCGACGCCGGCGGCTACGGCCTGGTGCTGATCCTCGCCGGCGTCGTTGCCGGCCTGCGCGGCGATGAGGACGCCGTGCCGGAGGTCAACCACCACGAGGCGCCGAAGCTGAGCCAGCCCCACCACGAGGACAGCCGCTTTCGCTACTGCACTAACTTCATCGTCTCCGGCAGCGGCCTCAGCAGCCGTGACTTCCTGCCGCGGTTGGAGGGCCTCGGCGACTCGGTGCTCGTCGTCGGCGACGAGGCGACGCTCAAGGTCCACGTCCACACCGACACCCCCGAGGCCGCGGTCGCGCTCTTCGAGGACGCGGGCGAGGTGACCAATCTCGACGTCGCCGACATGCGCGCGCAGATCGCCGAGCGCCGCGCCCGTCTCGAGGGCAGTCGCAGCGGTGCCCTCGCCGTCGCCGCCGGCGAGGGCCTCGAGCGCCTCTTCGCCGAGCTGGGCGCCCACGTCGTCCCCGGCGGCGAGACGCTCAACCCGTCGACCTACGAGCTGCTGGCCGGCATCCACCAGGTCCCGGCCGAGGAAGTCCTCGTCTTCCCCAGCTCCTCGAACGTGATCATGGCCGCCGAGCGCGCCTGCGAGCTCTCCGAGAAGCCGGCCCGGGTGGTCTCGGCCACCTCCCAGCAGGCCAGCCTGCTGGCCCTGGTCGAGCTCGATTCCGAGGCTACGCTGGCGGAGAACGCCGAGCGGCTCGAGGCGGCGCTGGCCACGGTCGCCGCCGGCGGGGTCGCCCCGGCCGCCCGCGACGACGCCCAGGGGCGCTTCCGCAGGGGCGACGCGGTCGGCTTCGCCGGCGAGGAGATAGTCGCCTGGGGTGGCGCCGGCACGACCCTGGCGGCGACGATCGAGAAGCTCGCCGAGGGGGCGGAGATCGTCACCGTGATCGGTGGCCAGGACGCTCCGATCGCGCTCGACGAGCTCGATCCGCACGTGCCCGACGGGGTCGAGTTCGAGACCCAGGACGGCGGCCAGCCGAGCTGGTGGTGGCTGCTGGCCGCCCAGTAGTGCGCGCCTTCGCGAGTGATTCCGAGCTGACCCAGGCCCAACTGCGCGAGGCGCCGGTCCACTGGCCGCGAGTGAGCGCCCTCGACGTCTCGCTGCAGGCATTGGAGGGGGTTGGGCCGAAGCTGGCCGAGACCGCGGCCGACGCCGGAATCGCCACCGTCGGCGATCTGCTCAGCCGCTTCCCGCACCGCCACCGCGACCGCCAGATCGTGCCGGTGGCGAGCCTCGAACCAAAACAGCAAGCGAGCATCGCGGTCGAGGTCCTCGCCAACGCCGGGCGCCCGTTCCGCCGCCGCGGTCTCTCAATCCTCAGCGTCAAGGTGGGCGACGAAAGCGGCACGATCAGGGCGACCTGGTTCAACCAGCCCTGGCTGGCCTCGAAGCTGACCGAAGGCACGCAGATGCTGCTCACCGGCTCGGCCGACAAACGCGGCTTCCGCGTCGCCGAATATGAGTTCAGCGGCGACGCCCGCGAAGGCCTGGTTCCCGTTCATCCCGGCACCGAGCAGCTCAAAGCCCAGCGCCTGCGGCAGTGGATGGAGCAGGCGATCGGCTCGGTCGACAACGTGCTCGAGCCGCTTCCAGCCGAGCTGCGTGCCCGCCGTGGTCTTCCGGGTGCCGCCGACGCGATCCGCGCCGTGCACTTCCCGGAAAGCAACGAGGAAGTCGAGATCGCGCGCGAGCGGCTGCGCTTCGAGGAGCTCTTCCTCTACCAGGCGATCCTGGCGACGCGAAAGCGGTCGCAGCGCACCGCACGGCCGGCGCCGCGGCTCGGCAAGCCGGGCGAGAGCGTCGGGCGCTGGGTCGAGTCACTGCCCTTCGAGCCGACGCGGGATCAGCTCAAGGCATTCGATGAGATCGACGCCGACCTCGACTCCGGCGAGCCGATGCAGCGGCTGCTGATGGGCGAGGTCGGCTCGGGCAAGACCGTGGTTGCGCTCTACTCGATGCTGCGGGCGCTCGAAGCCGGCTTCCAGGCGGTGCTGATGGCGCCGACCGAGACCCTGGCCGAGCAGCACGCGGTCACCCTGGGCAAGCTGCTGGCCGAAGAGGCGACGCCGTTCGCGCTGCTGACCGGGGCGACGCCGGCGCCGCGGCGCCGCGAAGCACTGGACCGTCTCGCCAGCGGTGAGCTGGGCCTCATCGTCGGTACCCACGCCCTGATCGAGCCGACCGTCCAATTCGCCCGCCTCGGCCTCTGCGTCGTCGACGAGCAGCATCGCTTCGGTGTCGCCCAGCGCAAGGCGCTCGACTCCAAGGGCGTCGAAGGCTTGGCGCCGCACATCCTCCACATGACCGCGACGCCGATCCCGCGCACGCTCTCGCTCACCGCCTACGGCGACCTCGACACCACGGCTCTGCACGAGCTGCCCTCGGGGCGCAAGCCGGTGCAGACCCGCGTGGTCGAGGAGGACGAGCGTCCCGGTGCCTATGAGTTCATCCGCGGACAGCTGCGCGAGGGCCGCCAGGCCTTCGTCGTCTGCCCCCTGGTTGAGG
>Ga0207687_10000706_pt1 | contig 22640 bp, 39 predicted proteins | sample KBSM54metaG_FD_184399 | JGI IMG/M metagenome (GOLD analysis project Ga0207687, IMG submission 184399) | Miscanthus rhizosphere microbial communities from Kellogg Biological Station, Michigan, USA - KBS M5-4 metaG (SPAdes) (version 2) | ecosystem: Host-associated > Plants > Roots > Rhizosphere >...
CCAAGCGTTCGCCGGCACGATGCGCCCGTCGGTGGCCGGGATCATCAGTTCCGGTCCGTTCTCCCCGACGATGTAAGGCGTGCCCGCATCGAAGTCGCCGCCGCCGGCCAGGCCCGTAATGCCGGCCAGGTTCCACAGTCCCGTGCCGAACGCATCGCTGCCGCCGGCTGCCGTCACCAGGCTTTCTATGCCCACGCCGCCCTGGATGGCGCCCGCGCCGGCGACCGCCGCGGCCAGCATACCGGCGGCGATCGACGCGCCGCCCACAATGCCGGCGGACATTTCCGTCGCCGCGGTGGCGCCGCCCGTTTCGATGGCGATTTGCATACTGGCGCCCTGGCCGGCGCCCTTGCCGCCGCCCGATAGGATTTTCCCGATCGGCGATTCCGGGCCGAATACGTCGCCGAAAAAGTCCTGGAACAGCGCCCGCGATCCCAGTTCGATCAGTTGCCTTTGAATGTCGCTTATGAACGCGTGCGCCGCCTGGCTGGCGGACTGCGCGCCCGTTGCGAAGGAAGTGAACGCGTCGGTGGCGGCGTTTTCGAAATCCTCGCGGATGGTGCGCGCCAGTTGGCCAATCTGACCTTCCAGCGCCACGACTTCGGAATTCACGCGCGCCAGTTCTTCGGCGACGTCTTTGTTCGAGCCGGCAAAATCTTTATTGATGGCTGCCAGTTCGGCCTGATGCGCCTTCAGGTCGGCCAGCGCTTTCGCGGTCGCGATGTCCTGCTGGTGCATCAGTTCCAGGTCGCTGATTTGACCCAGGTTGCGTTCGGCGTTCAGTTTCGCGAACGTTTCGGTCAGTTCTTCGTTCACCCGCTTTTCGGCTTGCGTGGCCGATGCCAGTGCTGCCATGGCGCGTGCGCCGGCCTGCAGGTCGGGGATCACGTTCGGATTCAGGCTGATGTCGGCGATCGCTTTTTGCAGCGCCTGCGCTTCGGCCACCAGCTTCGGATCGCTGGTGGCCTGCGCCAGCGCCTGGATGGTGCGGTAGAGCGCTTCCAGGTCCGCCTTCGCGCGCGCCCGCGCGGCGGCTTCCTGGCCGGCGATCGCCAGGGTCCGTCCGCCTTCGGCGGCGGCGGCGGCTTCCAGATTCTGCGTCGCGACCTTTAACTGTTCCAGGATCGTGACGGACTGCGACTGGGCGGCGTTAAGCTGTTCGGTAATAGCCTTGCGGCTGGTCAGGCTCTTGTCCGCCCGGTCGATCGCTTCCTGCTGGTCGATGGCGATCGACCGCTGCGCCAGGTCGGTCGCGGCTTGTGCGGCTTCCTCGAAATGGCCGGTCAGGACCAGCAGTTGCTGATCCAGCTTCGAAAACGCGTCGACATCCTTCAGGCGCTGGATTTTATAAATCGTTTCCAGGTCGCGCTGGCCGATCACATCGCCCAGGCGCTCGCCGGCCTGGACGGCGGCGGTCCAGCTTTTGAACTGTTCGTCCGTGATCTGGTTTAGGTCATGAAGTTTTTTCAGTTCCTTTTCGGCGCGGTCTTGACTCAGGTCATTCAGCTTTTTCACGGAACTGGCCAGCGCGCCCAGCGTCAGGTCATAGGCCAGCGCCGCGCCCTGGCTTAACCCATAGGTGGCGGCCTGCTGTTGCAGCGTGGCGTCCAGTTTGCCCAGCTTTTCGATCGCACTGTCGATGCCTTTGACGTCGTTCGCGTTCGGCAAGTGGAACGCCGGCAGCTTCGACCGATCGGCGGCGGCCTTGTCGGCGGCAGCCTTCGTCGCCTTGTCGATTTCCGCCTGTGCGTCGGTGACGCTTTTGGCCGCCCGGCCCCATATGATCGCGATTTCATCGGCGCCCCGATCGCCGGTCGACTTCATATCGGCGAAGGTTTCCTGCGCCGCGACCTTGACGTCGACCAGCCCTTCCTTGAAATCCTCCCACGCCTGTTTCGGATTTTCGAACGCTTCCGCGACGGCGACCGTACTCTTGAACACGCCTTCGTTAATCGCGACGATGCCGGCCAGCGCTTTACCTAGGATCAGGAAGGCATCCACGGCCAGCACGGCGGCAGTCGCCACCAGGCGGAAGCCCGTCGCCACGATGTCGTCCATTTCCTGGACGTTGTCTTTTTGTTTCGCCCAGGCGACGACCGAATCGGTCAGTCTTTTCAGTTCCGGCTGGACGTCCGCTTCCGCGCGCGAAAATACACCCTTGAACGATTCGCTGATGCGAACCATGTTCTTTTCGAATTCGTCCGCGGCCTTCGCCGTGGCTTCGCTTACATTCAGGCCCAGGTCGACGGCTTCGTCCTTCGCTTCCTTGATGCCTTTCGCGCCCTGATTCAGAAACGCGATGAACTCCGGTCCGCTGCGACTGAACGTCTGCTGCGCCAGGGTGGACTTTCCGATCCCGTCGGCGTGTTTCGAAAACGAATCCGCGATTTCAAGTAGTAGCTGTTCGGTCGGCTTTAGCTTGCCGCGCGCATCGGTCGCCGACACGCCCAGTGCATTAAAGGTTTCGATGGCCTTTTCGTTACCTTCCGCCGCCTGGCCGGCGGTTTTGGCCAGCCGATCCAGTTGTGGCGTCAGGTCGTCGATGCCCTGCAGCTTCGCGGCGAACTGCAGTTCGGACAGTGATTCGACAGCGATGCCGACCTGCTGCGACATTCGTTCCAGGGCCGCGGTCGACTTCGCGATATTTTCCGCGAAGTCCAGCGCTTCCTTCAGGACTAGCAGGCCCAGGATGTTCTTGGCGACGCCACTGATGGCGCTTTCAACGTCCGACCCGAACTTCGAAATCTGCTGTGTTGCTTTGCCCAGTTGCGCGGTGAACTCGCCTATATCGGCCTGTAGCTTGACGACCAGTCGTGCGATGTCGGTCATTTGCGCTTCACCTTATGCGCCAGTGCGCGGAACATATTGAACACGCCCGACCTTTGTTCGGCCTCACGGCGTTCGGGCCGCTGCAGCAGGAAGTCGGCCAGCTTATGGTCGCCCTTGTAGGCCGTGCGCCTAATTTCACGCGCGACGATCGCGGTGTGCAAATTATCGCGATACGCGCCCCACGGTTCTTCGTACCAGTAGCGTCGCAGCAGGTCATAGTCCGATGCCCCCAGTTCCGCGACTTCCGATGGCAAAATTCCGACCGCCAGACTCACCCTGCACCTAAACAGTTCATCTGGCGTCAGACTTTTTTTCGCCGTCCTCCCCTGTGGTCAGGCCGCTGATTTTCAGGATCGCATTGAACAGCGGCGCCACCATTGCGCCAGGCATTTCGCCGACCGATTCGACCGTCTGTGCAGGCTTGACGCATCCGAACGAAACCAACAGCGCCGGCGCGGATTCCTGATCCTCCCTGGCCGCCTTTAACCATTGTGTTCGTTCGGAATGCGTCAACTCCCGGACCACGAACGATTCGCCCCGAACTTCCAGCGTCGCTTCTTGCAGCTTAAAACGTGTCATTTTCTTTTTCCTTCAGTTGTGGATGGATCGGATCAGGCCGTCGGCTTGGTCACCGCCCCGCTGATTTTCAGCGTGAAACTGACTTCAGATTTCGCACCGACGGGCGTGGCAACACTCCATCCCAGGATCGCCGCCTGGAATTCGAAGGTTTCTTCCGGCGACGTGTCATCCGCCAGCAGCCGGAACGTTTCGATGGTGTTGTTATCGTAGGCGGCATAAAGCGCCAGGATGGTCGGATCGCCTGAAATGTAATTGCACTTCAGGCTGATCTGCGCCCCGTCGGCCAGGCCGGCGCGATAGACGCGCGCATCGTCGCAAAGCGACGTCACGTCAATCTGCGGCTTTGATTCGCCGATGTTCCCGGTGTCGACCACTGCGCAGAAGTCTGCGAACGTCGGCGGCGAACCGGAACCTATCTGGAACGTAAATTCGTTCCCGATGCGAGTGAAAGAACTGGCTGGTTCGGTCATGTCAAATTACTCCGTTAGGTTGCTATGCCAAATGAACAACGTGGTCGACACCCGAAATAAACCAGGCTCAGGGTCCAGTAGCTGAATTTCCCCCTGCTGCCTGATCGAACCGACGTGGGCGCCACCCATCGGTCCACGAAAATCAATCAATGCGTCCCGCACCGCCGCCGCGACCTGCAGCGATAGCTGGTAGGTTTTCGCGTAGCTGTCGAACTGGAACAGCGATTCGACCATCGGGTCCTGCGCGCAGTATCCCCCGTCCGCTACGTCGGTGATCTTAGTGAATACCACGAACGGCGTGACGATATTCTGCGGCGCGATCAGCCCGTAGACGCGACCGGCGATTAACGCGTACAGGTCGGCATCATTCGTCAGCCGATCGGTCAGGCCCGCTTCGATCATAGTGCCGACCCCGACGGCTTAATGGTATTGAAGAACTGAACAAAGCTGCCGCCCAGGGCGCTTTCGATCCGTTCCAGGTTCTGGTAGAACGCGGGCCGCAGCCAGGGATGCGGCGGAATCCAGTCGTCACCCTCTTTTTTGCGCTTGCGATTGTCCCTGCGATTTCGCTGTCCGCCGGTCCCGCTCGCCGTGCCGGCGCGCGTGAAATGGCCAAACTCCACGTACTGCGCCACGTAGTAGGCGGCCTTCGTCGGGCCGACCGCGGCAAAGGCGCGTTGCTTGTCCTTCGTCATGCCGGTCGTCAGCACGATGTGCTGGCGCGCATAACCAGGATAGGCCAGTTCGCCGGTGTAAAGCCGATGCTTTGTAACGCCGGATGGCGCGCTCGCCTGGGCCTGCAGTAGAACCGACGTCATGGCTTCTTTGACGCCGGCGCGCAATACCTTGCCATCGTCCAGGGCGCCGATGCGCTTCAGATTGTCGACGGCTTCTTTAAGCCCAGTGAGTACAACTGGCACGGCTAGGACCTGAAGCCTTCGGCACCGCGTTTCGTGCAAATCAGCGACAGCGTTTCGCGACCGCTATCCGAATCCGGCAAAACACTGTTTATGTCGTACACATCGGCGCCGTGCAAGACACGCATTGTTTCGACTATCCCAGGCCGCCAGCGGATCGTGATCGAAGTATCCATCGTCGAAGCGATTTGCTTTGCAATGAAATACTCGCGACCGCTTGCCGGCTCGATGACGGCTGGCACACCTGTTAGATAATCGGTCCATGTGTCGACAATCCCCCCTGTGCTATCGCGACCCGTCGTCCGGCTTTGCAACGTCACGCGGTGACGGAACCGTCCCGCCTGAATCGCTATCCGCCCCGACGGTCGAAGTAGGACTGGCATCAGGCCGCCCCCGTGGCAGCTTGCGGTCCAGCGCTTCGAAACGCCGGCGCAGCAGCGGCGGCAGTTTCCGGCGCAGCTTCAGGCAGGTCTGGCAAGCCATTGAGCGCTTCCCTCAGTTCCATGAACGGAAAACATTTCAGCGCCGAACCAGGCGAACAGTTCACGACTTCCGCGCGCGCCAGGAATTCGCCCGCCGCGCCCTTGAAGGTATTTAAAAACAGGTCATAGCGCGATCGGTAGCCGCGGCGCCAGGCATGATCGCCGAACCAGTGTTCGCCCCGCTTGCCGTGCATATCGAAGCCGCACAGGACCACGCGACGCACGCCGAAATGGATGGCCAGGTGGACCGCGGCAAAGCCTGAATTGTGGCCGGTTCGAAGGTGCGTGGGCCGCGGGTCGAAACCCTGGACGCCGCCGTGACTCATGACCGCGACCGATTCGTCGATCAGGTTCGGCACGCGATCGCCGGTCTGAGAAATGGTCACCTTGCGTCCCTTGAACGCCATGGCTTCCTTCGCGTGGTTGTGCCACCAGCGCGCATCGGACGCGTAAAGGATGTCCGCCCAGGGCGCCATCGCAGGATGGCCACCGAAGGCGACGCCCTGGTTATTCACGGCGATCGACCGGCAGCCGCTGGCGCGCACCGTGTCGGCGACCTGGCGCGTCATGGACGGCCCGCTGGCCAGCACGGCGCACACCTCGCCTTCCCATTCGCGTTCGACCTTCCAGGTCATGCTAGGGCCGGATCGCGGTGACGCCATAACAGGTCCATGGCGGATTGCGACAGTATCTGCGGGGATCGGAAGGCATCACCGTCCCGATTCGCGTAGAGCGCCCCCAGGACCAGCAGCGTCGCGGACACCACTTCCTGCGGGATGTTGTCGGCGATCGGCTCGCCAAATTCGTCGACCCAGTCGAACGCCGTTTCGTAGATGTCGGTTTTCAGGTAGTCGATGACCGTCGATGATGCTTGCCGGCGCGCGCGGTTTATCAGCCCGTCGTCCATATCATGATCGACGTTTAGGTGCGCCTTCGCTTCCGTCATGGTCACCAGGTTGATCGGTGTCGGCGGCGTCACTTTGCGTCCCTCCCGTCGCGCCCTTTCTTTACGGCCAGCATCCAGGTGCCATCCGTCCCAGGCTTCGACGTCGTCGTTTCCTTGGCGGTCCAGACGTTGCCGCCGAAAGTGACCATCAGGCCGACGGCATAGGGATGTTCGCTTTCCCGCCACACACCGACGTGTTTCGGATATGGGATAAACAGTTCCCGCACGACGACCTCGCCGCGCATGAACATCAGCATCCGGCGATCGTCGTCCAGGACGACCGCGTCCACGTCCAGGCCGTCGGCGCCGTCCTTCGGCATCGGCAGGCCGGCGATGTAATCGTCGACCCGCTTTCGGAATGCGCGTTCGACATCCAGAAGCCACTTCGCCAGGCCGGCGTCCAGGAAGTCGCGCACGTCGTCGATGGTCATCGACTTGCCAGGATCGCCCGGCTGCCCGTCCTTTCCGTCCCTGCCATCCTTGCCGTCTGCGCCTGGCGTTCCTGGCTGACCAGGTTGTCCAGGTTCGCCCTGGTCGCCTTTGTCCCCCTTTTCCGGGACCCTGGCTTCCAGCGCCTTCAGCCGATCGACCAGCGGCGTGACGATCGCGCTGACCTGGGCGGCTAGGGACTTCGCAATGGCTTCCGCATTCATAGTCCGACCGCCTGTTTCAGCGGACCGATGGCGTCCGCAAAGTGTTTTCCGAAATCCGCCGCGGCCTGGTCGCCGTTCGGGTCCGATTGATTCGTGAGCGCACCGCCTGGCGCACCGCCGCCGGCAGGTGCGGGACTGTCGTCGCGTTTCGCCAGCGCGGCCAGCGAATAGTTCTGCACCTGCAGGTATGGCGAGTCACCGCCTTCGACGGGCGGCAGGTTTTCCTTCAGGCGCGCTTCGTTCGGCGACATCATGCCGGCGCTGATGCCGGTTTTCCAAGCGTTGAAACGCGACGCGGTATCCATGCGCAGCAGCACTTCCAGGTCCAGCTTGACCGCCATTTCCAGCGCGGTGCCGGCCTCGTAAAGTTCCAGGCCGTCGGTCAGCCCGCATTCGACGCCTTCCATATGCGTCTGCAGGCACTGGCTCCAATACTGCTGTGTTAGCGATTCGATGTTCGTATAGGTCGGCGGCGGTGTGACGCCGACCATGAACGCCGGCACGCCGAAGGCGCTGCACACCATTTCCGCCGACAGGCGCAACTGTTCGACCTGCTGGGCCGCCGCGGCGGTGATCGTGATCGGTTCGAACTTTAGCCCGTCGCCCAGGACCGCGACGCGCCCGACATTGTGCCCGCTGAACTTATCGTTCCATTCTTCCTTCAGCCGCGCAGCCGTGGGATCGGAAATCGCACCTGGCGCGGTCAGGATGCCGGACGGCTGCGCCATATTTTTGAAAAAGGCGGCGGACGCCTTTTGCATGGCGTGTCCCTGGATGCCTGGCAGCGAACAGGCGAAAATCGGCGATGTGCCGATCAGCGGGTGAAACAGGCCCGGCATCCGGTCATGGATGATTTCCGATGACGGGACGATCACCGTGGCGTCATACACTTCGGACAGCGGGTCCAGGCCCAGGCTGTAATAGATACTGCCATCGGGCGTGACCAGGGGACGCACGCGCGTCGGGTCCAGGGGATACAGGCGCACGACGACGCCGCGATTATCGCGCTGTTTCAGGATGTAGGTATTGCCGGCCAGCAGCTTTGAAATCATCCACTGCTGCAGGAACTGTGACTGGGACTGGTAGCCGTTCGGCTTTCGGACCACGGGCGCGAAGGCGGAATTACGTTCAACTTCCTTCCAGATTTTATCGGGCGTCTTTTCCATCAGGCGGATCGGCATTTTGCCGATGTCCTGAGCGATGCGCGTCACGCACGCGAACACGGGCGTGAACGCCAGCAGTGTTTCGCGCCGCAGCGTGATGTTCTGCTGCCAGGCGCCAGCGAAGCCTTCGCGAATGATTGGCCACCAGCCACCGCTCGATTCGGACCAGTGCGCGATGTCGTCGGCGGATTTGCGGCGGCTGAAGCTGATGCTAAACGGCCCGATGCGCACGGGCCTATTCTCCCGTCGCCGCGACGGCCCCGATGCGGCGCGCGCGCGTGGGCAGGCTGGTCGCCACTTTGCCCCGCATGGAAATGCCGCGCGGCGCCAGCGGCGGTTCGCGCGTCGCGGATGCCGTGGCCGGCGCCAGGGCGCCGACACCGATCGCAGCCATCATCTGCGCTTCGTTCGGCGGGCAATCGAAAATATCCCCGCGCTGGTAGATGGTGCGGCCCAGCGTCAGGCGGTTCTGCAGAATCTTTATCAGCATGTTGCCCCCTACTCTAGAAGCTGGGACCGCGCCCGGTGTTTAGCCGAACGCGGTCCCGTCCCTGACTAACGCGAAACCTTAATGGGTCCCGTCGTAGTCGATGTCGTCGATGATCGAAACGGCGGCGGACCGACGCTTCTGCCAGTTGATGAACCGTTCGGCGCGCAGCGCGACGGAATTCGTCTGGAACATCGACACCAACTGCGCAGCGGTCGGCGTGCCCGAATTGCTGCTAGGTGTTGCCGTCATTTCCAGCGATGCCTCGCGACTTGCGTCGATGGTCACCGCGCCGTCATCCGCCAGCCAGATGTCCGAAGCGTTGACCAGGATCATCATCGCACCGCCCGATTCGTCCGGGACGTACTGCGACACGATGACCGGAATGCCCATCAGCGTTCCGCCGTTCATCGTCAGCCCTGGGAACTCAGGCTGCCCGAACGCGTTGAACAGCAGCGAAAGCTGCAGCGCGGTCGTCGCCTGCATGATCCACACCGCGCTGGTCGGCGCGATGTTGGCGGCGATGAAATCGCCCATCGCCGTCGCGATGTCGGCCCGAACGTCCGCGGCTGCACCGCCGGCGGAATGATGCGGGACGATGCCGTGGGTGATGGACGCCGGCGACACGTTCGCGACAGCGGCCAGCGTCGGATCGACGAAGTCCGTGTCCAGACGTTCGATCAGCGCCGCGGCGACCGCGTCGCGCACCAGCGCTTCGGCGGACGGATTGCTGAAGCGCAGCAGTTCTTCCGTCAGCACGGCGATGGTCGCCACCTTGTACCAGCCCAGATAGGTGTCGTTGAAGTCCACTTTGGTCAGCGGCTTCGCCTTACCCTGGCCGACCCAGTAGCCGGTTCCACCCGACGTCTGTCCACGGATGTGAACATTGAACGGGATGTGACGCAGCGACGGGATACCGCCCTGGCCGAATTTGCCCAGGATCGTCATCGGGCGTAGGAACTCGATGAAATCGCCGGCGAACTGGTTATAAGCCACCAGCGGCGACGCCCAGGTCGCATCGGTCGTGGTGCCAGCCGCCACCGACTTCTGCATATCGGCGACCAGGCTACCCTTTAAGCCAGCCTTGATGACCTGCGCGATTTGCGGCGTGTCGGGATAGTGCAGCCGCGCCAGCGTCAGCGCCTGATTCATATCGCCGATCGCCGCGCCCATGCACTTGACGTACCGGGCGAACATGATGCCCGGTTCCAGCTTCTTCGTGATGTGCGTGGTGCGCACACCCGATCCATCGCCGTTCGCCTGGCGGCGGACAGTGGTCGGCTCCGGCTCTGTGCCAGTCTCGCCTTCCCCGCCACCTTCGTCGTCATCGGGACCGCCGACGCGCCGGGCCTGGACGACCTGCAGCTTTTCGAGCCGACGCAGGTCCTTCAGTTCCTTGTCGATGGACTCGATGTCCGCCGACAGCGTGTCGAATTCTTCCTGTTCGGACGCGTCCTTATTGCGCGAATCCTTCAGGGCCTTTTCCTGGACAGCGTTCAATGCGGCGACCTTCTCCGCACGCGTGGCCACGAATAATTTGATCTGTTCCGACAGTTTCACTTTCGTATCCTTTCAACTTCAAACATTGACCGCGACGGCGGGAATGTGGACCTGCGCCGCACCGTTGCCGAACGTGGCTGGTGGACGCACGGTCAGGAAACCACAACGTAAAAACGCTTCGACCGCCGGCGCGTGGCCGACGGCGAACCTAAAGTCTGATCGTCACCGAACCGGATCAGCCCGCGATAGCGCACACCGCTGGTGCCGCCTTCCAGGTAGAACAGGACGGCGCGTTCCACGCCGCCGCTTTCGGCGGCGTATGCCTGCGCATCGGTGACGGACAGTTCCGGCGGCGACTCGCCATTGCCGGCGGCGTCGATTTCGACGCTGACATCCATCAGCGACGCGCCGTCGCCCAGGTAGGCGGACAGGTCCACGACGTAGTCGATCACGTCGGCGCTGTACTTGCCGGCCAGTTCCAGGATCGGTTCGGGCGTGCTGTTATCCATCAGCGATTAACCCCGCAATGTTCCAGGCAATTTCGCACAGCAGGACCAGCGCGCCGATCGACATAAGCCAGCCGATCCCCTGGACCCAGGCGGGATATTCGGGTGGCGGCAGCGGTCGGCGTTCGGGAAGGATCGCACCATTGCGGTTCATTCCTCGATTTCCCGCCGCACGGCGAAGTATTGCGAAATCGCATCGGGCGGCGCCTTCGGTTCGATCGGCGTGCGCTTCATGCCCAGCCGGATGATCCGGCGCGGCTTGGGCGCGATCACCCGATCGCAGCTTTTGATGACCGTAATGCTGGCATCGGCATTCGCCGGGATCGTCACCGCGGACAATTCCAGCCAGGCCCATTTCAGGAACCGATAGCCGCCGGTATCCTCCATGTAGCTGTACTCAATGGGCGCAAAGCCGATCGACAGGCCGCGCACCAGCTTGTATTTCAGCGACTGCCAGGCTTCATCCAGCCGGTCCTTTAGCCGACCCGGTTCGTCGATCTTGACCATCTGAATGCGCGCGGCGATCCCGTCGTCCGACGTTTTGGCCACGGTCACGTGCCCGACCGGCTGTTCCGAATCGTGCTGCCACAGGAACGGCAGCGGCAAATCGAACACCGCGCCTTTCGGCTCTACGATGTCGCCCATGCGATCCGCCGTCGGCGTGGTCGCGATGCCTTCCAGCGCGCGATCGGCTTCGTCCAGGGATTTAACTTCGAACTGCGACCAGGCGCGTTGACGCAGTGGCGTGCCGTCCGACTTTTTCAAAAAACGCATGGTGATCCCCCTTCAGATATTTTCGCGGATGCGAAGGATGGCCAGCGCGCCGATTTGATTGGCGACGCTGTCCAGCTTCACGTTCGTGGAGTCCAGGCGCGTGTTCGTTTCCTTGCGCACGGTTTCCACCCGTTCGCCCAGTTCGCTGCGGAAGCTGTGCAATTCGGTGCGCTGTTCCTCGCGTTTGCTGGCGGTTTCCGTTTTCATTTCGGTGAACATGGCCTTCGTTTCGACGCGGAAGTCGTGCAGTTCCTTGCGGATGTGTTCGCGCTGCCGTTCGGCGTCGGATGCGAAGGCGGCTTCCATGGTGGCGATACGCGTTTCGGTGGACTTTACGCGCGCCTCCTGGTTTTTATAGACGATCAGCAGCAGCGCCCCGCAGGCCGCGGCCAACAGGCCCAGGATCTGACTGACGTCCATTACCACGGCATCAGCGCAATCGACAGCACGGCCAGGCCCAGCGCCTGCAGGTCCAGCTTCGAATCGTGATTGCCATAGCCGAAGGCGCGCACCGCGAACAGGACCGCGGCCACGATGAACATCGACAAATGCAGCATTGCCTTCATCGGTCAGGTTCCTCCTACGAACATCATCTGATATTTTTTCGACGACGACGGATTGCGGGACATCAGTTCGACCGCGTTGAACGTTGCCATCAGCGGGTCGATTTTCCCGGACCCGGACGCCTGTTTCGTGATGATGATGGCGTTCCCGCGCGGCTCCACGCGCGCGTTCTCCGCGCACCAGCGTGTCAGCGGCTGACAGGCGGTTTCCATCGACCCTTCGGCCAGCTTGCGTTCGCAGGTGCGGATCGCCGCGGTCAGGCGCCAGCCCTGCGGGATGCCGACAATCTGGCAATCCTTGTCCTCCGGTCCGCGCAGGCCGCGCCCGATCAGTTCGTCGATGATCCCGCCGATCGCCGCCTGGTCGATGCCTACTTTCCACAGCTTGCCGGACACCATGACCTGTTCGACCACGTCCCCGACCTGTTCGACGTCATCGCCGATCGTTTTGACGATCACCAGGTCGCCGTCGGCTTCAAAATCCCGGTATATCGCGATGGCATCCTTGTTGCGTTCCAGGGCGATTTCGTGGAACCAGGCTTTCGACCAGGTCAGCCACTTGCTATCGCCCGTGCGCCCACACACCGTCAAAGCCAGCATATCGTCCAATCCACCGCCGTCGATCCCGACGACCAACACGTCGGCTTGTTCGATCAACGTGGCCAGGTCATGCGTGCCGGCGCTCTTGCGCCAGTATTTCGCGCCGACCCAGTGATCGCTGTGCAGCGCCAGGCCGATTTCGATGTTTAGGTGCTGCGATGCCCAGCGCCTGACTTCTTCCTCACCCGATGAAACGGCGCTCGCGAAATCTTCTTCCAGGCGCGTGACCGTGATCGACCGCCCGCGGTTCGGATTGACCATGCCCCAGTTTTTCGGTTCGCGCCAGGCGCCCGATTTGACCATTGCCGGCGGAAATTCATACAGCAGCGGCAGCAGTTTCAAACGAGCCGCACCGTCGCGGACCTTGCGCGCCTTTAGAAGCTCTTGCCTAAAGACGCCGACCGGGACCCTTTCGGACTGTGTTGTGATGGTAATCATGAACGCTTCTGGCGAACTGATTAGACCGCCGCGCAATTGTCCCAGGACCCGGTCGGCATTCGCGTGTTCGGCAATGACGTGCAGTTCATCCAACAGCACGCCCGCCGGCTTCGTTCCAGTTAGGACCGACGGATCGAATGACTTGATTTTCAAGCTGGACCCGTTCGGTCGAAACGTAATCGTCTTTTTATAATCCTTGATGTGACACATCTTGCGCAGCGCATCGTCGCATTCGACCATGCCCAGCGCCTGGCTGAACGCCACTTCCGCGACCTGCTGCGTCGGCGCCACCAGGATGAATTCCGCGTTCGGGCGATCGCTGACGATCATCGCCGTGACCATGATGCCGGCGCTGTTCGTGGTCTTAGAATTTTTCTTCGGCACCAGGCAGAAAAATTCATTCACCGATCGGTGCGTGCCGTCCCAGCTCCCGAACACCGCGGCCACCAGGTCCTTAAACCAGTCCCCGCCGGCCTCCCCGAACGTCGGCTGACCGCTGACGTCAGGCAGCCTTAGCAGGTCGAAAATGGACCGCGCACGCTGCGCACGCGCCAGGTCCAGCCGCAGGCCCTTGGGCATCAGTGAGTCGCCGTTGCGGATGCGCTGTTCCCAGTCCACGCACGACAGGTCCGGCGTCGCGACGAAGCTGGGCGCCGCCTTTGGCTTCCGGGCGCCCCTCATGCCGCGTCCCGATTCGCCGACCCGATCGGCTTGACCAGGGCGGCCCATTTCCCGGTCCTGGCTTCGTGCAGTCCGTCAGCCTGGGCCTGGGCCTTTTTGCCGGGCGCATCGACCTTCGCCGGCTTCGTCGTGACGTCACGCGTGACGGTCTGACGCAGGCCCGCACCGCGATGTTCCACGTGGCGCAACAGTGCCAGGGCCATCTGATCCCGCCGCGGCGCCGGCGCCCGACCGCTGTTCATGACGCCCAGCATGTACGCGACGACCTGCGCTTCGGTGGATAACTTGGACTTGCCGGCCATAACCTAGGCCGCCCAGCCCGCCAGGACGGAAAAAAAGACGCGAAAAGGTGGGAACGGGCATTTCCGCGATCGCTGTTCTGAGACTTCGCGACCCCCCCGTGCCGGCAGCCTATCCCCCCTGGCCGCGCCACAGCGCGCGCTGCGCCACGATTGGTTTGAAGGCAGGCGCATGGCTAGGCCAGCAGGAACCGACCACGCTGGTCGGCCTCTGACTTCGCCTGGTGGCAGGGGATGCAGAGGGACTGAAGGTTCGATTCGTGGTCGGTGCCGCCACGGAACAGCGGCACAATGTGATCGACTTCGTCCGCTGCAGTGACACGACGGCGCGCAGTGCAGGCGCGGCACAGTGGTTCACGTTCTAGCTGGCGACGACGGATGGCCATCCACTTTCGGCCTGTCGTGCGCTGGAAGGTTGGCTCGGATTGTGGCGTAGGCAGCACGCGCGGCATGTTGCCGACGCGACGACTGATATTCGCGACCCGTGTCCGCTGCCCGCCACCCGATAGTCTGTCAGCCACGGGATGGCGTTATACAACAAAACGAATTCGAATAGTCGACCGTCACGGCGTGACAAGGTGACTATTGCGTGACGCCTTCCAGTTCGAACAATGCCTGGTCGACGGATCGGACCACGCGCACGTCCATGCCGTAGGTTCGCATTCGATCGGACTGATCGCGCTGATCCTGGGACTGCTGGCGCTTTCCGGTTTTCACTTCCAGCCAGATGCTTCGACCTGGCTTGCCACAGTGCAGGTCTGGCCAATCCTCCACGCTGATGCGCGTGACCTGCCAGCCGCACCGTTCCAGTGCAGTGACGATCGGCGGTTCGGCGTGGTCCCTGAAGCCGACGCTAGTGCGCCGTGGCACGGCTTAGGGCGGCGACGAATTGTGCGCGCAGGACGGGTTCGGTTTCCGGCGTTCGCTTCTGGATGGCTGACCAGCCGCCAGGTATGGCTTCAATCGCCGCCTGGACCGCTGCGGGTTTGATTTTGCCGTCACTGGCACAGAGCAATGCCCAGGCTTTGTTCGCTTCGGCTTCCTTCCCGTTCGGTGGACCTGTAGGCGAAACGAGCGCCTTATGGCGCACGTCGTTTCGCTGCGCCGCGGTAGAGTTATCCCCGTTATTCACGTTATCCACAGGCTTCATAATTCTTAATGACTCTGACTCTGACTCTGACTGTGTGACGTTACGGCGTGACGTCACGGAATCACGCGTGACGTCCGTGACGCTGTCCTTTCCCATTTTCCGCTGCCGGTAGCGCCTGGCGCGTTCGGCCATGGTGTAATCCCGGTCCCGATATTCCATGAAATTCAGCACTATGTAGCCGCCTTTGACCCTGGCCAGGCGACGGCCTTCGTTCGCCGGACTGCGGCTTTCGGGATCAGGATCGCACAGGCCGCGCAGGGCGCGCATACCTGGTTCGATGCCCAGCATGGCGCGGCGGATGATCCCAGGGCCGGCGGCTTCGATGAACCCGTACCAGCCAGCCGGCGCCTGCCAGCCGGTCGGTTCGTTCCTGTCGATTTCGAAGGTTTCGACGGGTTCGTCGAACTCCCTGGGCGTGGCCATTAGCAGCGCTGTCAGGAACAGCGATCGCGCGTCCGTGTTCAGCCAAACCGTCGAATCCAAAATCCCACAGTCCAGCTTCACGTATGGCATCGCGGTCCCCTACCTGGTTGAGTTTTCGCCCCGACGCGGAACGTATCACGGCGCGTCACGGCGTGACAATGTGCAGCGGCGCTATGCCGAAATTGCATTCCAGGAATGCAGATTAGTGATGGCGCCAGTGCAGCGCGACGACCAGCCAAAACGTCAGGTACAGGATCACCCGATCCAGCGTTTTCACCCGATCGGCACCAGCGCGCCCGACGATCGGATTTCCTGCAGCACGGCTTCGCGCACTTTGCGGAACCGGCGTTCGGCGTCGCCCGCCTTTGGCGCGCGGTCTAAACCGAATTCGTCATTCCAAAACATGATTTCGCGCGCCAGGGTTTCGCTGATGCCGAACAGCTTGGCCACTTTCGAATAATCCTCCACGTCGACCTGCGACACATCCAGGCCGCGCGCGCGCGCCACGGCGCCCAGGGCGCACACTTCGCCGGTCGCCGGATGCTGCAGTTCGCCTTCGATCAATCGTGGCTCTGGCAGTGCATCCATCGCCGCCAGCAGTTCCCGCAGGAATGCCTGGCCACGCTTGCCGCGAATCGCGCTGGCGCGCGCTCCTGAGAAGCGAATCATCGCCCATAAATCGTCGCATTCATCGCATTCATCGCTGAAACCGTGTCGACTCATAGCGTTATCCCCTTTAGTGCGCCTTCATCGTGGCGCATTCGGCATAGGCGGCCTGGATCACTGGCGCCAGGTCGTGCGCCCAGGCGTAGGCGACGCGCAGGATCAGCGTGCCTTCGCTCAACGGGAACGGTCCTTCGAACGTATAGCCGGCGGCCTTCAGGTGCCGTTCGAATACGGGCAGCTTCCAGGCTTCCAGGGCGACCGCGGCGGTTTTGTCGCGCGGCGGTGTGCCGTTGACGATCGCGTCCGTCATGGCGCGCGCGGCCTGCGATGCTGATTCGCGTTCGGGCAGGTCGCGAAGTGACTGACGTGCCGGTTTAGGTCTAGCTGGTGTTGCGCATCGGTCGGACGCGTGCTGATTTCATCGACCGGCATCCGTTTGCCCGACCGCGTCTGGAACCAGACAATCTCCGCACCGCAGCTTCGGCACCAGACGCGCAGCGGATGCTTCCGGCGTAAGTCGTCAGTCATGGTTAAGCCGCGCCTTCAGGGCCGCGCCCAGGCGGTGACGCACGACGCCCACGGAATTCATGCCGGGATCGAATATCTGCAGGGCCTGGCGCGTCTGCGCCAGTTCGGCTTCGGCACGGAACGCGCGTTCCCGGTAATGGGCGACCAGCCGTTCCAGTTGGACGATTCGACTATGCGGATGTGGCTTGCGACTCACGGCGTGCGCCACACTTGGACGGGTCTGGTGTGCATGTTGCTGGCGCCATCGCCGAATTGTTCGAAGCCGTCTTTCACGACAATCCGATCGACCGATGCGCGGCGAAATACACTGCCCCACGCGCAGTTTTTCGGCGGTGGCGGCAGTCCCTGGCGTTCGGCCCAGGTGCGCACGTCGAATGCGATGAAGCGGGCGCTGCCTTCCTCGCGAATGAAGCGTTCCAGGAAGCCGCGCGCACGCGCCGACCAGGACGGCACTTCCGCATCGGCGTGCGCCTTCGCGCGTTCCATGCCTTCGACCGCAGCGGCCCATGCCTGGCGGCGGTTCGCCGGCGCCGGGCGCGGCGTCGGTTCGGGTTCGGCGAACAGGTCTGGCTGGTCGGTCATTGGCCGGGACTCCCGATACTTTCCCCGATGCGCTCCGGGAATCCATTGCGATCGCTGACCTTATTGAACTTGATGCGCACGGCTTCATCCAGTTCCACGCCGGCGGCCTGCGCAATCAAGTCCAGATAACAGAATACGTCTGCGATTTCGTCGGCCAGTTGCGCGCGCAATTCGCTGTCGGACGCGTTGTTGCCTACCAGCCCATCGCGCGAACGATTTAGCTTTTTAATCACATTGCACAGTTCGCCAGTTTCGCCGGCCAGCGCCACGGCCCAGTCGCTCAGACTCCAAGAATTTAAGCCGGCGGGATGCCAGCGGTCGCTGCGCTGCCGGTTGAGTTTTGAGAATTGGCGAAGCCCGTCTAAGTTTATGAGTTTATCTGTCATGCCTGCCCCGATATTCGGCCAGTAACTGAACCTTCAGCGCCAGCAGTTGCGTGTCCTTCAGCGCCTTGCGCCGCGCGACTTCGTCAGGGTGATGCTGGAAACAATAGCCGTCCTTATCGGCCTGGCGCGTGCAGGGCCGGAAATGCCGACTGCGCGAATAGACCGGCATTAAGGACTTGCAGATTTCAGTCATCGGTCATAAACCCAGCCTTCCATGAAGGCTTCGCGCGCGGTCGAATACTCCAACTGTTCGCGCCATTCGGCGTCGCTGATGTCGGACCATGGCCAATGTCGCAGAATCCGCCAGCACAGCCAGCACACGCGCAGACGTTTCCACTGGAAGGCTAATTCCTTCATGGCTTCAGCGCTTCCAGGTCCGACAGCGCCTGGCACAGTTTGCAATTCGGACTGAAGGTGGCGGAATGATTGTGCGGGCGGTATTTCTTCGCCAATTCCGCAATGTCGGCCAGCACGCGCAGGACTTCGGCGGTTCGCGGCATAGCGTCCACCTGGACGCGATTGGCAAGCCTGCGAACTTCGTCAAGCGTCATGGCCTCAGACTCTCGAAATGTTCCAGCGCACTGCGCAGCGCGTTGAAGGAATCCTGGTCGCGATCCGCGATCAGTAGCACGCCTTGCGCATGGGCGGCGATATTGCCCAGGGCGCGCAGCATGGCCACATCGCGCGCCACGGACGCCAGGGCCTGCGGCTGGCCGGCGCACTTCAGTGCAAAGGCTTCCAGCCCGTCCGCCGTTCGCTGGACATCCGCCGGCGTCATGGCTGCGAACTCAGTTCCTGCAGCCGCGCCAGGGCGATGTCATTTCGCAGCCAGGCTTCCTTCCGGCGACAGCGATATTCGGCCAATTTTCCAGGGGGCGGCGGCGCGTGTGGATAACGCTGTCCGGCCATTTCGTCCTTCATCCGTTTCGTCGCCTGCAATTCCAGGGCGGCGTTCCAGACTTCGCGCAGCGCGCGCAGCAGGGCGCCGGTTTTATAGTCGGCTGTAATTTTCCGACCGTCGCAGGCGCTGGCCATTAACAGCAGGTCATCTGGCGTCATGGTTTCAGCCCCGCAGGTCCGTCTGCACTTCGCTGACGTGAATCGTCAGCACGATCCGCAGCCTTTCGCCAGGTTCGGCGATGACTTCCACCTTCGCCACGTTCGGAATGTCGATGTCATCCAGCGAGACATTGCGCACGACGCCGATGGCATCCTTTCGCAGCACAACTTTCGAACCGAACGTCATGACTTCAGCAGTTCCAAAGGCCGCCGCGCCCTGGCACGCTTCGCGGACGCCACGCGCGCCAGCCCGTGCCGCCTGCAATAATTTCCCAGCGCGCAGTTTGTATTCGACATCACGATGCCGCTCGCCTGCCTGAAGCAACCTGGATGCGCGCATGATCCAAGCGATCGGAACCATTGCGCTGTGTCGACCGTAGTCATCGCCGGCGCGGCTTCCGATTGAAGTCAGCGACCGCGCGTCGCAGCCTTTCGTATGGGCGCAGCGCGATCACGACGCTGGCGCCAGACGTGAAGTCCTTTGGGTCCAGGTCGGCGATCGCCTGGGCGGCGGATGCGATCGCGCGCAGCTTGCGATAGTCGCGCTCGCGAATGCAGCGGTGCGGACCGTTGCCCAGGACGCGATACTGGAAATCATCCGCCTGGCCGTAAAAGACCGACGGGATGCGCTTCACAGCTTCACCCATACCGGACGGAACGCCAGGCCCAGCTTCGCGGCGGTGTCGGGACTGACGGTTTTCCGAACGCCCGTGCTGATCCGATGCAGCAGCGAATAGTCCAGGTCGACCGCGGCGGCGGCCTTGCGCACGCTCCCGTGTTTAACAATAACGTCCTTTGCGGCTTTTTGCAGAGCGGTCATAGGCCGGGACTTTAGGCACAGGTCGTGCCTGTTGTCAACTTTGGCGATAGTGTTGACAACAGCGTAAACAGGCCCCACAATCGCGCCATGACTTACGCAACCAAAACGTGCCGCCGCTGCAAAGGAACGGGATTCGTCAGTTCTCCGGTCGTCTACTGCGGCGCCCCTGGGACCTGTTTTAGCTGCCATGGCATGGGCGTCGTTCCGGTCGATCCGTTCATTCGGAAAATCGGCACGAAGGGTGATTTCATGCTGCGCGAATATCATGGCGATCGCTGCCTGTGCCGCGGCTCTTACGAAGCCCAAAAGGCGGACGATATGTATGACGTCAGCACTACGGTCATCACCGAAGAACAGGCCCGCCAGTTTGCGCGCGACGGCGTGCGCATCGACGCCACCACTACAGGACGCTAACTATGAACACTTGCCGCACCTGGCTGTCCGCGACGCTGTCCACCGCCGACCGCGCGACCCGCCGCGACTACGCCGGCGCCGCGGTCCTGGGCGATCGCTGGATCGGCTACACGATCGAACTGCGCGACGCGCAGCAGATTTATGTCGGTCGCACCTGCTGCAAATACTGCGCGCGCGCCAAAGCCATTGACGCGCTGTTCGCCAGGAACGAACAGGTGACCGAATGAACGCCCGCAGTGTCCGCCGCGAAGTCCGCAATCCAGTCCTGGCGCTGCCCGCCTTCGCGCGCCTGGCCGCGCTCCCGGTCGAATCCCGCGACGCGATCGCCGCGATCCTGGGCGACCTGGTCACCGACTGCCGCGCCCGCGCTGACAAGTCCTGGCGCACGCACAAGGCGCCGATGGCGCTGTACTGGAAGGCGACCGGCGTCTATGCGAACCACTTGAAACGAGCGCTGAAGGTGAACCCATGAACAAAACCGAAGCCATGGCCGCGCTGCGCAAGCTGTACGGCAAAAAGGCCGCCTATCAATACAATGACAAGGCGCTGAAGGGCGACGAACTGCAGGCCGCGCAATGGGCTGCCACGGCTGCGCGCCTGGCGCGCGATACGCTGCGCGAACGGGTCGAAGCCATGCGCATCGAACTGCTGAAGGACCCGACCTATGTCGCGCTGAAGGCGCAACTGCACGACGCGGAAAAGGCGAAGGACGCCGCCTACGGTCGCAGCCGCGCCAGGCGCGTCACGGTCGGCTACCTGACCGGCATCGCGGGTCTGGAATTCTTCCACGTCACCGCCGAAGCCGACAACTTCCAGGACGCGATCGACCTGGCGCGCAAGGCGAAGTCATGAAACGCGCCAGCTACACCGAAGCCATCTACTGGATCGCGCACAATGATTCGGGCGCGGACGACCACGCCGATGATCCGGCGATCGTCAGCGAACTGGTCAGCGCGGTCCTGGTGGCTGACCTGTTCGACGTCCCGTCCGACAAGGTCGGGCGCGACATCGTCAAGGTTCGCCGGCGGGACGGCCTGGTGCCCGGACTTAACAATAATTGACCCTCCCCGCCAGGTGTTGACACGGACGGAAACATGCCCGACAATGTCAGCCATGGACATCGAAACACCTGACCAGATTCGCAGCCTGATCGCCGAAGGCGCCCTGTTCGTCGCGAACCACAGCGGCGGGAAGGACTCCCAGGCAATGCTTATCAAGCTGCTGGAAATCGTGCCGCCCAGCCAGTTGCTGGTCATCCACGCCAGCCTGGGCGAAATCGAATGGGAAGGCGCCCTGGAAGTCGCAGAGAAACAGGCACGCGATGCCGGCCTCCCCTTCATCGTCGCGAAGGCGACTAAGACGTTCGTGGAAATGGTCGAACGCCGTTTCGCCGACCGCCCCGATGTGCCCAGCTTCCCCAGCGCCGCCACCCGCCAATGCACCAGCGACCTGAAGCGTGGTCCGATCGAACGCGAAATCCGCCAGTACGCGAAGGCGCGCGGCGTCACGAAAATCGTCAGTTGCGCCGGCATCCGCGCCGCCGAAAGCGTCGCGCGTAGCAAGCAATCGCCGCTGCAGGTGAACGCGAAACAGTCGGTCGCCGGTCGGACCTGGATGTCCTGGTGCCCGATTTTCAAGCTGTCGACCGCCGACGTGTTCGCCACGATTGCCGCCGCCGGCCAGGCTCCGCACTGGGCCTACGCCGCCGGTAACGAGCGCCTGTCCTGCCTCTTTTGCATCATGGGTTCGAAGGCGGACCTGCAGAACGCTGCGAAACACCGCCCGGACATCTACGCGAAGTTTGTCGCCCTGGAAGAAAAGACCGGCTACACGATGCATATGTCCCGCAAAAGTCTGAAGGACCTGGTCGGGATTCCGGTCATCGTCGAAAAGGCGGCAGCATGATCGAACGCGTCCAAATGCCGCGACGTGACGACGGTCGACCAGTCCCGAATCCCGTGCGCTACATGTGCAGCGCCGGCCATCTGCATCCGTCGCACCGCGCCGCCGCGAAGTGCAATCAGAAACCACGGAAGGGAAAACACCATGGACAACAAAACGAAAGGAACTCCCTATGAGCGTTGAAGCTAAACGCGGCTGCGGCTTTCGCAAAGTCGGCGGCCTGTACCTAGTGGCGAAGGGCGCCGGCGTCGGCTGCGGTCGCTTCCCGATTCCCTGCGAAGTCTGCCCGTGCTGCAGCGGCGGCATCAAACAGGCGCGCGGCTGGACCTGGATCAATCCGTCGAAGCTGCTGGCCGGCCAGGACTGCGCGATCGCTGCCCAGGTGCCGATCGGCTCCGAACCGTGCATGACCTGCCCGTTCGGTCGCCTGGTGGCGCAGGAACGCGCCGGCCTAATCTGGATCGGCGAACAGTTCTATCCGACTCCCGAACACTTCCAACTGGAAGCCGCGAACCTGGGCATCAGCCGGCGCATCCGCGCGGTGCCGCGCGACTTCAAGCTGGGCGAAACGTGGGTCCTGATCGCACACCCGAAAGGCTACACCCGCGACGATGGCACGAAAGGCGCCGCGATCGTGTTCGCCTTCAAGCCGACGGCGATCGAAACCCTGGTGACGGAAAGCCAGGCGAAGGACGCAGACTTCATGGACGGCCTGGTGAAAAAGAACCTGACCGCGGTCGTGGTCCCCGACGACGATCGCGATCACCAGGGAAGCGTTTATGACAAGTCCGACGATGACGAACAGGCCGGCAAGCTGCTGCAG
>Ga0207687_10000709_pt1 | contig 22569 bp, 14 predicted proteins | sample KBSM54metaG_FD_184399 | JGI IMG/M metagenome (GOLD analysis project Ga0207687, IMG submission 184399) | Miscanthus rhizosphere microbial communities from Kellogg Biological Station, Michigan, USA - KBS M5-4 metaG (SPAdes) (version 2) | ecosystem: Host-associated > Plants > Roots > Rhizosphere >...
CCCACGAACTTTTCGGCCATGCCGGGGTCCAGATCGCGGGCAAATTGCATTGCGTAATTCAAGGCTTCTTCGCGATGATCCAGCGCGTACTGAATACTTTCGCGCATGAGGCGGCAGCTTTCGCGGGCCACATCAGGGTGCAGGTCGCGCCGCAGGACGTTGGCGCCCAGAGGCAGAGGAAGATCGTAGGTATCCTTCCACCAGCGTCCCAGATCGACGACGTTGTGATAGCCGCTGCGCCCGTAAGTAAGCTGGGCTTCGTGAATCACCAGGCCCGCATCGGCGCTGCCTTCCTGGATGGTTTCGAGAATACGATCGAAGGGAACCACGACCGCTTCGAAATCGGGCTGCATCAAGCGCAATGTCAGATACGCCGTGGTGAGCAGGCCGGGAACGGCGATGCGTTTCCCCTTCAGCTCCGCCATCGACAGGGGATGGGTGGCCACCACCATGGGGCCGTAACCATCGCCGACGCTGGATCCGGCTGCCAGCAGAACGTACTTGTCCGCGACATAAGGATAAGCGTGATAAGAGATGGCGCTTAGCTCATACTCTCCCACGCGAGCTTTCTGGTTCAGGGTCTGAATATCTTCAAGAACATGACGGAAGGTGAGCAGAGGGCTGCGGACTTTCCGGGTCGCCAGGGCGTAGAACATGTAGGCGTCATCGGAATCCGGGCTGTGCGCACACACGATTTCGGTGACGGCAGTTAGCATGGGACGTTTCAGATCTCATGATAACAAGCCCGACGACACGACGTGTTGTTACTTCGTGAATTCTAGAGTGCAGCGAGTTCGGCTTGCAGAAGCGCGAGCGCCTGCTCCAATGCCGATACGATTGCTGGAGCCTGGTCCAGTCTCTGTGTGCGTCCCAGCTGCTCCAGTTGAAACGCTGCGTCCTCCGCGGAGCGCGCACAGAAGTTTGCAACCGAACCCTTCAATCCGTGAGCTGAGTGCTCCAGCAGCTTGGCATCGCCGGTGGCGAGGGCCTTGTGAATGTCGTCCAGCGTGCGCGGATACTCATCCAAGAAGAGCGCGGCAATCTCCCTGAGCAATTCCAGATCCCCGCCGACGCGAGCCAGGGCGGTTGCGCGATCCATCAGCTGTTCGTCCAATTGTCTGCTCATTGTTTATGCACCGATCCAGAAACACCTATTTGCAAGCTATCGGCAGTTTCCGGCCGCTCAATACAGGGGCGACGAGCGCCTGATTCTAAACCACTTAATGTGTAGTATTATTCACAAGGAAAGTATTCTGGACAGAAGGATGCTCGAATGAAGCCTTTGGTTAGTCTGATTGCGGCGGCAGTCGCCCTGGCCGCCCTTCCGATCGCAGCGCAGTGGCCGAATTATGCGGTGACGAGTGCGCCTCGAACGCCCGAGGGCAAAGTGATTATGGACGCTCCTGCGCCCAAAGCGCCGGACGGCCATCCGGATCTTTCTGGAATTTGGGATCTACGCGGCCCGGGCGGACGGGGTGGTCCAGGCGGCCCGCCGAAAGATGGTCCGGGCGGTCCGAAAGGTGGAGCTCCCAAGGGCGGTCCGCCTCCAGAGCTGCCGCCGGGCACTCCACCGAATGCCACATTTAAGAATGTCGGCTCGGGATTCAAGGAAGGTCTTCCGATGCTTCCATGGGCCGCGGATCTCCTGAAGCAGCGCCGGTCGGAAAATAGTAAAGACAATCCGGACGCGCACTGCCTGCCGCTTGGCCTGATGCAGCTTCATATGCATCCCCAGCCGCGAAAAATTATCCAAACGCCGGGTCTGATTGTGATGCTATACGAAGCCCAGGGAGGCATCCGGCAGATCTTCACCGATGGCCGGCCTCTGCCCAAAGATGTCGAGCCCTGGTGGTACGGCTACTCGGTCGGCAAGTGGGACGGCGACACGCTCGTGGTGGAAACTACCGGGTTCCGGGACGACGTTTGGCTGGATATCGACGGCAGCCCGTTAACAGAATCCGGGAAAATGACGGAACGGATCCGGCGGCTGAATTATGGAACGCTGCAGACCGATGTGACGATTGAGGATCCCAAGGTGTACACCAAGCCGTTCACGGTGCGTGTGACGCACCGGCTGCTGCCGGACACGGATTTGATCGAGTTCATCTGCACGGAGAACGACCGCAGCGGTCCGCATTTGGTGGGCAAGTAGGACGGCGATCTTGTCGCCTGTCACCCTACGGCAGTGCGAAAACAACGACCGTATCGGACGCCGTGACGGCGACATACTGCTTGCCGTTCTTGCCCTGATACGTCATCGGGATCGCATTGCCCTGACGGTCGAGCTGTCCGGCCCATAGTTCCTTGCCGGTTTTCGAATCGAACGCGCGCAGGCGATTGTCGGTGGCCGCGCCGACGAAGACCAACCCGCTCGCGGTGGCCATGGGTCCAGCGCTGCCTGCGCCGCCCACGTTGCGCTTGCCTTCCGGCAGCGTCTGATTCGTACCTAGCGTGGTCTGCCAGGCGATATCCCCAGTGTTGGCGTTCACCGCGATAATACGGCTCCATGGCGGTTTGTAACACGGCATGTTGTTTACGCTGAAAGCGCCAACGGTGCCGTTCACGCGGTCATAAGGAAGATTCGCGTTTTCGTAACGCGTGCCTTCTTTCTTCTTCTCGATCCATCCGGTGAGGGGACTATCCTTGGTCTCTATAAAGATGTAGCCCGACTTGGGATCGGACGCCATGCCTCCCCAGCTCGCGCCGCCCGTGGCGCCGGGGAAGGAAATCGTTACTCGCGGAGGAGCGCCCTCCTCGTGAAACAGCCAGGGAGTGAACGGACCGTTGTTATAAAAAAGATTCTTCTCCCACAGTTCCAGGCAGGCTTTGGCGTGTTCGGGCGTGGTGTCGTCGGCGGTGACGATGTCTTCGCGCCGAAGACTGGTCCGCGCCAGAGCGGGGGGCTTCAATGGGAACGGCTGCGTGGGCGAATACCATTCGCCGGGAACGTCCCCTTTGGGAACGGCACGCTCTTCCACTCCGAAGATGGGCTTGCCGGTGACACGATCCAGAATAAACATCCAGCCCGACTTGCCCATGGCCGCGAGAGCCGGAATTTTCTTGCCGTCTTTGACGATATCCACCAAGCCGGGCGCCGGAGGCAGATCGTAATCCCAAAGATCGTGGTGAACCACCTGGAAATGCCATTTGTACTTTCCGGTATTCGCATCCACAGCCACGACCGAATTGCCGAAGAGGTTCGCGCCCGGACGATCGCCACCATAGTAATTCGCCGCAGCCGCGCCCAACGGGATATAGATAATGCCGCGCTCTTCGTCGGCGGTCATGAACCAGCCCCAGGTGTTCGCGCCGGAGCGGTCTTTCCAGCCGTCACTCAACCACGTTTCGTGGCCAGGCTGGCCGGGGCCGGGGATGGATTGAAACTCCCAAAGTTTTACCCCGGTGCGAGCGTCGAAGGCACGGGAATTTCCCGACGGACCGTTTTCGCGCTCGCCGGTGCTGGCGCCGACCAGGACCAGATTTTTGAAGATAGTCGGCACGCCGTTGTAGGGCACCACCATGTCGAGGATGCCTTCTTTGCCGAATCCCGGATCGAGTTTGCCACTGGTGGCATTCAGCGCGATGAGATTGCGTCCGGCGGTGAACAGGATCCGGGGAGGATTCTGCCGGTCGCCGGGCCAATAGGCGACGCCACGAGGAGAAGCTTGCCCGCCCGCGACGTCGTAGGACCAAATCTCCTTCCCAGTCTCCGGGTTCAGCGCTGCCACGCGCGTCTGCGTGGAGATGTACATCACGCCGCCGATCACGATGGGAACAACTTCGGCCGCGCCGCCAGCCGTAGCGAAGCGGAAATTCGACGGCTGCAGGCGATACGACCACACCTGCGTGAGTCCGGCGACATTCGCCGGCGTGATCTGCGTCAGCGGCGAATAGCGCGTGCCGGCCAGATCGCGATTGAACATGGGCCAATCGCCGGGAGGCGTTTTATTGGATTGCGCGAACAGGGCTGGAACGATGAGGCCAACAACGATCAGACGCATCGTGGGCTAGTGAGCGTACAGCTTGTCGTAATACGCCTGGAACACCGCGAGCTGCGCTTCGTTCGGCGGCGGAGCCATGGCGGGCTTATCGCCGAACTCCATGGCGCTTTTGTTCTTGCTTTCGTCGTAATTCAGCCATTTCGGCAGACTCTTGCCGTTCGGATCTCCCGTGGCTGCGAAGTTCACCCAGTAAGACGACATGGTATCGGCCACCTGGCGATCGACATCGGTCCAGGCCCGATTGCCGCGCAGGTTATTGAACACGTATGGAATCTCTGACGTGTGCACGGCTGTGCCGCGCGCGCCGGGAGCGAATTTGCCGCCCTTGGCGTTCTGTTGCGCGGGAGGCTGATGCGTGAAAAAGAAAATGTACGATTTCGACTTCCCTGTCCTGGCTTCCATGCGAGCCCAGTTCCGCATGACCCAGGCCATCTCATCGCGGCCCGCGATGAACGCGGAATCCTTGGCCTGTTCATCCGTCGGGCCTGGATACGCTTTCAGGAACGAATCCGCGCCGTCACCGTAGCGCCGCCGGACCTGTTCCGTAAACTGCGCTGCGTTTGCGGGAGTTGCTCCGAATGACTCATCACGATTCGATCCAACCAGCACCGGTACATCATTCTGCTTGCCCTGCGCGAACACCGCTCCCGGATCTTCAGGAATCGACCATCCGTCCACGATAGGGCCCGCGCCGCGGCCGGTCTTGAGAACCTGATCGGCGGGCTTAGCGCGGAGATCGGCGAGCGACTTCGCACCGAGTCCGTCGGCGAATTTCAATCCAGCCTGCTCGGCATCCGCCAGAGTGCTTAAGCGGCCGATGGTGGCAGTGGTCCAGGAACTGCTTTCTCCGATCGCGCGATGGAACAGACCCTTGGCTTGCGGAGAGACCATCAGATTCGCGACCAGTCCTGCGCCAGCCGATTCGCCGAAAATCGTGACGCGCTTGGGATCGCCGCCGAACGCCGCGATGTTCTTTTGCACCCACTGGAGCGCGGAGATCGAATCCAGCAGCCCGAAGTTTCCAGCACCGCGCCGGTCGGATTCCCGCGTCAGGTCGGGATGCGAGAAGAATCCGAAGACGCCCAAGCGGTAGTTGATGGTGACGACCACTGCGCCTTTCCTGGCCAGGGCTTCTCCGTCATATTCGGGCTGCGAACCCGATCCGACGTTATAGCCGCCGCCGTAGATCCACACCATCACGGGACGCTTCTCGCCAGCCGACTTGGCCGCGGTCCAGACGTTGAGGTACAGGCAGTCTTCGCTGACCTTCTGGTCGGCGCCACCGCCGGGGGCATTCTGCGTACAAATGGGGCCGAATGCGTCGGCGGCGCGGACTCCGTCCCAGTGGGCTACGGGCTGCGGAACACGCCAACGAAGATTTCCCACGGGAGGCGCGGCAAACGGAACGCCCTTGTAGATGCGCATTTCCGGAGTTGCACCGGCGATTCCGGAGACCTGGCCGGAGTCCAGTTTTACGGGATCGTTAGACGCCGCAAAAACGCTCACGGCCGCTGCCAAGAAGAGTGCCTGTCTCACTTCTTTTCCTTTTCCTCGGCGCGCATTCCGCTCAGGATGTCGCTCATCGCGTAGTTACCCTCATGGCAGGCATACTCGAGGAACTGGTAGTTATCATTCTTTTCGAGCTGCATCAGAATGGTCCATGGCTTCACCCAGGTCTTCTCGTCGACGATGGTGATCCGGTAATCCATGGTCTTGTCGCCGGTGCGAGTGAAGCGCTCGATGACTTTGAGCTGATCGCTGTGATACCCGGGGTCGCCCGGATAGCCGGCGCCATTCGAGCCGATGGCGTCCTTGTCGGTGAAATTCGTGGTCTCGATTACAAGATCGTTGCCTTCCCAGCGTCCCCGCGAATCGCCCATCACCATCTTGATGGCGGGGCTGACGTGCGGACGTCCGTCCAGAGGAATCACGCGGCTCTCGTGGATCATTTCATTGCGGAAGACAACATAACCGGGACCTTGCACGATCTGGTTCCCGTTGTTGTACACCACCGGAATCACGGAGCCCAGAAGGCCGCGCGAGATACAGCGGTAATAGATGTTCAGATCGTCATAGCTGTCGGCTTTGCCGGTCCATTCGCCGGGCAGCCCCTTGCCGCCGCGAGCCTCTTTGCGATACTTCACCGCCTCCGCTGTCAGATCCGGCAATCGGCCATTGGGAGGGTCGACGATCAATGAGGTCTGGCGGCTGGGCTTCCCGCGCTCCGTCCAATACGAGGGCGGCCCGATTCCGATCTTGGAATCGCTGGCGACGACGGATTCGCTATCCGCCTTGGCCTGCTTTGCGGCGGCTACTTCTTTCGCCTGGTACTCTTCATCCGTCAGCGTCGCACGTTCGCCGAGCTTGGCATTCCGCTGCATGGGCACGCCCATGTTGCCGGGCCACACACCTTCCAGATCAGGATCGCCCCAGGGGGTCTTGGGAGGAGTGTAGGCTTTGGCCGTCTTGGCTTTGGCTTTGGACGCCGGGGCCTGGCCTACGATAGGCAACGTCACAAGTGCGATTGTGGCTGCGAGCGCGCTGAGATAAACGAGATGGCGATAGCTCATTCTGCCTCCTGGAGAGTGGACCCGGTTGGGCCAGCTACAGTTGTACACCGTTCAGACGCCAGTTTCCAGGGGGCTACCGCTTACTTGCAGTCGAAGCTAGCGGGATCTTCCGTGTTGCCGCTGCCTTTGTATCTGGCGGCCTGCGGATACTGGCAGACCAGCCGGCGGCCGACCTGTTTGCCGTCCTTATAGTGATCCATCACCAGCTGATCGGGCGCCTTTCCGGTCTGTTTCCATTGCTCGATCAGGGCCAGTGTATCGACGTTGAAATTCTCCGTCCCAGTGGTACCCACGCCGTGATTCATGCCGGGGACCATAAAGAATCGCATAGACTCTCGCGTCTCTTTCGCGCCGGTCTTTGCGACCACATCCTTGTAGTAATTGACCGCGACATCCGGTGGAACGCTGCTGTCATTCCACCCGCCGATGAGCAGGAGCTTGCCGCCGCGCGCGAAGTATTTGCGCAAGTCCGGATCCACCGCGTTGACGGACGAGATCTCAGGACGGTCGGCGAGCGCTACGTCGCTATCCCAGTTCAGGCGGCGAGTCTTGTAATCCCAGTTGGGATCTTGAAAAACATAAAAACGGAAGAAATCCACGGGAATGCCCAACGGTTCAGCTCCGCCGGCGAGCTGAGCCCATCCCAGCTCGCTACCGGGATAAAGCGGAGAGTAGATCTGCTTGCCGGTGCGCGGATTCTTTGGGCCGGCGTAGATCTTGCGCGCGGCGGCGACTTGCGGGGACGTCAGGCAACCGGGCGCGTCGGCACCCTTGCACTGGACCACGCCGGGATCGAAATGGCAGCGTTCGGCAGTTCCAATAATGCCGTCGGCCAGACCGTCGCCGGCATCGCAAGCCTTCAGTGCGGCCTGATGCAGAACAGCGTACTTGGCGGCGGGAATGAAACTGGCGTCGGTTTCATGCGTGGCGTACCAGATCCACATCTGCCCGAAGGTGTGATGCGACAAGTAGGACGACATGGACGTGACGGCGAGCGCCTCGTAATCCTCCGGATAGCGCTGGGCAGCACTTAAAGCAGCGATGGTTCCGCCACCGGACTCGGCCATGATGGAGTATTTCAGGGGTGAGTCGTAGTATTTGGCGATCAGCGCCTTGGAGACGACGGTCATCTCATGGGAGGAGCGATAGCCGAAGTCTTTGATCTTTTCAGGATGGCCGATGGCGTAATTCGATCCGCCCTCGTGTCCGGTATTGTTGCCGGCCGCAGCGTATCCGGCGCGAATCGCGTTGGCCAGGGGTCCAGCACCGACGGTAGCGCCGCCGCCAAGCCCGCCGTTCCCGGTCCCACGGAATTTGCCGTTCCAACTTGGCGCTGCGGGCATCCACAGTTCGATTTTTATATCGGAATCGCTGGAGGGCGTGAGCGTAGCCTGCACCCGGCAAAAGGCCGGAAGATCGGCGAATTGCTGCGGGTTGCCTTTGCCGCCGGGCGGCGGAAGGAATGCTCCAGCGGCCACGGGATCGGCCAGCGTGATCCTGGTGTTGGGCAGCGAGAGAGACTTAAGATCCGCACAGCCGGTGGCGGCCAGTACCGGCGCAGCAGTGAAAACCAGTGCAGCAAGAAATGTTTTCAGCATTGTATCTCCGTTATTCGGGAAAATATCCGTCGCGCGCACGGACTTTCAAACCACGCGGGCCGGCGATTCCTACTTGAATGGCGTGCCAGTCTGCATTTTCGCTGGGCGGAGCCTGAAAGGACAGCAGGTAACCGTGCGCCAGGTCTTCGGAAACCTTATCGAAAACGCGGCCGATCTCGCTGGGTTTTCCGACAACGAAGGCCACGCCGCCGGTCGCCTTCGAGATGCTCTGCAGTTGCTCCAGCAGGTCCTTCTGCCCGATCGCTTCGCCTTGTGCGATGGTGTACACGGGAACGCCCGCGGCCTTGGCCCGCTGGATGGCGGAATCGGCGTTCAGCGTACTGGCGTTGTCTTTGCCGTCGGTGAACAGCACGATCACTTTCTTTCCGGCGCGGCCCGAGAGATCCTGGCCGACGCGCGCGAGAGCATCGTATAACGCGGTGTCTCCGAAGGCTTGCGTGCCCAGAACGGCCCGTTTGGCGGACGACTTGTCGTTGGTGAACGGCTGCAGTTCCGTTATGGTGTCGCTGAAATTGTAGACCGCGACCGAATCCTCCGGACGCAGTTCCGCGATCAGACGGAGCGCGGCATTCTTCAATGCCGGCAGGGCGAATAGCATGCTTCCCGTGGTGTCGAGCAAAAGGACGCAGGAAACCTCGTTCGATTGCGGCTCGAAGGCTGTAATGCCCTGAGGAGCACGCTGGTCCAGCAGCGTGAACTGATCGGCCGTCAGATTATCGACGTATCGTCCGCGTCCATCGGTCACGGTGGCGTAGACTTCCACCAGCCGTCCGGTTGTTTTGAAATCGGCCAGGGGCGACGGCCGGTCCACCGGCACCGTTCCGGAAGACGCGGCGGATGGAAGCGATCCGGAATCCGCCACGCGAGGAGCGGAACGCGCTACGCTGCGGCCGGCCCGCGCCAATCCTTTACCCAGGTCTTCCAGATTCATGAATCCGCCGGTGAGATGGGCCCCAGCCAAATCATGCGCAGGCGCCAGCGCCGCCGGCGGGAAAATCATCATTCGCGAATCCGGAGGCGTCACGACGAACTGATGCCTGCTCAGCAGGAGCGCGTCGGCATTCACCAGCAAGCCGTCCGGATCGAGCGAAGCCGCGTAGACCATCGCCGCAAGCTCTCGGGCGACGTGTTCCGCATCCGCTGCGGGCGGAACGCGCTGCAACTGAAGAATACGATCGAATCCGGCACGGCGCTCGCCATCCAGCCGCAGCAGATTCCGAGCCACCGCGTCGTTCAAATCTCCGGAATTGCCGACGATCCCGCGCAGCACCGCGAGAGCTTTGGCGCTATGGTCGGACGCCAGCAGATCCTGACAGATTCGCCGGAATGCATCCGCAGCCGCGGCCTGACTGAGCGAGCCCGCCTGCACCCCGCGCGAAATCAATTCCATCAGAGAGTGCCATTCTCCCAATACTGCACCCTGCCGGGCAGCCGGATAGGCGCTCACGGCTGTGCTGAATCGCGCCAGGGCTGCGAACTCCTCGCCATGCAGCTCCGTCAGCCGCACAAAGTATGGCGCCAAGGAACGCCATGTCGAATAGTTTTGGATCAGGAGCTTGACCGAACCCTCATCGAACGGTGTTTTCCGCTGCTGCTCCATATCGGCGATGGGGACCAATGCTTCCAATGTAGGCAGATCCAGCAAAACATCGTCGCCCGATCCGGCGGCGGCGGTCCACGCCGCCGGACTCCCAGGGAAGCGAACCACGCCATCGGCAAGCGGGAGCTTTTGCAGAAACCCGGTTCGCCAGCCTTCGATCTGCCGCGACTGTCCGTACCGGAATTCTTCACCTTTGCGATACCAGGCGTAGAACAGTTCGGCGCGCGCGGGAGTTTTGGTGATGAAGCGCTGATGCGCCGCATCGGCACGTGCCATCACGGAATAGAACGCCGCCAACGTTCCCAGGGGCTTATCCAGAATTGCGCGAAAAAATGCCGGCGGATTGCGCGGGTTTTCGCCCACTAGTTTCTGCCACGCAGGCGCGGATTCCGCGCCGCCCGGAAGAGCCACGGCGCCGCCGGACACGGCAAACGCTTCCGCGTACCGGGACAGCGCGTCTGCGTAGCGCGTGGCGAGTGTGCGCAGATCGGCCGCAGCCAATAACGCCGTGGCGGCATCGTCGCCCATGCTCCCCAACCCGGCGCAGGTTTTGGTCAACCGCCAATCTGTGGCGAAGGCCGCCGCGATGCCTCCAGGAGGAACAGGAGCATCCTTCAACAACTCGCTCCAGTCTTCGCCGCCGGCGAGCCGGGCATTCTCAGTGAGAAGTTCGAACTCGAAATCGCGGCCTGCTTCCAGCGTCTCCTGCATGCGAATCTGGTCGATCCCCAGCGCCACTGGAATCACCTGATGCAAGCCGTCCTCGGGTTGATCGCCCGGCTCGACGGTAGTGGAAGAATCTCTCTGGGCCAGCTTCCAGCCCAGTAGCCGAAGAATGCGTTCCGTGCGTTTGCGCGATTCATCCGTGGCCAGTGAAAGCGTAATCAAGGTACCGCCGTCGCGATGCTCACCGAGTGTCGCGAGTTCAGAAATCACGGCCAGGTAGGTTTTCAGAGTTTGTCCGAATTGTGGCGTTCCCTGCGAGGACCCGACAGAAACTTCCCGAATAATCGCCCGGCAGTAGTTGGGGAAAAACTCAAAGTAAGTGAGAGGTCCGTCCAAATGGACGACCGCGGCCAGGGCTTTCATCCCGCCGGGAACCCAGGCTTCCCCAACTCCCGCCGATCGCGCGACGGCCGGCATTTCCATCTGGGGCTCGCTATTCCCGGGTTGCGGCCGACCCAGATTGTCGATCCGAGACTGGACGACCGAGACGTCGGAAGCCTTCGGATTCAGCGTCAAATACTGCGCCAGGTGCTCGCGAGCGGCGGTGTAATCCTGGCGGGCTTCGAGAATCACGCCCAGCACGAACTCAGCGCGAGGCATCTCGCGCCGGCGATCCAGGCGAATGGCCTCCCGCGCGCTGGTTTCCGCACCATCCAGGTCTTTCACGGAATAGCGCGCAATCGCCTGATGCACGTAGATTTCGGGATAACGCTGTTTGGTATCGAGCCGAATCAGGCTGGCGGCGGCTCTCTCCACGCCGGCCCAATCCTTGGCCGCGGCGCTCTCCCGAGCCACCAACAAGTACGCGTCCAGCGACTTTGGATCCAGATCCACCACATGTTGATAGGCATCGCGCGCGTCGGCCGGTTTGTCCTGATTGGAGCAGGCCAGGCCCAGCGCGTACCAGCCGCGGATGAACTTCGGCGCTGACGCGACAGCCGAGCGCAGTTCATGCTCGGCCGCGCGCCAATTCTTCTTCTGCGCGAGCTTTTGCGCATTATTCCATGCCGTGCGCGCCGCTAGCGGCACGCCTTCCTGATAGAAAATATTGGCGCTCTGATCGGCGCTTCCCGCCTCCCGCTTGCGCAGCACCAGCGGAGGCAGGTTGGGGTCGGTAGACCAGTTGAATGCGGAAATATCGATCACGGTAGATTCGTAGCCGGACTGGGCTCCGCGCAACACGCAGGCTCTGACGGTCAGCGGATTGACATCCATGGTCCACAGAAAGTTGCCATTCTTATCGGTCTGCGCTTCGCGCTGGCCGCCCGTGTCATAGCAAAAGCGTTCGATTCCAATAGACCGATTCGGAGGAGAACCGTCCTCCATTACCACCTTTCCACGCATGAGCAGTGTGTTGGCGAGGGCGCTGGGAACGAGCAGAGTGAGGAGTGCCGTGAGAAACGTGCGGTGCAGCGGCATATCGTGACGATGATATACCGAATGGTGTGAACGGCGTGACTGGGAGGGGCTATATCGTCTAGCGCAGGATTCTCGACCAGCTTCGGACCGCCTGAATCAGCAACACGAGGCCGATTGCGGTCAGGCCGAAGTAGACATAGGCGATGAATCGGCGTGCATTCATGCGGCGATTTAGGACTCGGCCTAGAGCGCTTGCCAGCAGTACGCCGGGCAAGGAAAAAAGATAGAAGTGATTGACCGCGGGGGTCCATAGCCCCGCGATGGCGTAGCCGGCCATTCCAGCCGCACTTGCGGGGAGAAAGTAGGCTTGCAGTGTGGCGCGGAAGTACTCCGGAGTCCAGCGCCGAAGAGCGCCGTAAATCGCCAACGGCGGGCCGTTCATCCCGTAGGCTCCACCCAGCACGCCGGCGTTGAATCCGAAGAACCAGGCGAACCGGTCATCCTTCAATTCATGCTTGTGGCGGCCGAGCAGCGCGTGCGTTGAGAAGCCGATGATAATCGCCGCGAGCACCGCCTTGACCGCCGATTCCGAAACCATCCGCAACAGCAACAGGCCCAGTGGAATGCCCATCAGTGTGAACAAGACCAGCCATCCCGCGCTGCGCATGTGCACCAAGCGCCAGTCCTGCAGCAGAATCACAAATGCAATGGTGATGGAAACGAGTACGGCCAGCGGCGCAGCCTGCTCCACCGGCATGGTGAGCGCGAGCAAGGGAACCGCGATGAGTGCTTCGCCGAAACCAAATGCAGAGCGGACCAGTGTGGCCACGAACAGGATCAGGACTACTTGAAGGACGGTCCAATCAAGAGGCACCTTCCAATCCTAAAGTAAGGCCTGGGTTTGGTCCCATATACGTTTCACCAGTTCGACCGCCGGGATGGGAGCGGCCATCGCGGCCGATTGCCCGGCCCAAACCTGCATCCGATGGTAATCGTTCGATTCCGCTCCGGCTTTCTTCATCGGTGCGGTCAGTCCGCGCTGCACCGGATAGGGGGCGGCCGGGGGGGCGTCCGGCGACGCCGAAGCTTTCACGAAGTTGGTGGCGATGGCACGACCCAATCGTCCGGTGAACGCGCGGGTCGGTATCGTGCCTTCCGGTTCAAGATCGGAAAGGGCATTGGCCCAGGCCGGATGCGTTTTCGCTTCGGGACATCGTAAGAAGGCGGTCCCCAGCATGGCGGCGCTGGCACCCAAAGTCAGTGCGGCAGCCACGCCACGCCCGTCTCCGATGCCCCCGGCGGCGATGATCGGCAGGTGGATGTGATCGGCCAGCCGCGGGACCAATGCGAATAGGCCCACGCCTTGCCGCTCTGCCGCTGCCGGATCGAACGATCCTCGATGTCCACCGGCTTCGTAACCTTGGGCGATAATCGCATCCGCGCCTGCGTCGCGGGCGATCTTCGCCTCTGTCAGGGTGGTAGCCGTGGCGAACCACGCGATGCCGCGTGCCTTCATCCGGTTGACGAATGCCGCGGGAAACACACCCATGATGGACGAGATCACAGTGGGCGAGGCTTCCAGCAGCGCTTCACACTGCGCATCAAAATCCTGCAGAACGGCGTCGCCGGCCGAGGCCGGCACTGGCGGCCCCCACGCTTCGAGAAATGTTCGCATGCGCTGCTCAGCGACCGGATCTCTTTGAGGTGCAGGGTTCGGGATCCACACGTTGACCTGAACAGGTCCCGCGCTGCCGGACCTAAACTCGGCAACCCAATCCCGTATGCCCGCGGGCGAGGTCATCAGCGCACCCAACGCGCCCATGCCACCTGCATTCGCCACGGCGATGGATAGTCCGGCTGGGCACGCACCCGCCATGGGAGCGAGCAGGATGGGAAGCTTCAGCCCGTACGCGGTGCAGAACTCTTTGGCCGTTGCGGGTAGCATAGTACGTTCAGGATGCACCCAGGGCTCGTCCCACGATGATCTGGGCTTCCTCCTGGATGCGCTTCAAGTGAGCTTCGCCCAGGAAGCTTTCGGCGTAGATCTTGTAAATGTCCTCGGTGCCTGACGGGCGCGCTGCGAACCAGCCGTCTTTGGCGACGACTTTCACGCCTCCAATCGGATTGCCGTCGCCGGGAGCCGACGTCATCACATGGATTACCGGCTGACCTGCGAGTTCAGCGGACTTTATGCTATCGGCCGACAACTTCGCCAGGATCGCCTTCTGTTCCCGATTGGCGGGAGCGTCCATGCGCTGGTACACGGGATTGCCGAAGCGCTGGGTAAGCTGGGTGTAGATTTCGCCCGGGTCGCGCTGCATGCGCGCGGTAATTTCCGCGGCCAGAAGCCCCGCGATCAGACCATCCTTATCCGTGGTCCACACCGTTCCATCGCGCCGCAGGAACGATGATCCCGCGCTTTCTTCTCCCACGAAACCCAGGGATCCGTTCAGAAGTCCATCGACAAAGAACTTGAATCCCACGGGGACCTCGAACAGCTTTCGACCCAGATCCGCCGTCACCCGATCGATCATGCTGCTGCTTACGACGGTCTTGCCAACGGCCGCGGTTCTACTCCAATTCGTCCGCTGTGAATAAAGATAGTGGACCGATACGGCCAGGTAGTGATTCGGCTGCATCAAGCCCGCCTTGGTGACGATTCCGTGGCGGTCATGATCGGTATCGCAGGCGAACGCGATATCGAACTTGTCCTTCAGCCCGATCAACCCCTGCATCGCGTAGGGCGACGACGGATCCATGCGGATCTTGCCATCCCAATCGAGTGTCATGAATCGGAAGGTGGGATCGATCCCCGTGTTCACCACAGTCAGATTCAGCCGATAGCGGTCGGCAATCGCCTGCCAGTAATTCACTCCGGCGCCGCCCAGGGGATCGACGCCCAGGTGCAGGCCTGCCGCACGAATCGCATCGAATTCCAGCACGTTCTCCAGGTCGGCGATGTAGGCGCTTCGATAATCGTGCCGATGGGTGGTGGAAGCGTGCATCGCGTGATCGAACGAAACGCGTCGGACGCCGCTCAAGCCTGATGCAAGGAAATCGTTAGCCTGATTCTGAATGCCGCCCGTGATGTCCGATCCTGCCGGGCCGCCGTTCGGCGGATTGTATTTAAAACCGCCGTCCTCGGGCGGATTATGCGACGGCGTGATCACGATTCCATCCGCCAGTCCTGTCCTACGATTTCGGTTATAGGTCAGGATGGCGTGCGAGACGGCGGGCGTCGGCGTGGGATCGTCACCTGCCGAAACCATGACCTCCACGCTGTTGGCCGCAAGCACTTCCATCGCACTCGCGAATGCCGGTTGGGAGAGGGCATGCGTATCGCAGCCGATAAACAACGGCCCGTCGATTCCCTGAGCTTTTCGGTGCGCGCAGATCGCCTGACTAATGGCCAGGATGTGCCATTCGTTGAAGGTTCGCTGACTGGAAGACCCGCGATGTCCGGAGGTTCCAAATGCGACGAGCTGTTCCTTCACGTTGGGATCGGGCCGCTCGACATAGTAGGCGGTGATCAGCCGGGGAATGTCCGCTAGCATGGATGGGCCGGCAGGCTTGCCAGCCAAGGGGCTGATGCTCATCGCGGAGCCAGGTCCCCTTGGAGCGCCGGGTTGTGCCAGCCGCGCTCCCCGACGATGGAGGCCGCTTCAGAGGGACCCCAGGTGCCCGGAGCATATTCATACACGGGTCCACCGGACTGCAAGACGGGATCGACAATCCGCCAGGCTTCGTCCACGTAATCCGCGCGCGCGAAACGAAAGGGGTCGCCCTTCATAGCATCGCCGAGCAGCAGTTCGTACGGATCCAGTTCTTCCGGCGTGGGCTGGTGGGACATCACCAGCTCCACGGGTTGCAACGCCATCTCCTGCTCAGCCCGGACAATAGCGCCCATGGCAATCGTAATGTCAGGATTGAGCCGAAAACGGAAATAATTCGCCGGCGGTGTTTGGCCATCGTAGATAGGCGGCACGTGCCGGAATTTCACGAATACTTCGGTACACGTCACGGGCAGGTTCTTGCCGGTGCGTAGATAGAAGGGCACTCCCTGCCATCGCCAGGAATTGATGAAGAGACGCGTGGCGACAAATGTCTCCACTTTGGAATCCGGAGCTACGCCCTTCTCATCCCGGTAGCCCTTGAATTGCCCGCGCACGACGTCATCTTCCTTAAGCGGCCGGATCGCTTTCAGCACCTTGACCTTCTCATCCCGCACCGCTTCGGTATCAGTGGTGCCGGGCGGGGGTTCCATGGCCAGGTTTGCGAGCACCTGCAACAAATGATTTTGCATCACGTCGCGGATCGCCCCAGCCTCTTCGTAGAAAGCTCCGCGGCCCGCCACGCCGAAATTTTCAGCCATGGTGATTTGCACGTTGTCCACAAAGTTGCGATTCCACACCGGCTCGAGTATCAGATTCGAAAAACGGAAGACCAGCAGGTTCTGCACCGCGGGTTTTCCCAAATAGTGGTCGATGCGGAAAATGTGCTTTTCGTCGAAGACCGCGTAGAGGATCGTGTTCAGTTCACCCGCGGTCTCACGATTTCTACCGAATGGCTTCTCGATAATGACGCGCGCTCCACGGGCGCAACCTGAGATTTCCAGGTGTTGTATCACGGGCCCGAATAGCTGGGGCGGGATCGCCAGGTAATGCACGGGATGCTGCGAAGTGCCAAGCTCCGCGCGCAACTGCTGAAAGGTGACGGGATCGGCATAATCGCCATCGATGTAGCGCAGCAGATTGCATAGCTTGGCGAAGGCTTCCGGATCCAGGCCGCCGTGTTTCTCCAGGCTGTCTTTCGCTCTTAGCTTGAGCTGATCCAGATTCCATCCGGCTTTCGCGACACCGATCACCGGAACATCCAGACTGCCCCGCTTCACCATCGACTGGAGCGCCGGAAAAATCTTCTTATAGGCCAGATCGCCGGTGGCGCCGAGAAACACGAGGGCATCGGATTTTATTTCGTCCACTGCGGATATCCTCTCGATATGTTGCTAGGCCGATTCGCGTTTCGGCTGCCATAGCCGATACCCGCCGCGGAATGCGTTCGCGTTGGTTCCCAAGCGCGCTCCCGCGGGGAGTTCCTTGATCAGCTTCGCATTGCCCCCGCCGATGACGACATAGTCGGCTCCCAGCGCTGCCTTGAGCTGGGTAACGACATCCGCCACATGCCGCCGCCATTTTTTCTTGCCGAGGCGCTTCAGCCCATGCGATCCGATGTAGTCTTCGTAGGTGCGCCCCTTCTTATAGGGGAGATGCGCCAGCTCCATCGGCTCCAGAACGCCATCCGCGATCAGCGCGGAGCCGAGTCCGGTGCCCAACCCGAGAAACAGCATTCGCCTTCCTTCGTAACTGCCGATGGCCTGCATCGCCGCGTCGTTCACCAATTTCACCGGACGACCGAACGCCTTACGAAAATCGAAGCCGACCCATCCGCATGCCAGGTTGTGAGGATCGCTGACAGGCTTGCCATTTAACACCGGACCGGGGTAGCCGATCGAGACTTTAGAATATTCCCATTCAGCAGCTGCCTTACGCACGGCCGTGACCATTTTTCGGGGAGTCAGTTCGGGCCCGGAAGGAATTTTCACAGGCGTCCGATGGCCGGTGGCCAGAAGTTTTACATTGGTGCCACCGATGTCGATAACCAGTATCTTCTGCTGGTTTGGCGTCATGGCTGCCCGGTTCCGGTGGTTACAGGAAGGATCTTCGCGCCCTCGCGCGCAGTCTCTCCAGGTGCGGCCAGGATCGTCGCGCCCTGGTCCACGCCTTGAAGAATTTCGACCCGATCCCCATAATCTCGTCCGATCGCCACCTTCTGAAGATGCACGATGCCATCGCTGCTCACCACCGCGACTTGCGCGCCATCGGAACGGACCAGCAGAGCCTGCGCCGGAATCACCAGAGGAGGATTCTGAAGCGTGCTGCCCAAATTGACTTCGGCATACATGCCGGGGAACAGAGCGCCATCCGCATTGGGGACGTCCACTTCCACCAGCATGGTCCGGCTGGCGGGATCCAGGACATTTGCGGTACGCGCGACCGTGCCGCGAAAGCTCCGGCCGGGAAAATTGGAAACCGTCAACAGAGCCGGTTGGCCGAGATGCACGGAATTCGCATTGGACTGAGGGACGTTGACGTAGGAGCGAAGAGTTCCCGTTTGCGCGATTCGATACAGCAGCGTGGTTCCGGTACTGACCAGCGTGCCGATATCCACGTTGCGGACAGTGATCACGCCATCGAAGGGAGCCTTCACCACCCGGTAGCTTTGAACTTCCTGGAGTCGCGCGAGGTTGGCCTTGCTGGCGGAGAGACTGCTGCGCTGGGCCGAAACTGCTTTTTCCAGTGCCTGTACATTCGCGCCCTGGGCCACCAACTGGGCCTGGTACTGGTCATTTTCCTGGCGCGAAACGACGCCTTGCGCGACCAACGTCTTCCATCGGTCCGCCGTGACGCGAGCCAGATCCCGGTTGGCTTTACCCTGCTCCAGCGCGGCTTGTGCCTGCTCAATGGACGCCTGCACCTGTTCCACCGCAGCTTCGGCCTGGCGGATCTGCTGGTCGAGCTCCGGTGCGTCGATTTCCGCCAGAGGCTGCCCCGCATGCACCCGATCGCCGATGTCTACAAACCGGCTCTTGAGATAGCCGTCGGCGCGAGCAAGAATCGGGGCTTCGGTAACCGCCTGTATGGTTGCCGGCAGCTTCATTTCACTCTGGCCCGACGCACGGCCCACTTGCATCACCTCCATGCGCGGAAGGCCTTTATCGTGTTCTTCAGCCGCGGCACGAACTAAAGCCTCGCGCCGCTGCAGCGGAATATATCCGCCGAGGAAGGCGCCGATCAGGAGCACGACAAATCCCAGGAACAAGGCGGTGATGGTCAGCCGCGAAGGCTTCCATTGGTTGGTGGGGATGTGATGCGCAGCCAGGCCGCGCTGCTGGTCGCGAAGCTCGCGCTCCAACTCCTCGATCCGCCGCTGCAGGTGTTGTTCGTTGGTTTCGCTCATCTCGAGATTACAGTCTCCATGCCGGTCCCATCGAGAGCGTCGGTGAGCTCTTCCGCATCTAATTGTCGCCCCCGATCGACAGGGGGTTTGGTGCGCAGATACGAATAGAAAATGGGGACCGCGAACAGCGTGGTCACGGTAGCGCCAATCAGTCCGCCGATGACAGCCCGGCCCAGCGGCGCATTTTGTTCTCCGCCTTCGCCGAGAGCCAGCGCCATGGGAAGCATGCCCAGGATCATGGCCGACGCAGTCATCAGCACGGGGCGCAGGCGCGCGTAACCAGCCGACAACATGGCATCGCGGGCGCCAGGAATCACACCGCGTTCATCGTTGGCGAACGTGACCATCAAGATACTGTTGGCCGTGGCCACTCCGATGCACATCATGGAGCCCATCAGCGACGGAACGCTCAGCGTGGTCCCGGTTACAAACAGCATCCACAGGATTCCGGCCATCGCGCCCGGCAACGCCATCAGGATGATGAACGGATCCAGCCAGGACTGAAAGTTAACCGCGATCAGGAGATACACCAGCACCACGGCGAACGCCATTCCCCATCCCAGCCGGACGAACGACGTCTGCATCGTCTCGTATTCACCCCGCAAGCTGAGGCTGGTGCCGCGCGGAAGATTCTTTTCTTCCTCGTGCATGATCTTCTGAACTTCTTTGCCGATAGCGCCGAGATCGCGGCGATCGACATTGGCGTAGACATCGAAGACCGGCGCCACGTTGTAGTGGTTGATGATGACCGGACCATAGCCGCGCTGCACATCCACCAGATTGGAGAGAAGCTGCGTGCCGCTGGCGATCGCGCCCGGATTCCCGTAGGCCAGCGATGTTCCGCCGGGCGCCGCGCCGATCGCAGAACCGTTGGTTGAAGCGTTGACGGCGGTTGCAGGGGCGGTGATGGGAGTACGCAGCAACGCATCCAGCGAATCGATGCGGTACTGCGAGGTCTGCATGCCTACGTTGTAGCTGACCCCGTTCGCGGGATTCAGCCAGAAATTCGGGGCCACCTGATTATTGCCGCTGAGCGAAATCAGCATACTGCTGGTGACGTCGCGCTGGGTCAGGCCGACTTGTCCGGCTTTTATGCGATCTACGCTCAAATTGAACTCAGGCTGGCTGACCACCTGGTGGATATGAACATCGGCCGCGCCGGGGATGCTCGCAATCCTGTCCCTGAAACGCTGCGCGATCTTGTAGTTGTTTACGCTGTCGCGTCCCACCACCTGCAGGTCGATGGGAGCAGGCAAGCCGAAATTCAGAATCTGGTTGGTGATGTTGGCGGGCTCGAAAAAGAACACCATGTCCGGGAATCGCTGGCTGAGGCGTTTGCGCAGCAGGATTTCGTAGTCGCGCACAGGTCCGTGCTTGTCGCGATTCAAGGAAATCAGGATCTCTCCGTCGGTGGCCGCGATATTCGGCACGTCGCCCTGCGCAAGACTGCCCCAGGCATTGGGGATTCCGATGTTGTCCAGCAGCGTATCGATTTCCCCGGCGGGAAGAGCATTACGGATTTCCTGTTCTACATCGGCGAAACGCGCTTCGGTCTGTTCAATACGCGTACCTGCGGCGGCGCGCGCATGCAGCCGCAGTTGTCCTGCGTCCACGTCCGGGAAGAAATCCTGCCCCACCAATCCCACCAGCCATAGCGAACCGATGGAAAACACCAGGAAGGTCAGCAGCACCGGCGCGCGGTGCCGCATCGAAAATTCCAGCAGCCCCAGGTAGCGGTAGCGCAGGCGTTCGAATATATTGTTCACGCCACGATGGAGCGTCCAGAAAATGCCGTTGCCGCCGTGTCCGCCCGCCTGGTAAACCGATGCTTCACTGCGGAGCAGGTGATGCACCATGGTCGGAACCAGGGTTCGCGACAGCAGATACGACGCCAGCATCGCGAACACGACGGCCATCGCCAGCGGCGTAAATAAATATCGGGCCGTTCCCGTCAGCAGCAGAACCGGAACGAAAACAATGCAGATCGCTAAGGTCGAAACCAGCGTGGGAACCGCGATCTGCGAAGCTCCGTCCAGAACCGCCCGAACCAGCGGCTTTTTCATGGCGAGATTGCGATGCGTATTCTCGATTTCGACCGTCGCATCGTCCACCAGGATGCCGACGGCCAGCGCCAAGCCCCCCAGCGTCATCACGTTGATGGTCTGCCCCAGCAGGCTGAGCAGACAGATGGACACCAAAATCGACAGAGGAATCGAGATACAGACGATAAGCGTACTGCGCCAGCTGCCGAGGAACAGAAGGATCACGGTCCCGGTGAGAAATGCCGCGATCAATGTCTCGCGCAAAACTCCCTGGATGGCCGATCGTACGAAGAGCGATTGATCCCCGAATACGGACAACTTGAGCTCCGAGGGAATCGTCGCCATCACCTTGGGCAGCGCGTCCTTCACCGCACTGACGATCGAGAGCGTAGAAGCGTTGCCGTTACGCGTCACGGTCAGCAAAACCCCGCGCGATCCGTTCGTGCGGACGATGTTCTGCTGCGGAACGAACCCATCGTGGACGGTGGCAACGTCTTTCATATAGATCGTCGCGCCGTTGACGGTCTTGATGGGCAGGTTGTTGAACTCGGAAAGAACCGCCGGGCTGCTGTTCACGTGAATCGGATATTCGGTGTTGGCGAATTTCGCGGTGCCTGCCGGCAGAATCAGGTTTTGAAGATTCAGAGCATTTGAGACATCCAGCGGAGAAAGTTGTTTCGCGTACAGCTCATCCAGGTTCAGGTCCACCATGATCTGGCGATTCTTACCGCCAAAAGGATAAGAAACATTCGCGCCTTGAACCGTGGCCAGCGGAGTCCGGATGAAGTTCTGCGCCAGATCGAAAATCTCCTGCTCTTTTAGCGTGGTGCTGCTCAATCCGAGCTGCAGGATGGGAACGCTGGCAGCATCGTATTTGAGCACTTGTGGCGGAAACGTTCCCGGCGGCATGTTGCGAACCTGGACCTGGCACTGCGTCACGATCTGAGACAAAGCCAGATCTACAGGCACATTAGGATGGAAAAATACCCGAACCACGGAAATGCTCTGGTAAGACTGTGATTCGATGTGCTCGATACCGATGACGTTGGATGTGAGCGCCCGCTCGAAATTGGTGGAGATGCGGCTCTCCATCTCTCCCGGCGTCAGCCCGTTGTATTGCCAGACGATGCTGACAATCGGGATGTCGATGTAGGGGAAGATGTCTACCGGCATGGTCGCAATGGCGACGCCGCCCAGAATGGCGACCAGTAACGCCATCACTACAAACGTGTAGGGGCGCCTCAGCGCTAACCTGACAATCCACATAGTTCTATCCCAGTTTCGGCACCGGGTGCACGGAAACGCTTACCATCGTAGCATTGCCCATCCGAATGAAATCAAAGGTTTGGGAGCTTTAATGTGGCGCGAGACCCGCTAGACTACATCCTGGGGGATCGCGCATGACTGAACCACTGAGGCATGTCCTGATTTGGGTATCGCCAGAGTTTTTGAAGTCCTCGGGAATGGTGCAGCTCTTTACGGAGGCCGGCATCTTCCTGGTTTCCGGCGATGACCTGAGGGAATACATCCAGTCCGCGGAGGACGCCGGAGGATTCGCCATGACCGGCCGGCTGGCCGAGGCCAATCACGGGGCGGGCATCTGGATTTCACCGGTGAACCTGGCAGGACTCGAAT
>Ga0207687_10000711_pt1 | contig 22543 bp, 26 predicted proteins | sample KBSM54metaG_FD_184399 | JGI IMG/M metagenome (GOLD analysis project Ga0207687, IMG submission 184399) | Miscanthus rhizosphere microbial communities from Kellogg Biological Station, Michigan, USA - KBS M5-4 metaG (SPAdes) (version 2) | ecosystem: Host-associated > Plants > Roots > Rhizosphere >...
TGTCCCAGAAGTTGATGTCCATGGCGCCGGTCTTCTCACCGCAGGCCGTGGTGGTAGTGAACTCGGCGGCCGCGGAGCGGGGCACCCGCACGGTCCTCACGGGCAGCGTCACGGTGTTCAGCCTAACGTGGTAACCGGGATTGATGCCGGTCGGCGAGGTCTGCGTGAAGAACTCGGCACGCCGGAAGATGTCGGTGTACTGGCCGGTGCCGAGCGCCGTACCGCCCACGCTGTAGGCGCGGCTGGCAACGACCGGTGACTGCACTGTCCGCGTCAGCGCCGAGGCCTGCGTATCGCACGATGTGGTGGCCGTCGGATCGAACGTGTCGCCGTTGGGCAGGATGATCTTGACGGGCACGAGGAACGTCTTGACCGTCGTCGAGGGCGCCGTCTGGACCACGAACGGGTTCTTCCCGACCATCGTCACATGAAAGGTGGTGCTGCCGTCGGTGACGGTCCTGGTGAACCGCCTCACCGATGTCGATCCCGCCGTAAGCGCACGTGCCTGGGTGTGATGCGGCTGGTAGTCGAGGATCACCCGCCCTGCCGATATCGGCGGCAGCGAGGTGCTCACGGCCGAGGCGCGGCCGGAGGCAACGCCCGCGAGCACTGCGACGCTGATGGCTGCCGATCCGATCATTGCGAAGGTTCGAAGGTTCATTTCCTGTCCTTGAGTCGTAGGTCGTCAACGGTAGCCGCTTTGCGGTGCCGGTCGTTTTGCCCGATCACTACGAGCCGTCATCCCGGCCGGTTTCATCGACCGCCTGGCAGCCGACGGATGGCTCCCGGGCTGGCGGAGCCGAGGCTACTTGCTGACCCGGAACCTGAGGATGGTGGCGTCGCCCGACGGCGCGCTGCTGATCGGCTCCAGATCCACCCTGGCCAGTCCCGGGGCCGAGAAGGGGATGCCATCGCCGAGCAGCAGCGGCAGCACGTAGACCAGGATCTCGTCGACGAGCCCGCGGCCCAGACACTGGCCCGCAACGTCTGCGCCGAGGATCTCCAGGTTCTTGCCGCCCGCAGCGCTCAGTGCGGTGGCAACCGCTTCCCCAATGTCACCGCTCAGGATCGTGACGTCCGGGTCCGGTGGCTCCAGCGGCCTATGCGTGAGCAGGAAGAACGGGCCGGAGAAGGGGTAGTCCACACTGCCGGGCTCCTCCGCTTCCATCTTGCTGCCCACATCCCAGGTTCGCCGGCCGATCAGCATGGCGCCGGTGGCCGCCGCGATCTCCGCGAAATCCTTCGGCGCAACGAAGCTCGCGAGCGGACGACCGCCGCCCCAATCCATCCGGTCGCCGGGAGCGGCGATGAAGCCGTCAAGGGACATCGCCCTGTTCACGACCACCTTGCCGTTTCCGGTGCTCGATTCGCTCATCTGCTCACCGCCATTCTTGCACCGCGCGGATGGTGCGGCTACAGAGCGCCGAGCGCCTCGCCGGCCACAAGGCCGGCCAGCGTGAACACGCCGACCGAGAAGAGCGCGTAGCTGACGGCCGCCAGGCCGATGCGATGCGAGCCGAGCGGCCGGCCTGTGACCGACCGCCCGAGCGTGACCGCGACGATCGCGCAGGTGAGCGCCGCCGCCGCCGCGAACCGGACGTTCGAGTCGCTGGCGATCCACCGCGTCGCCGCCCTGCCCACGCGCGTCGGTCGCACCTTGTCGAGCTGTCGCTCGATCCGGGCTCCGCTGCTTCCGTTCGCCCAACTGCTCCACGCAGCGTTGATCCAGCGGCATGCGGCCAGGTTGATCGAGATGACGATCGTCACCGCCCCGAGGTACACGATCAGCGGGTTCCACGTCGCCGCCAACGCCGCCACCGGCAGGCCGATCACGTAGCCGTCCGCCAGCCAGTAGGCAACGATCACGCCGGCGGCGACGGATGCGTGGCCGCCGATGTTCGCTGGCCGGTTCTCCATGGTGCACCTATCGGGTCGAGGTGCCGTCACCATGAGACGGAGCGGCTTGTCGGGTGGTACGCCCTTGAACGAGCCCGGCCAGTGTCCCGCTGCCGGGCGCTCGTTTGTGGGCGTGGGACGAGTCGGTGCGCCGACTGCGCGAGACGCTCGCTGTGGCGGACGACGGGTTGGGTTTGAACAGCTACCTGCAGATCCAGGTGATGCAGGGTGACACGCCGTTTGGGATACGGCATTACTGGAAGAACACTTCGTCGAGGCGTTGTCCGATGGGCTGATCGAGGACATCGTTGCGCACTACACGGGACGCCCGATCGGATGCGATAGCTCGATTCTGATCGAGCCGCTGCACGGCCAAGCGCGGCGGGTGCCACTCGAAGACACCGCCTGGAACCGGCGGGATCCCGGGTACAACGTGAGCGTACTCGGGCACTGGCGGGATCCCCGCCATCGACGACGCTGAGATCGGGTGGGTACGCGCCGGAGCCGCCCTGGTCGCCGCACGCTCGCAGGATGGCGGCGGGTACCTCAACTACGGTGCGCCCGACGAGCCGGCAGACCGCGTCCGTGCCGCCTTCGGCGATGCCAAGTACGAGCGATTACGCGCCATCAAGTATCGCTACGACCCGGACAATCTGTTTCGGTACAACCACAACATTCCGCCGCAGGCAACGACCTGAACGTAGCTATCTCCTAGATTGTCGGCATGAGCATCCGACCGTGCCGAGAGGACGAGCGCGGAGCCATCCTGGAGATCGTCAACGCCGCGGCGGAGGCGTATCGGGGCGTGATCCCAGACGACGGTTGGCACGAGCCGTACATGGGCTCGCGGGAACTGGACGCAGAAATCGCGGCCGGTGTTCGGTTCTGGGCGTACGAGCTGGACGCCACTCCGCTCGGCGTGATGGGGGTGCAGCCGAAGGGCGACGTCGACCTGATCCGCCACGCCTACGTGCGGCCCGGCAACCAGCGCCGGGGGATCGGAGGTGCCCTGCTTCGTCACCTGCAGGGCATGACCGGGCGACGCCTGCTCGTCGGAACGTGGGCGGCAGCCGACTGGGCGATCGACTTCTATCGCCGGCACGGCTTCGAACTCGTCACACCGCAACGCAAGGACGAGCTGCTCAGGATGTACTGGGACATCCCGGACCGCCAGATCGAGACCTCCGTGGTGCTGGCGAGTCCGCCGTTCGACTGACCGTATGTACCTTGACAGTTACGTAACTGATTTGGTACATTAGAGCCATGGAAGCTGTTCTGCGGGCACTGGCGGACGACAGCCGGCGGACGATGCTCGAGGCCCTCACCGGCGGCCCGGCGACTGCGGGTGAACTGGCCGCGCTGCTGCCGATCGCGCGACCCGGCGTCTCGCGGCACCTGCGGGTGCTGCGGGAATCTGGACTCGTGGAGGTTCGCCAGGAGGCGCAGCGACGTGTCTACAGCCTTCGTGCCGAGCCGCTGGCCGAGGTCGATGAATGGCTGGGCCGGTACCGGGCCCTGTGGGAGCAGCGGCTGGACGCCCTGCACACCGAGGTGGCCCGGGGAAAACGCGAACGAAGGGGCACCAAGTGACCGACAATGCACCGCGCATCCTGGGCAGCCTGCGCTCGGCAGATGGCAAGGGGGTCGTGCGCATCGAGGACCGCTACGACACCGACATCGACGACCTGTGGGCAGCGATCACCGATCCGGCGCGCCTGGCTCGCTGGCACGGCCGGGTAGAAGGCGACCTCCGCCTGGGCGGAGAGTTCCGCATGTACATCGAATCCAACGACATCGAGAGCGCCGGGCGCGTGGAGGCGTGCGAGCCACCTCGGCGGCTGCTGGTGACGAACAGGGAAACGGACGAGTCCTATCGGAGGGGTCAGGGCGTGCCGCCCTTCGAGGCGAGAGTCGAGGCCACGCTGACCGCGGATGGCGATCAGACCATCTTGGTGATCGAGGTCCAGGGCATGCCCCTGGACGTGGTTGCCTTCTACGGCGCCGGTTGGCAGATCCACGCCGAAAGCCTCGCGGCCCACATCGCCGGGCGCGAACGAGACGATAGCGAGGCGCGGTGGAACGAGCTCGTCCCTTCCTACCAAGCCCTGGCGGCGGAGGTCAGCTAGTTTCGACGATCAGGCGTCCGACGCAGCCGTCCGCGGCGCGTAACGGTGGTGGATCATCAGCACGTTGCCGTCGGTGTCCTCGAACGCCGCCATGTGGCACACGCCGCTGTCGATGGTGTCACTGGTGAAGATCACGCCGCGTGACTCCAGCTCGGCGCGGGCCGCCTGATAGTCGTCGACCTGCAACGCGATCGGGTTCCGGTTGACCGTGAACCCCATGCCGAACTTCTCGGTGGCCATCACCGCCAGTGTCAGGCTGCCGGTCTCGAACTCGGCACCCGGCATTTTTCCGTAGCGCGCCGAGCACGGCAGGCCGAGCACCGATCCGTAAAACTCGACCGCCCGGTCGAAATCCCTCGTCGGCACGACGACGAAGTCGGTGCCCGTAATCACCTTCTGCCGGCCGTTCGCTCCCATTCTCATTCCCCCTTATCGGCGCCTCTTAGTCGAGCCCACGCTCGGATATCTGCCGCCTGGCCTCTTCGGTCTTCTCGAGCTCCTCGATGCCGAGCTTGCGCTTCACGCCGTCCACCCGGTCGAACTGGATGTCGCCGTAGCCGACAACCTGGAACCGGTTCCCCCAGGGATCCAGGAAGTCAAAGCTGCGGCGGCTCTGGCCGACGATCGCGAGACCCTCGCGTGTCACGGCCGCCCGGGCCGCCGCGACGTCGTCCACGACCAGGCCGAAGTGGCGCGAATCGTCGGCCGGCTGGCTGCGCGGCTCGGAGATCGCGATGAACTGGTCGCCCATGTCCACGAACGCCATGTGCGGCACCCGGCCACGCAGCTCGTAGTCGAACAGGCGGCCGTAGAGCGCGAGCGCCTGCTCGACGTCGCCCACCTCGACCGCGACATGGTTGATGCCGACCAGCCTGGCCCGATCCGCCATCAGCCGAGCCTAGCAGCGACGCCACCTTGCTCAGCGCGTGGCACACGGCAACAGCCTATGCTCGGTCCTGGTCGCTCACAATCACGTTGGAGGAGAGCAATGTCCGACACCACCTGTCACATGTCGATGTCACTCGACGGCTTCGTCGCCGGGCCGGATCAAAGCCGCGAACACCCGCTCGGCAAGCGCGGCCTCGAGCTCCACGGCTGGCACCTTGGCGACGAGCGGGCGAACGAGGCGGACGCCACTGCCGAGCGCCGTTTGCTGCGCCCCCGCGGTGCCTACGTCATGGGCCGCAACATGTATGGCCCGATCAGGGGCGAGTGGGACGAGGAGTGGTCGGGCTGGTGGGGGCCCGAGCCGCCCTACCACGCGCCCGTGTTCGTCCTAACCCATCACGCGCACGCGCCGATCGAGATGGAGGGCGGAACGACGTTTCACTTCGTCACGGATGGCTTCGACGCCGCCTACGCCCAGGCCCGCGAGACCGCCGGCGCAGACGGCGTCGACATCGCGGGCGGCGCCTCGACCGTCCGCCAAGCGCTGCAGGCGGGCGTCATCGACGAGCTCTGGCTCGACATCGTGCCCGTTCTGCTCGGGTCAGGCGAGTCGATATTCAACGGCGTCGCCGAGTTCGATTTCGTCCCCGACGATGTCCTCGAATCCCCACTTGCGACGCATGTCTGCTACCGCCGGGCGGGATGAAACGATGGCCGCGTACGCGGTCGCCGGATTGGGCGATATCGGCGAGATCGGCGGCGGTCTGCCGTGCCGACCGGTGCGCCACCACTTCGGCATCACGTCGTTTGGCATCAACGCCTGGACGGCGGCGGTCGTGGGCGACCGGATCCTGAACGCGCATGACGAGGCTGGCGACGCCGAGGAGCTGTACCTCGTGCACCGCGGCCGAGCGACCTTCGAGCTCGACGGCGAGCGGGTCGACGCGCCGGCGGGTACGTTCGTCTTCGCGGCACCCGGGGTGATGCGGACGGCGTTCGCCGCCGAGCCGGACACGACCGTGTTCGCCATCGGCGGCAGGGTTGGCGAAGCATGGCAGCCGGACGGCTGGGAGCTATGGACACCGGTCGCCCCGCTGTTCGATGACGGCCGCTATGCAGAAGCGGCCGACCTCAGCCGCCAACTCGTCGACGCAAACCCAGGGCTGCCGATGCTTCCCTACATGCTGGCCTGCTGGGAGCTCAAAGCGGGCAGGACGGACGAGGCTATCGAGACCCTACGGGCAGCGCTGGTGACGAAGCGAATGCGCGTGATCGCAGCCAAGGACGCCAACCTCGACCCCGTCCGCGACATCCCGGCGTTCAAGGAACTCGTAAACCCCGCGTAGTCCCGGAAGCGCTGCCGCGACCCGGGTAAGCTAGGCCGGCACCTGCCCGCTAGCCCTTGGAGTTCGATGGCCGGCTCGTTCAAACCGCCAGTGCTTCCGCCGGGGAATGATTGACTTGGTGAAGACCGGCGACGGGCGCGTGCATCTGGCGTTGGCTGGGCACATGCCCTACCCGAAAACCGCGACGCTGTCCTCGCAAGCCGCGACGGAGATCGGCAATGCCTACGACCTGATCTCCGCGAACCCCAACACCTTCCAGGGTCACGAGGCCGAGGTCGAGGCGGGCGGGCCGCAGATGCTGCTGTACACCAAGGCGGCGGCGGTTCAAAACGCGAAGCTGCCTGAGGCGATGTACGCGCACCGCGTCGGCGGGTCGATGAGCAAGGCCGACCGCAAGTACGACTCGACGTGGCACGTCTTCACGGCGCAGGCGGGGTCCGACGCCTGGCGGACGTACCGCCTGGATCAGCTACGCGCGGGGCCGTCGTGGGCGCAGGGCTACTTCTGCGACGCCGTCGTGATGTCCTGGTCGCAGGGCGGCGCCAAGCCGGGAAAGCCGCCGTCGTTCGCCTCGGGGTACACGCTCGAGGAGTGGCTGGCGTTGATCTCAGGCGACCTGGACTACTGGGCGCAGCAGACCGGCAAGCCGCCGCTGGCGATCAACGGGCTGCGGACGCAGACGCTCGCAGTCCTGTCCCCGCGTGTTGCCATGGTGGAGAACGCGTGGCGGTCGCAAGGGGGTGTCCTGCCCGACGCGGACCAATGGGTGAAGACGATGGACACGTTCGCCGAAGCCCAGGAGCAAGGGTGGGTGCCCTGGGCCTTCGTGAAACTGTTCGACATGAGCGCGAGCCTGTGGGATCGGTGGCGGAGGATGGCCGCGCCGTCGGCGCTGCTCGCGGACGCGGGTTCGTTCCTGCTCGGGTTCGGCGGGTCGGAGGGCAGTCCGCCGGCGTGGGTGACGAACGAACACCGGCAGGTGTGCTGGACGCCGAACATCGGCAAACCGACGTCGCCGCCGTGGCCGATCGAGGCCAGCGCGGACGGCACGTACCGGCGGGCGTTCGAGCAGGGCTTTGTCGTCTACAACCCCGGCACGAACGGCGTGAGTGTGAGCCGGGCCTCGGGGACGCAGACGTTCCCGGTCGGGCCGCAGGAGGGGATCATTCTGCGGCACACCGCGGACGGTTGGGTGCTGGTGGCCTGATTCCCGGCCGAGATGGACGCATGGTTTCGGCAACATGGCATCAGGTTCGCGGACGCAGGTTGCAGCGCTCGTCGCTGGTGACGCGAGCCGGGGCAGAGCGTCTGGTCGAGATCACAAGCGCGGTGGGCGGCGTGCACGCGCAGATCCAGGCCTCCGCGGAGTTGCAGCTGGGCGTACGGGTGGCGGACGTCACGCATGCGGACATCCGCGCGGCCTTGTGGGAGCGTCGCGTGCTGGTCAAGGCATGGACGCTGCGCGGCACCCTGCACCTGCACCCCGCCGAGGAACTGGCGGTCTGGCACGCCGCCCGTCGGGCTGGGGCGAGCACGTCGGCCCAGGAGCAGCTCGAGGCATGGCGCGACCCGGCAGGGGTCGTTCACCCGCCGATCGGCGTCGAGCAGGTGCAGCAGATCCGCGACGCGGTCTGGGACGCGCTCGACCGCCGCTGTCTGACGCGCGAGGAGCTTGCCGAAGACGTCGTCGGCCGCGTGGGGCCGGGCCCGCGAGGGCGACTCCGTTCCGGGTTCGGGTTCTTCCTCGCCGACCTGTGCCAGGGTCCGCCCCAGGGGGCGAAGGCGACGTTCGTTCGCCCAGACCAATGGATCGACGGCTGGCGGGAGATCGATGCCGAGCAGGCACTGCTCGTGGCCTGCCGCCGCTTCCTCCACGCGTACGGGCCGGCGCGACCCGCAGACTTCCGCGAGTGGATCGGCGGCCGCGGGTTCGACGCCGAGCGGGCGCAGTGGGCGTTCCAATCGCTCGGCGACGAGATCGAGGAGGTCGACGTCGAGGGACGCCGCGCCCACGTCCTGGCGGGCGACACCACGTTCGCCGACGCGCCGGGGACCGTTCGATTGCTGCCCGAATACGACCTCTACGTGATGGGCTTTCGCGAGCGCGGCGAGCTCGTACCCGACCCCGTCAGGGAGCTGATGGCGCGCCACGGGCGCGGTCGCTACGAGGGTCCCGCAGGTACCCGCTTCCTGCTCGCAGGGGGCCTGCTCGCCGGGCTCTGGGAGCGCCGGCGCAGCGGCAGGCGGATCGAACTTCGGGTGTTTCCCATCCGCAGGCTGACACGGGCCGAACGTGCCGAGCTCGCCGCGGAAGCGGAGCGGATCGGAAACCTGCTCGATCTCGAGCCGACGCTCTCGGTCGCATGACGGGCGTCTGCGCAAATCCGCGGAGCGCTCCGTCTCAGCGAGTAAACAGCTTCCAGTGACCCTCGGATATGACGTCGACGGTGCCGTCGGCCACTTTGATGGCGGTCTCGTCGTCGATCGCATACGCCGGACCTTGGATGCCGGCCGCCCATCGTTCCGCGTCGGCCATGGTGTTCTCCGGCAGGAGTTCGTGATCCAGGTGCGGGAAGATCGAGAAGTCGACGACGCCCAGCGTGCTGTCGCCACCCGCGGGTGGCTTCCAGCCGACGAAGTCCTCCCCGATCCGGGGGGTCATCACCATGCTGCCGCCGCTCAGCCCCACCCAGACCGCGTGCAGCGACGGCAACAGGTCTGCGAGTCCGGACTGCAGCATCCAGTGGCACAGGTACAGGGCGTCGCCGCCATTCACCAGCAGGACGTCGGTCTCCTGGACCCAGGAGACCCAGCGTTCGTTGTCGATGCTGGGAAGCGCGGTCAGCTCCAGCACTCCCAACGACTTCCAACCCAGCTCGCACATGGGGGTACTGGCTTGTCCGGTGATGAACCGCCATGCCCCACCGGGACTGCCCTGGGGGTGCCCGTACCCAGCAGTCGGGATGCAGAGGGCGTTGCTGTCGGCGATCGGTTTGCCCAGGAGGTCGACCAGGGCGTCGTGGATGCTCGTGTTCTTGATGCCAGCGGACGTGAGAAGAAGCTTCATCGCGTACTCCTTGTGAGGGCGAGGCGGTTCCAGCCCACGTTAGCCCGGTCAGCCAACCCGGGCTGCCCAGCGGTGCTCACGGCATCACGCCGCGGGAGGATATCTCCAGACCACAGCTGTTCGTCCTGAATCTGAAGGTGTCACAGTCTCGGCAGGGATCGCGCCGAGTCGTTCCGCGACGCGCTGGGAGCGGACGTTGTCGGGCGTTATCAGAGATACCAGTCGATCGTCGGGCCGACGTGCATGTGCCCAGTCCCGGATTGCCGAGGCTGCTTCGGTCGCATACCCGCGGCCCCAGTGCTCGCGTATCAAGGCCCAGCCGAGCTCGAGCTGGGCATGGCTGCCTGCGTCCGCCCGCGTCGACGGCGTCCAGCCGCGTGTGTCGAAAATCATGAGACCGGCTTGGCCGACCACGCGCCCGGGTGCTGCGGCGGTTTCGAGAACGAACGGGCCGAGTCCGCCGGTTCTCCACCCGGCGATGCCATCCTCGGCCCAGGCGTGAGCTTCGTCGAGCGATGAGACCGGCTCCTTGCCCAAGGCGTGCATGATCCCCGGGTCCGTGAACAGGTCGTACAACGCCTCAGCGTCCGCCGAGGTTGGCATCCGCAGGCGAAGCCTCTCCGTGGAAAGCCGGAGCTGCTGCCAGGATGAGGGGTCGTCGGCCACGCTCGGACGCTACCGGCGGCGCGCCGATCCTGCTGGGGAGGGGAGCTAGAGAAGAGCGAGCCGAGACGCCAGGTCTGCGCCCGCTGTGTCGAACGTGGTTCTGAGGATCACGCGGGTTGAGCCTGCGCTGATCCACGTGGCCCCACGCCCATCTAATCGGCCCCCAAGCCAGAGACGATGAGCCGCGGCGGCTCAATCCAATGCGAGTTCCTGCTCGTCCTCCCAACGCGTCGGCTGCTGAATTTCCGGCTAAACCCCCGGCCTGGCGGTGGCAGGAGCGACAACGCTTGTGCCGCAGCTACCACGGAATCGTCCGGGGGAGTCCGAAGTGCGGTAGGGCGCTGTTCGCCGCGAAGCGGGTGATGCGCGAGATGCGGTCGCCGTCGAGTGTCAGCACGAGCAGCCCGGAGGCGCGGCCGACGCCGGCGTGCGGGTCTTTGGCGTACTGGACGAACGCGGGTTGGGAGTTGGCCCGCGTCGGAATCAGGCGGCGGGGGCTGTCCCCTCGTGTCGCGAACGCATGTGCGATCAGCTCCTTGATCGCTGCGAGACCTTGGTACTCGTCAGGCTCCGGGGGCATCGTCCAGCACGCATCCTCGGCCAGCAGCGCGACGATCGGTTCCACGTCTCCGCGCTCGAACGCGTCCGCGAACCGCGTGACCAGCTCGAGTTCCTGGGCCGATCGGGGCAGCGGCGCTCGGTCGTGCGGCGCGCGCTCCTCAATCGTCGCGCGGGCGCGTATGAGCGCGCTGTTCACCGACGTGGGGGTCGTATCGAGCATCGCCGCGACCTCAGTGGCGGAGAACCCCAGCACGTCGCGAAGCACGAGCACGGCGCGCTGGCGGGGCGGGAGGCGATGAAGCGCGGTGAGGAACGCGAGGGTTACCGCCTCGCGGGTCTCGTAGCGGGCCTCCGGACCGGCCGCGCCGCCGGCGATGCCTTCGAGCAGCGCGTCGGGATAGGGCTCGAGCCACAGCACCTCGCCGTAACCGGTGGGCTCCGGCGCGGTGGATGCCCCGACCGCGATCGCGGGGCGTCTACCGCTGTCGCGCAGCATGTTCAGGCAGCGGTTGGTGGCGATCCGATACAGCCAGGAGCGCAGCGTCGAGCGCTCCTCGAACGAGTCCAATGATCTCCACGCGGAGAGCAGTGTCTCCTGCATCGCGTCCTCGGCGTCCTGCACCTGGCCGAGGATCCGGTAGCAGTGCAGCTGCAACTCGCGCCGGTAGGGGTCCGTGAGCGCGGCGAACGCCTGATGGTCGCCCCCACGGGCGCGGATCAGAGCGGTGTCGCTCACGAGCGAAGTATGGCATTCCGGTTCACAACGATTGTGACACCACCGGTGCTCGAAATTCGTCGGCGAGTTGCTCCGCCAGGTGGGGTCAGAACCCGCGACAGGCAAATTCGCGTGCTGATTGGACGACGAATGTCCCAAGCCGACCACCCCAAACGATCGATCGGGCGGGGGACCTGGTCGGCATGGGGTGAAGCGTCGCCGCAGAGGAAACGAGGCGCAAATGCTGCATCCCGATCTCGCTCGAGCGCTCGCCGCCGCGCACATCCAGGACCAACATCGCGCGGCCGCCCGCAGCCACACGATCCGTCTCGCCGGTCGCGTCGCGCACGAGCCACACGTGGCGGCCACTCCAATAGCGATACTGCGATCCGCGTCGACTCGGCTACGCGGTCTCGCGCACGCGCGGCCTTGATGCGGATGAACCGCCGCGTCTCACGCCTGATCGCGGGTTGGCGCACCGGGCTCTCTCGCCCGGTGCTCATCCTTCAAGGGGGAAACGCCCTCAACTACTTCGGTTATGGGCTGGTGCTTCCCTTTGAGATCATCTATCTCCACCAGATCCGCGGCTTCCCGACGTCGACGGCCGGACTGGTGCTCGCGGCGACCATGGGGACATCCGCAATCGTCACCCCGCCGACGGGAGCGCTGCTCGATCGGTATTCCGCCAAGGCGATCGTGGTCGCGGGAAGCTTGGCGAGCGCCCTTGGCTACGCCGGCTTTGCCTTCGTCGAGCATCCCTGGGAGGCGTTTGCCTGCGCGGTTGTCAGCGGAGCCGGGCTGGGGGCGGCTGGGACGGCCAACCGAACACTGGTCGTCTCGCTGATCATGCCTGAGCAGCGAGCGGCCGCCTTCGCCCTGAACCGCGTCGCCGGTAACTTCGGCATTGGTCTAGGCGCGACCGTGGGCGGCTTCGTCGTCGCCGCTGCACCGGGACTCAGCTCGTTCCAGATTCTCTATCTCTTCGACGCTGTCACCTCCGCCGGATTCGCGCTGATCGTGCTCGCTGCGGTACCGAGCCCGCGCGCCGTGACCGTCGCAGCAACAGACGCCAACGGAACAGGCTTTCGCGCCGTCGCTCGAGATCGGCTGTTCCTCACGGTGATCGCAGCCAACCTCGTGCTCGTCGTCGTCGGCCACACGTTGTTCTCCAACATCCTGCCGCCCTTTGCAAAGGCCCACACACCAGTCGGTCCCGCCGGGATCGGAATCATCATTCTCGCCAACACGTCCTTCATCGTCATCGCGCAGATCCCGGCGGTGCGCGTGGTGGCGCGGATGCGACGCACGCACGCGTTCGCGCTGGCAAGCGGGCTCTTCGCGGTCAGCCTGCTCGCGGTTCTGCCGGCGACGCTCATCCACTCGGCGCTCGCGGCGACCGGCCTCCTGGTCGGCGTTGCGATCGTGTTCGCGCTCGGTGAAATCGCACACATTCTCGTGCTCGGGCCACTCGTCGCGGACATGGCTCCAGCCCATCTGCTCGGCCGCTACCTGTCGCTCTACAGCCTGACCTTCACGCTGTCCCTGGCCATCGGCCCGGCGATTGGCGGCCTGCTCCTACAGACCGCACCAGACGCCATCTGGTGGGGTGGCGCGGTTGCCGCGCTGCTGGCCGGAACCGTCCTGCTTCGGCTCGGCGACCGCATCCCCGACCACCCGTTGGCCGCGACCGCCGCCAACGCGCCCCGCGAGGCCGCGCCTGAGGCCGCATGACGCTCGCCGTCACCACGCGGCGCGAGCGATAGCTACCGACGATCGCGAGGAGGCGCCTTGGTAGCTGCCTCCGCCGTACAGGCCGCCGCCACCCGCCGCTCACGCGATTGTCAGCGCCCACGCCGAGGCGCCGCCCTGAGACATGGCCAGCATCACCGCGGAGCTCTTCGACGCGTGGATGCGACCGCGTCCCGCGGCGCGCGGAAGCCCGGGTGCGTTACGGTTCGCACCTCGTCAGGGCTCCGGTCAGCTCGAGGAAGCGGTCGATCATGGCATTGACCTGATCTGGCACCTCGAGCTGGTGAAAGTGGCCCGCACCGACGGTGATTCCAACCGTCAGGTCCGGCTTGATCTCCAGCAGCCGAAGATCCTCCGCGTCGAGCTCAGTGCGGAGAAGCAGTGTTGGGACGTCACAGCGTGCCATCGCTTTGGCGCCGTCCCACGCGGTGAGTTGCTGGATGACCGCCGTTGCGATCGGGAGTGGGATTGCGGACATCATGTCGGCGATCAAGAGTCCCAGCGCCGGGTCGCAGGCGCCCATGTTCTCGACATAGCGGCGTCGTATCTCTTCGCCGTCTGGGCCGGCCAGCTGCTCCGCGAAGGTATCGAATCTCCGGCACATCTCCGGGTCCCAGTCGATCGGGCCTGGATCGACGAGGACGAGCGCTCGCGGCAGCGACGGGCGGCGACCTGCCAGCTCGACGGCGATCATCCCGCCAAGGCTGTGGCCGACGACGATCGGCCGCTCGATGCCCACCGTTTGGCAGAACTCGATAACGTCGTCGGCCAGGTCGGGGATCGCGTAGCCGTCCGGTAGGCGATCGCTCTTGCCGCACCCGCGCAGGTCGAGCGCCGTCACGGCACTCGTCTCAGCGAAGTGATCGAACTGCGGCTGGAAGGCGGTGCCGTCACAGCACCATCCGGGTACGAAGAGCATTTCCGCGTCTCCTCGACCGGCTCGCTCGTAGTACAGCCGAAGGCCATCGAGTTCCGCATAAGGCATGGGTAGCGATCCTCTCACGACCCGCCCTAGTGCGGCAGAGCACGTCGCGAACGATCTCAATCTGACAAGCGGGTGCCCGCGTTACGGTTCGCACCTCGGTCCGCCTGGAATCTCCGGGACCCCGGGAAGGCGGCAGGTTGGCGACTACATCCCGAGGCCCAACGCGCGCGTGTCGCCCGCGCGCATGCGCAGTGACTAGGGTTGAGAAATGGCGCCGAGCGGGACTCGGTCGAGGAGTCGTGCGATGAGTTGGTGGCCGGATTCGTTCGGGTGGGTGTGGTCGCCTTCGAGCAGGGCGGTCGCGTCTCCGCGCCCAGTCGGCCCGTTGAATGCGCGGTAGGTGTCGATGCACACGGCGTGACGTGCAGTAGCGATGCGACATGTCGTGCCGGCGAAGGCATCGACCACGCGGGCGACGACAGGATCGGCGGAGGCGGGCACGGCGGGATCGCCGATGATGTCGTCGTAGTCGTTCGTAACCATTACTAGCGTCGGCTTCCCTGCCCGCAGAACCGTGATCGCCGCGAGGACGGATGCGAGGTTGCGTCCATAATCAGCGGCGGTCTTCGCTACGCATGTGCCGCGGTATGACGCCCAGTCGGCGTTTGGGTAGCCCCCATGGCCGTCGCAGGGGTCGGTGAAACTGTTCCACGGCGTGTCGTTGTGGCCGACTGAGACGGTGACGATGTCAGCCTGTGCCACAGCCGCTCGCATGGGGGCGTCGCTGTTCATCTCGCGGCGAAGGTCGGTGCTCGTGATCTCCGTGTCCTGGGAGAGGTTCTCGACACTGACCTTCGCTTTCGCGGTGCGGCGAAGATGGGCGGCGTAGAGGTCGTCGAACGTCGCGCAGTTGCCGCAGAAGTGCTGGCCGAAGGGTATTGAATCGCCGATGGCTACGAGATGCAGCGTCGCAGGCCGCCGCGTGGATGTCGGCGACGAGGAGGAGGAACTGCAGGCCGCCAGCGCCATCGTCCACAGGATCAACGCCAAGAACAGGCCCACCAGTGTCACCACCGGCCCCGCTTGCCCGCGTCGTGTCGGGGGCCGGATGCGCCGTTCCCGCCGCCGAGGTGGCTCCGGTTCGCTGGGAGCTCCAGCTTGGGTCCCGTTCCTCGCCGAGCTTTGCGCGTTCACCCTTCTGCTCCCTTCTCGAAGTCGTCGAGTATCGGGCACATCGTGGAGGCGCCCGGGGGCGAGTCGGAAGTCAGAGACGGGTATTCGACCGGGAGCGCCCATTCGTTTCGCGAAACCGGTTCGCGTCGATCGACTCGCCGGGCGCCATTGTGTTATGTCCTCGTACTCAATGCGCTTCCCTAGGCCGTCTGTTCGATGATGCGAATCAGCTCGTCGGCCTGGTAGCCGTGCCTGCGTGCGTAGTCCACAAGTTCCCGCGTACGGGCCACGACCGCGCTTTGGTGTGGATCTCCGGTGACCGTGATGCCCCGGCCGCGGCGAAACTCGAGCAGCCCCTCGTCTCGCAATGCTCGGAGCGCACGCAACACGGTGTTGGAGTTCACCTCGAGCACCGTAGCGAGGTCTTTGGCCGGCGGCAGGCGATCGCCGGGCAGCGCCTCTCCATCCGCGATCGCCCGGCGGATCTTGGCGGCGACCTGGTCGTGGAGCGGGGTGGGGTCGTTGCGATCGACGGCAAACTCCAACATGGTGATATCTATGGTAGCATCATCGGCTGAGTCGCATGTCGGTCATCACGCCCCCTCCACCGTCAGCACCCGAGCAGTCTTCGGATCCCGAGGCGCTGATCGAGGAGGCGCGGCGGCGCACCCGCCTCCGCCGACGCCGAAATGTCGCCGCGGCGACGCTGTTGTTCGGCCTCGCCGTCTTGGCCATCGCCGCCCACGGGCGCGGAGGTAGTCCCGCACCCGGGTCGTCGACCCACAGACCCGCCGCGCTTCATGTCGCCGCTGCATCCTCCGTGATGCACAACGGGCCGCTGACGGTGATCAAGCAGAGCCAGGGGCACGGCGGCGTCTACCCGGTGGCACGAGCAGGGCTTGGCAGCATGCTGCTTCGCTGCCACGGAGCCCACTCCGCCTGCCTTGAGCTGGAGTACATCGCCTGGTCACCCGACGGGACGAAGATCGCCCTCGGTGTCACCTCCTACGCCATACCAAGCTCGTATGACGGCCTCCACGTCGTCGACCTGGCGACCAGACGCGACATCCAACTGACCGGAAGCCAAGGGCGCCCCGGGCTTTGGACCGATCCCGCCTGGTCGCCCGACGGTCGGTGGCTCGCCTACGGCTCGGACCGACCCGGCGAGATCGCGCTCGCCAGAGCGGACGGATCACAGCATCGAACCTTGCAGACCGGCTACCACGGCTGGGTGAGATACCCGACCTGGTCGCCCGACGGCACTCGCATCGCGTTCCAGAGCAGCCCACGCCACGGCTGCGGAGGGACATTCTTCCAGGTCAGCACATGTGCGATCTACGTTGTGCAGCTCGACGGCACGCACCTCCGACTGCTTGCCCGCCACGCCGCCTCACCGGCTTGGTCACCGCTTGGGACCACGATCGCCTACCAGGCCAGCTGCGGCATCCGCCTCGTGACACCGACCGGGACTGACGCGACGCCACACCCGAATTCAGCCTGTCCCCATATCGGCGTCGCCGGCCAGCCGGTCTGGTCACCCGACGCCCGAAAAATCGCCATCGCCCTGGCCACTACCGGCCCAACCCGCGGCCTCTACCTCATGAACGCCAACGGCACCAAACTCCACCGCCTCACCCGCACCGCCGGCCAGGCCGACACCGGCTTCGCCCGCCCAGCCTGGCAACCACGCCAATAAACCAACTCCTCGAGTACGACCGCCAGCTGGGAACAAGGGTTCACGGCGGTGTGAGCAGGTCGGAACACCAGGCAATGTGGCGCGTGCGTTACGGCTTGCACCTCCTCGGAGGGTCCCGAGAGCCTTCCCCCCGGCGGTTTGACGCCGTCCGATCGGTCTGGCACACTACTTTCCCGAACACATGTTCGGACAAAGGAGCGATTGTGGAGCTATCACCGAGACAGCGCGAGATCCTGGAGTTCGTGAACACGCACGTCGATGAGCAGGGCTACCCGCCGACCGTGCGCGAGATCGGCCAGGCGGTGGGACTGACCTCGCCGTCGACGGTGCATGCGCACCTGGCACGGCTGGAGAGCTCGGGTCTGATCCGACGCGATCCAACCAAGCCGCGCGCGCTGGAAGTGATCGAGGGTGGACGCTCACGCGAGCGCGCACCCCTAGCGCCCGCCGCCGCTCCGCACACGAATGTGCTGCCGCTGCTGGGCGACGTCGCCGCCGGCACCGGACTGGTGGCCGATGAGGCCGTCGAGGACATGGTGGCCGTGCCCGACCAGCTCTGCGTTGACGCCGACTTCCTGCTCACGGTCAAGGGCGACAGCATGATCAACGCCGGCATTCTGGACGGCGACTTCGTGGTCGTACGCAAGCAGGAGGACGCCCGCAACGGCGAGATCGTGGTTGCCCTGATGGGCGACGAGGACGCGACCGTGAAGCGCTTCTTCCGCGAGGCCGGCCGCGTGCGTCTGCAGCCGGAGAACGACGACATGGAGCCGATGTATCCGGACCAGGTGACGATCCTGGGGACGGTGCGGGCGGTGCTGCGAAGGCTATGACCGCGGCGCTGACACTCGACGAGGCGTTCGGCCCGACGCTCGAGCAGGTCGTGCTGGCGGCGCTGGCGGGTGCAGCCCGTCCCGCTCGTTCGGCGATCTGCCCGGTCTGCGGTGGCACCATGCGCCGACTGGTCGATGCCTCGTCCGCGGTACCGGTGCCAAACGCGCTCGTCTGCGGTGAGTGCGGCAGCTCGCTCGAAGACGCGGAGCCCGTGCCCGGGCAGCTGCGCCTGGTGTCCGAAGCGGCGTAACGACGCGGCCTGCCACAATGCGGTCGTGCGTACGCGGCGAGACTTCCTGGCCTCGGCGGCTGCGCTGCTGGCCGGAGCTGGGTGCGTCGGACGCGGCGGCTCAAGCGCCGGGACCTTCCCGGCAAACATCTTCCAGGGTTCCGACCAGACCCCCGAGAAGACCATGACCCTGGTCGGGCGGCGCTCGGAGCTGCCCACCCAGGCGCTGTCCGACTTTCAGATCCGCACCGGCGTCTCGGTCACCACCGAGTCTGCGGGCGGCGACGAGACGCTGCTGCTGCGGCTGGCTGCCGGCGGATACGGCGAGTTCGACGTGATCATCGTCAGCGGCGACACGCTCGCCTACCTGGTCAACTCGGGGCAGGCGGAGCCGCTCGCTCGCAAGCTGATCCCGAACCTGTCGGCGCTGCGCACGCCCTTCAACGACTCGCCGGACGACAACGGGCTGCGCCACGACGTGCCCGCGTCCTACGACATCGTCGGCGTGGCGGTCAGCCCGGTCGCGCTGATCGAATCGGAGAGCTGGACCGCGCTGTTCTCGTTGGCCGAGCGGCATCCCGGTCGCGTGGTCGTCCCCGACGACGCCGACGACGTGATCGGCGCCGTTCTGGTCTCGCTCGGCCATGCCTGGGACAGCGATTCCAACAGCGATCTCGACGACGCCGCGACCAGGCTGGGCGAGCTGTTCCCGGCACTACGCGTGCTGGGCCGTCGCCCCAGCGGACGGCGGCCGGTCTTGCCCAGCACGCCGCTGGCTCTGCTCACGCGTGCCCACAACTTCCAGCGCACATCGTCCGACCTGCGCTTCTTCGTTCCCACGGAGGGCTCGGCGCTGGACGTGCGAAGCTACTGCATCCCCATCTACGCCCCACACCCGGTGGCCGCGCACGCGTGGCTGAACGAGTGGCTCCAACCGAGCGTCGAGGCGGGCGCGGTGGTCGAGCTGCGGCTGCCGGTCCCGCTCGAGCAGGCGCGACCGCTGATCGATCCGAAGCTGGCTGCGAACCCGGCCATCTGCCCGCCACTGCCGGTGCTGGCTCTGAGCATCGAGCCGTCGATCTCGGAACAGGGGCAGCAGCGGCGTGACCAGATCTGGGCGGAGCTGACCGGGTGACGGCGCCGCTGGTGTGGCTGCTGCTGTCGGCGCTGGCGGTGATCGCGCCTCCCGCCGCGACCGGGCCGGCCGCGTGGCAGGGTGCGCCGCCGGTGGTGGTGGCGCGGCCGTCGCAGCCGGTCTCCGGGCACGCGATGCAGGTGCTGGTGGCCGGGCTTCCCACCGGCGCTCGCGATGTCGAGGTGGTGGCCGCGCCGCAGCGGGTGCGGGCGCGCGTCGTGAAGCCCGGCATCCGGCGTGCGCAGCTGGTGGCACCGGCCCCGGGGCCGCTCACGCTCACCGTCGAGTTCACGTTGCGCGGCCACCGCTACCAGGTCGCCGGCGGTGTGATCTTCGTGACCGTGGGCACCAGCGTCCAGTAGACTTTTGATGCCGATCAGGCAGCCGCGGCGCGCAAGCGTCGAGGAAAGTCGGGACACCGCAGGGCAACGGTGCCGGGTAACTCCCGGACGGGGAAACCCGCTGGATAGCGCAACAGAGAGGAGACCGCCCACCGGCGTCGCACGTGAACGCCGAGGCAAGGGTGAAACGGTGGTGTAAGAGACCACCAGCGTCCCCGGAGACGGGGGCGGCTAGGCAAGCCCCACCGGGTGCAACGCCAATCGGAGCGATGACGCGGCCCGCCGAGCTCCAGGTAGGCGGCAACGAGCCGGCCGGAGACGGCCGGCCCAGATGGATGGCTGCCCCAGACAGAATCCCGCTTACAGATCGGCTACCGGAAAGCCCCGCAAATGCGGGGTTTTCCTATTTCTCCGGAACTGGCGTGCATCACCGGCATTACGGGAGCGGCATCGCCGTCGCGGTGGCTCGTTGGAACGTGGGCGGGAAAGCATGGTTACGCGCTAACGAGGTCTCCGGCCCCCGGGCCGGCCGGGGCGGTGTGCCGGCGACCCAGGGCGATGGCCGGAGTTTGTGTGGGCTGAGCGGTGCCTGTATCGAGCCGAAACGGTGTGCTGCGCGATCCCGGCTGGGGGAGAGTCGCAGGGGCTATCGCCGGAACAGCAGGAGCGTCAGCTTTGCGTCGCTGTGCGGGCCGGGCGTTGCCGTGAGTTGGCCGCCCCGGACGTTGATGTACCTGCTGGTGCCGCCGACGACTGTCAGTCGTGTCAGGTTCGTCCAGCGCTGGATGCCTAGGGCGCTGAGCTGGCCTCCGGGCACGCGTAACGTGGCAGTGAGTTGAATGATCTGGGGCGCAACGCTGGTTAGCACCTCGTGCACCTCAAGCCTGCCGATCTTCTTTCCGCTCGCGTTTCGTAGCCGGCCAGCGACTGCCAGCTCATCGCCTTGGCTGGTACCGGAAGGAGCGTTATCGACGGATGTTGCGGCGAAGTCCGACGCATACACCGTAAGCCGCTGCGTGCCGGCGATCCTCGGTGTCGATGCCGACCTCAGCGTTCCAGGCAGCAGCGCCCAATGCACCGCCGAGGTGCCACGATTGGCTCCGCGAGCTGCGGTCCCCACCATCGCCGCCGCCACCACAGCCACCACCACAACGATCACCGAGCACACCTTGATACTCATCCGACGCTCCCGGAGGTCGATTCCCATCGAGACCAGTTCGGCGTGTTACAGCTCACTCCTCTAACACCGCGCTCGTCTCGCCGCGAACCGGTTGCCCCAACATTGCCGGTGTGCAAATTGGGGATATGTGTGTGATTTCCGAGAGTCCCACTTGCCCGAACGAACGGGAGTCCGCTGACCTCGGGGTCGGGACAAGCTGCGACACGGTGCCGAGCGTTTGGCTCAGCCGGACAGGGTGGCGTGCCAGGTGTCACAGGAGCTGGCGTTACCAGTTTGGTAGCCGGTGATAAACCATTGTTTTCGCTCGGCTGATGACCCGTGTGTCCACGTCTCCGGGTTAACTTGGCCTTGGAACTCTTTCTGGATCCGGTCGTCCCCGACGGCTGCGGCGGCGTCGAGTGCGTCGTTGATATCAGCCTGCGAGAGGCGAGTGATGAATCCGGTCTGCGCCGCGTGGTTCGCCCACACGCCGGCGTAGCAGTCGGCCTGCAACTCTGAGCGAACCGACGCGCTGGTGGCGCCCTGCTGGTCGGAACCAATTCGGTCGAGGATGCCTCGGAGGTCCTGGACGTGGTGGCCGTACTCGTGGGCGAGTACGTATGCCTGTGCGAATGGGCCGCCTTGCGCTCCGAACTTGGTACGAAGCTCATCGAAGAATCCAAGGTCGATGTAGACGTACTTGTCGGCCGGACAGTAGAACGGGCCGACCGCTTCGGTGGCCGTGCCGCACCCGGTTTGGACTTGGCCCGTAAAGAAGGTGGTCTGGGCGGGTTGGTAGCGGCCGTCGGGGAATTGGTGCTGCCAGTAGCTCTGAATACTGTTCACAAAGCCCACGATCCGGCAATCCGCGCTGCGATTTGCATCCGCGCCCGTCTTGCATTCGTGCGAAAGCTGGCTTGATTCGCCGACTGTCTGATCATCCAGCGGCCCGTACGGATTCGCGGCTGATCCAGACAGCGGGTTTACGCCCAGGAACAGCGAGATCACGAGCACGATCAAGCCTAAGCCCCCGCCGCCGAGCGCCACACCGCCCCCCGGAAGGCCGCCGACGCCGCCACCCGAACCGCGCACATCGCGGATTTGTGAGGGGTCTAGCTTTGCTGTGCGACGAAACCTCATCGGTTCAATCCCTGTGGAAGCGGTGATCGGTGCGGCCCGGGCCGGCGACACCGAGCCCACCCACCGGCGCCGTTACGGGCGCTTGGTGTACGTCGACCTCGATGCCCTCCTTGCACCTGCTCCGGCTATGCGCGTCCAGGTGCTATGCGCGTGCAGGTGCCTTGGCGAGCTTCTCGGAGATCCCGTGTACGAACAGTTGGCGCGGGGTGTCCATGTAGTTCCTTGCGATCGATAGTGCGGTCGGCTTAGACCGTTCCCGATCGGGGCACCGCGCAAACCACTGCCCCCTTTTCTGGTCGCAGGATGCGCTTCTCTGGGTGGGACACCAGCCGCCATCACCAACCTTCTAGTGGGCCACGATCGGCGGGATCGAGCCTCGGCCCGCTCGGCCTGGTGGCCTTCTTCTTGGCCCTCACCTGGATCGTCGGCACATCCTGCGTCGTACTCCTACGTCGAACGGACTAGGTGTAAGCACCGGTTGTCCGATACGGTGCCGGGCTGCTGTCGAGCTGTGCATTACCTGTGCATCACCGGCACACCACCTGGCGTCCGTTGACGGCAAGAGTCAATCGCGCAAATCGGCGCGGTTGAGCGAAATGACGTATCGGCTTTCCCATTCAGTCAGGCTTCTCGTGCGGCGGTGCTTCGGTCTCGACACCGGGTCAGATCGCTGTCATCTTTGCAGAATCCCGGGCACGTAGTTGCTCCTGACAGCAGAGCCGGACACAATCGTCCCAATAGTCACAATACCCACCGTACGCAGGACGTAACCATCCTACGATCGCTCGGGGTGCTCTGCGCCCCGGCGGTGTGGACCGGCCGCGAGCTCCAGCGCCGCCGGCTGTCGTCTATCCAGAATCGGGCTGCGCTGGGGGCGGCTCGACGTCGGGCCGGTAG
>Ga0207687_10000712_pt1 | contig 22529 bp, 19 predicted proteins | sample KBSM54metaG_FD_184399 | JGI IMG/M metagenome (GOLD analysis project Ga0207687, IMG submission 184399) | Miscanthus rhizosphere microbial communities from Kellogg Biological Station, Michigan, USA - KBS M5-4 metaG (SPAdes) (version 2) | ecosystem: Host-associated > Plants > Roots > Rhizosphere >...
GGGCGACTCGGTGGTGCCGCGCTCGGTGATCGAGAAGCTGCACCTCCAGCCCGGCCTGCATCTCACCGGCAACGCCCGCCGCGCGCCGAACGGCAACCTGGAGATGATCGCGCTCGAAGCGGTGGAAGGAATGCCGCTCGAGGATTACCGCGAGTCGCGCCGTCCCTTCTCCGAGCTGATCTCCATCGATCCGAACGAGCAGTTCAAGCTGGAGACCGAGCCGGAGCGCCTGACCACGCGGGTGCTCGACCTCCTCTCGCCGATCGGCAAGGGCCAGCGCTGCCTGGTCGTCGCGCCGCCGAAAGCGGGCAAGACGACGCTGCTCAAGGACATCGCGCACGGCATCAACCGGAACCATCCCGACGCCCAGCTGTTTGTGCTGCTCGTCGACGAGCGTCCGGAAGAAGTCACCGACTTCCGCCGCTCGGTGGAGAAGGGCGAAGTGATCGCCTCCAGCTCCGACGAGACGGCCGAGAACCACATCATGATCGCCGAGGTCGTGCTCGAGCGGGCGCGGCGCCTGGTGGAGATGAAGAAGGATGTGGTCATCCTCTGCGACTCCATCACCCGCATGTCGCGCGCGTACAACAACGAACAGCGCGGCTCGGGCAAGATCCTTTCGGGCGGCATCGACGCCCGGACGATGGAGAAGCCGCGGCGCTTCTTCGGCGCCGCGCGCAACGCGGAAGAGTGGGGCTCTCTGACCATCATCGCCACGGCGCTGATCGACACCGGCTCGCGCATGGACGAGGTCATCTTCCAGGAATTCAAGGGAACGGGCAACACGGAGATCGTGCTCGACCGCGGCTTGTTCGAGCGGCGCATCTTCCCCGCCATCAACATCGCTCAAACCGGTACGCGCAAAGAGGAGAAGCTCCTCTCCGCGACGATCCTGCCGAAGGTGCACACGCTTCGCCGCGCCCTGGCCGGAACGGACCCCATGACGGCGATGAAGATGCTGCTGGAAAGACTGCAGAAATTTCCGACGAACGACGCCTTCCTGAAGAGCTTCTGACGCCGGCCGCGAAGCCCGTTAACATTTCAAACGGACTTCACCTCTCGACCCCGATCCGCGCTACGATACGCAACTACAATTCGTAGCCAGTTTTGCGTCTCGGAGAGGGGACGCACAACCAAGTCAAAATCGGTCAGGAGGCTTTATGTTCAAACGCCGTTTGTCGAATCGACCGGCGATTTTGGGCTCCGCGATCCGGAGTCTCTTCTTCGTCACATTAGCAGTGCTTTTCGTACTGCCCGCCATGGCGCAGGTCACGACCGGCAACCTTGCCGGCAGCGTGACGGACGCCACCGGCGCGGCGCTTCCCGGTGTCACCGTCGAAGCGGTGCACACGCCGACGGGCACGCACTACACGACGGTCACGGACGCCAGCGGGCGTTTCTTCATCGCCAACGCGCGCGTCGGCGGACCGTACAAAGTGACCGGTACCCTCGAGGGCTTCAAGCCGAGTGAGTCGACCGTCAGCGTGAACCTCGGCAGCACGACCGAGGTCCCGCTGAAGATGCAGCTCACGGCGGTGACCGAATCGATCACCGTCACCGCACGTCCGGACGACATCATCAATCCGAACAAGACCGGCTCCACGTCGACCGTCAGCACCGAGCAGATCCAGACGCTGCCGACCGTCAACCGCAGTCTTCAGGATTTCGCGCGCACCAACCCGTACTTCACGGTCGACGCACGCGACGACTCGCAGACGACGCTCAACGTCGCCGGCCGCAACAACCGCTACAACAACATCCAGATCGACGGCGCCGTGAACAACGACCTGTTCGGTCTCGCCGCCACCGGCACCCCGGGCGGCCAGGCGAACACCCAGCCGATCTCCATCGACGCCATCGAGCAGATCCAGCTCGTCGTCTCCCCGTATGACGTCCGCCAGGGCGGATTCACCGGCGGCGGCGTGAACGCCGTCACCCGCTCCGGAACGAACAAGATCACCGGCTCGGTCTTCGGCACCAAGCGCAACGAGAGCAGCGTCGGCAAGGCTCGCCCGGTCTTCGTTACGGCGGACTTCAACGGCGACGGCAAGCAGACTGCCATCGCCGACCTGCCGATCACGGACTTCGAGTACACCCAGTACGGCGGCCGCCTCGGCGGCGCGATCGTTCAGGACAAGCTCTTCTTCTTCGTCAGCGGCGAGCGCAATCGCCGTTCGCAGCCGGACGGCACATCCGCCGACGGTTCTGCCGGAACGAACTACGTCAACGGCACGCAGGACGACATCTGCGGCAAGGTCCCGGGCTGCTCCGCCGCCCGCCTCCGTCAGGACCTGATCACCAAGTACAACTACGATCCGGGCGACCTCGGCGACATTCCGAGACTGACGCCGAGCAACCTGGTGTTTGTCCGCGGTGACTTCAACGCCACGCCCAGCAACGCCTTGACCCTCCGCCATAACTACGTCAAAGGCTCGACCGACGTCGTTTCCAACCGCAGCTCCTCGCAGTTCCGTTTCCCGACCTCGATCTACTCGCAGGCGGATAAGACGAACTCCACCGTCGCCCAGCTGAACAGCGTCATCTCCAGCTCGACGTTCAACGAAGCGCGCATCGGCTACCAGACCATCAAGGACATCCGCAACACGGCCGTCCAGTTCCCCAGCATCGAGATCGGCGGCGCGAACCAGAACGCCACCCTCAACGCCGGAACGGAGCGCTTCTCGGGCGCCAACTCGCTCGATCAGAAGGTCACCGAGATCACCGATGACTTCACCTGGGTCCGCGGCGACCACACGCTGGTCTTCGGTACCCACAACGAGCTGTTCAAGTTCAAGAATCTCTTCCTCTCCGAGTTCAACGGTTACTACTTCTATTCGCGCCTCGATGGCTTCGAAGACAACTCGCTCTGCGGCAAAAAGGCTCCCGATGGCACCTTGATCACCTGCGAATACCGCATCAGCTACGCGACCGGCGCCGACCCCCGCCGCCCGACCTCGTTCGGCGCGCAGCAGTACGGCTTCTACGTCAGCGATCAGTACCATGTGAGCAACGACCTCACCCTGCAGTTCGGACTCCGCGGCGACAAGCCGAAGTTCGATGACACGCCGTCGTTCAACCAGATCGTGCTCGACTCGATCGGCCGCCACACCGACGAGCATCCCGGAGAGAACATCGTCTTCTCGCCGCGCGTCGGCTTCAACTGGAACCCGAACGCGGGCGGACGGCAGCAGCTGCGCGGCGGCATCGGCGTCTTCGCCGGCCGCACGCCGTACGTCTGGATCTCCAACGCCTACGCCGGCACCGGTGTCGAGCAGGTCGCACTCGCCTGCCGCACTCAGGACAACTGCGCGGTTCCGGCCTTCAACCCCGACCCGCTCAACCAGCCGAAGCTCGGCGCCGCCGGCGCCCTGTCGGTCGACCTGGTCGATCCGAACTTCCGGTTCCCGCGCGTCCTTCGCGCTACCCTCGGCTATGACCGCGACCTCTGGTGGGGCGTCCGGGGTTCGGCCGAGCTGCTCTATTCGAAGACCCAGGAAGACGTCTACTACCAGAATCTCAACTACGTCCGCACCGGCACGAGCGTCCTCGACGGCCGCCCGACGTACGCCCGCGCGACCAACAAGCTCGTCGACGCCACGTTCCTGACCAACACCAACAAGGGCGCCGAGCGTCTGGCCACCCTGCAGCTCACCCGTCCGTTCTCGCACGGCGTCACGCTGTCGGGCAGCTGGGCGCACCAGAACGCGCGTTCCGCGTTCGACGCGACCTCGAGCCGCGCGATCTCCAACTGGCGCTTCCAGCACAGCCAGGGCGACATCTTCACGCCGACCCTCGGCCGCTCGGCGTTCGAGATCAGGAACCGCTTCACGGTCAACGCGACCTACGACCTGAGCACCGGTCCGTTCACCCATTCGTTCGGCCTCTTCTACAACGCGCAGAGCGGCCGTCCGTACTCGATCCTCATGGGCGGCGATCCGAACAAGGACACCAACACCAGCAACGACCTGCTCTACATCCCGGGCAGCGGCAACGTCATCCTGCAGTCGTCGCAGGGCAAGGTGATCGATTCGTCGATCTTCGACGCCTACATCAAGGGCGCCGGCCTCGATCCGACGAAGGCCCGCATCATCAACAAGTACGAGTCGTTCGAGCCGTGGTCGCGCCACCTCGACTTCCACTACGCCCTCGGCCTCCCGGTGAAGTTCCTCCGCACCGAAGTGACCTTCGACATGCTGAACCTCCTGCACTACTTCAATAAGGAGTACGGCAATGTCTACTTCGTGGCGAACCAGAACGTGACCGCGGTCAACTACCAGGGTCAGGACGCCGCGACCGGCAAGCCGATCTACCGCGAAGCTTCGACCACCGTCGACGCTGCCGGCAACCGCATCTTCGGCTCGCTCACCCCGGGACGCCAGTTCTCCATCGCCGACCTCGTGTCGCGCTGGCAGATGCGCCTCGGACTGCGCGTCAGCTTCTAGTTCGACTCACAGCTGTTTGCCTCGGGGGCCGCTCGCAAGAGCGGCCCTTTTCGTTTCCGCGAAACGGTCTGCTAATCTCCGGGCCAGTCCAATGTCGCCCGAAGTCACCGCCGTCATCACGACGCATGTACGCCCGATTCGGGTCTACGAAGCTCTTGCGTCCGTGTGCGCGGAGACGCACGCCGACATCGAAGTGGTCATCGTCGACGATGGTGGATCATTCGTCGCTCCGGGTAACGGCGCCGATCTCGAGTTCCGCCTCGTGCGGGGCGCGGGATTGGGCGTGGGCACGGCACGCAACCTCGGTCTTGCGGCGGCGGGAGGCGAGTACATCATCTTCCTCGACGACGACGATGTCGCCATGCCTCACCGCATCGCCCGTCTCATCAGCGTGGCCAGAGATCGGCATGCGACCGTATGCTTCGGCATGACACGCAGAGTGATTGACGGAACGACCGAGGTCCTGGGCAGCGTTCCGACCCATCTGGTGTCGCCCGGACCGATTGGGTTCTGCGATCTGCTCACCTGTGCGCCCCATGTCAACGCCGTGCTCGCGCGAACGGAGGCCCTGCGCGCTGTCGGCGGGTTCGACACCGCCGCCGCACATTTCGACGACTGGTCGGCATGGCTTCGCATCGCGGATCGCGGCGCTTCCATGTGGTGTGTTTCTGATGACGTTGCCGACTGGCGAATTCACGACCATGGACTCTCGGCGGGAGTGCTGCAAGGCGGCGCGATGAAGGCGCGGCTCTTACTGTTGTTCGAACGCCTTCGGCCTTGTCTGTCCGGCGAAAACGCCCGCGCTGTGGCGGCAGCCGTTCAACTCGTCCAATACGCAGACATCGTCACCTACGACGATTACGTCGCCACAATGGCGGTCGACCGGGAGACGCTGCATGCCGACGGGACTTGTTTCGGCCGGCCCTTGTCGTCTCACCTGTAAGAGTCACGGCAACGTGAGGAGATGCGACGCGAAGACGTCGTTGAACAACGCCCCGGCGCGCCGCTCCCGAAGGCGCTGCACGACCTGGGGGCCGGGCATCCCAAGGCGATTCAGGATTCGACCGGCGACGAGGGCCGATCGATTGAACCCCATGCCGCAATGCGAAAGAACACGTTTGCCGCCTTCAACCAGGTGTGCGCCGAGCGCCGCGACCGCTTCCAGCTGTCGAAGGTCGGGAAGGTCCTCGTCAAAGATCGGGAAATAGACGTACAGGCAGCGTCCGGGGACGGTGGGAATGCATTCGTCGAGACCACCCTCGAGATCGATCACTGAATCGATGCCGTACGACTCCAGCACGGACCAGTCGTTGATCACGGGGGAGATGAACAACGACCCCGCATCGTCGACCTGATACAACTTCGAGAAATCGAAAACGGCCATGGTGCGATTCTCGACTAACCGGGCCGCTCAATGCAACGCCGGTCGATACGCTCTCATCCCGGGCATCGATCGCGCGTTGATCCGGGAAATCTGCGAAAGACCGATGAGCAGCGACTCCTGACGCTCCAGCAGATGCAGGAGTTTGTAGACGAGTGCGCGCCGCGGGTGAAGCGATGCGTCGTAAGAAGGCATGATTCGGTTCAAGAGCGATGCGGATCTCGTGGCACGGGACGAAGAAAGCGGGCGCGGATCGGATTCACTGTCCTCCGGGCGAGATTCACGCGTTGCCGTGATGGCAGGCAATCCATCGCGCATCGCATTCATCCCATGCGGCGTGGAATGCATGCGAGCGGCGATCGAAAAGCGCTGTCCTCCAGGTGGGATTCACGTCATGTGTCATGGCTTTCACGCCATCACACATCGCATGAATGCGATCCGCGGTCACGTGAAAACCATGCCGCTACAGCCGCTGCCGGCACGGCCACCGATACGGCAGCGGCGTGCACTGATCGATGCGTCCGGGCGCGATATGCGGCAGTGCCGTGAGCGCAACGATGCGATGACGCGACTGCGTTTCGCGTGAGGACGCTCACGGTCGTCGATTCCCGTTCGGCCATGTACGCTGGCAGAACGCGATTTATCGGAGAGTTGCGCACGGAATCGCGTAATGACGCGCGGATACATCGCGGATCCGTAGCGGTTTACTGGTACGTCACGACGGGCTGCGGCCGGAGCCACCAGGCCGAAGGCGGCGCCGAGCACGACGACGGCGATGGCGCCAAACCCTGCGGCTGGTTTTGGTAGAAACCTTCGAAAGCCGTCCAAACGTATGAGGTATCTTCCCTTGCCATGGCGGATGCGCGGTTTCTCTGGCGAGTGGAGATCCCGGGTCGTGCGGGCGAGCCACCGTATCGCCTTGGAGTGTTGATCGAGGACCCCGATCGAACGGGAGACACGGAACTGACGGTCGCCTGGGTCAAGGACATGTTCAAACATCTGAAGCTCGAACGCGTCGTCGAGATCGTCGAGACATCCGACTTTGTCGACGTGCGATCGGTCGCATCGAAGGCCGACCGTGCTGCCCTGCCACCGGCGCGAATGGCGAGCGCATTGTCGGCTTCGTGGCGCAAGGCCGGCAGGCCCGCGGGTGCTCGCTTCAAACTCGACGGCGAAGAGTTGCCCGCTGCGGGCCGAACGTCAGGCATCAATGTGCAGCCAATGCGGATCGTCGGGTCAACCGCGCTGGCGAAGTCGATTCTCGAAAAAAACCGTCCCGTGCAGGCGGCGCTGGTGCAGTCGCTGCGATCCACGATGGGCGTGATTCCATTCGTCGGCGCCGGTCTGTCGGCGGCGTTCGACTTTCCGCAGTGGGGAGATCTGCTGCGGCGGCTCGCCGGTCCCGCACAGAAGAAAGGAGTCGAACGTCACCTTCGTGAGAGCGCGTACGAACAGGCGGCGCAGCTCCTTTACGATCGCGGCCGCGCCGCCGACCGGCTTCAGGAAGAAATCGCATCGAGCTTCGACCGGCCGCTTCGCGACGACGAGTTCACCGGCAAAGCGGGCGCGCTGCTGCCGTACCTGACCGCGGGTCCGGTGATCACCACCAATTACGACCGCGTTCTCGAGCGCGCGTTCGAACTGGCCGGCCGCCCGTTTACGAAATCCGTTCTTGGCGCCGATCCGGACGAGATCGTGCCGGCCATTCAGCGCAACGAGCGGGTCCTGTTCAAGATTCACGGCGATTGCCAGACCCGCCGCGGCCTGACGTTGACGCTGCAGAGCTACGAGCTTGCCTATGGCGGCGACCGCGCGACGGGCCGCGAAGTCCGCGACAAGCTTCAAGGCATGCTTCCCATCCTTCTCACCAATCGTCCATTTCTTTTCCTTGGTTGCAGTCTCGAAACCGACCGTACGCTCGAAGTCGTGAAGAAGACGTTCCAGCAACACGCCCGCATCGGTCACTTCGCGGTTCTCGCCGCCGACTACGATGCCGACGAATTCGAGCGGCGCGCCGACAACCTGGCCAATATCGGCATCCGGGTGTTGTGGTACATGCCGGGCGACTATGCTCAGGTGCGGGCTCTTCTGCGCGACCTGCTCGAGGCGACGTCGGTGGAGACGCTGCAGGCGGGGACCGTCGCCAGGCAGGCCGGGGACGGTGGGGTCGGAGCATCCGTTCCGGCGGACGAGCCGCTCTCACTCCCCCCGGCGCTGCGTGAGCGCATCCGACGCGGCGACATCATCTACTTACTTGGCGCGGCGGCGTCAGGCCCGATGCTGGGCGCGGAGTTCTACGAGGGCATCGCCCACAACAACAAGGTTCCGGAGGTCTTCCGGTCGCGCTCGGACATCGCCCAGCATCTGGTCGACCGTAATGCCAGGAGCACGCTGGTCAGCGAGATCGCGAACGTGATGCATACGCAGTTTCCCGAGCCCTCACTGGTGCACTGGCGGTTCGCAGAGCTTGCCCGTCGCGCGCGCGCCGCGACCGGCTCGCTGCGGCGGATGATCCTCATGACCACCAACTACGATATCGGTCTGGAGTCGGCGTTCGAGAGGCGCGGCGTCCCCCATCACTTGTTCGTCTACCAGCCGCACGATCGCTACGAAGGGAAGTTCATCCATCGCACGCCTTCCGGTGAGCTGCGCGTCATCGTCAGACCCGAGCACCTGCACGAACTGGAGGATTCCGAGGCCGTCATCGTGAAGATGAACGGCGGTCTGAGGCTCGCGCCGTTCCTGCCCGACACGTTCTCGGTGGCGACGCGTGACTTCTACCGTCTGGCGGCGAGAGTGCCGGGCGCGTTCCCGGCATTTCTGGTTCGAGAGCTGGCCATCCGGTCGTTTCTGATCATGGCTCACGGACTGAAGGAGCCTGACGTCGAAGAGGTCATTCGCTTCAGCTGCACCCAGAAAGACGCCGGACCTTCATGGGCCTTGAAGTGGCGGCCCGAAGCCAAAGGGCCCGAGGAGGCGGCACGGAAGTACTGGGAGGAGATCGGCGTCAACTTCCTGTGGGGACCGATCGAGTCGTGCATGGCGGCCATCGAGCAGGCCGCTGCTTCGTGAAGCTGCTTACGGTCGTGTGCTGCTCGCGCCTGCGCGCTCCCTCGGCACCAGAAACGCCGCCGCGTTCATCGCGATCATGATCGCGGAGAACGACCACAGCCCGAGCACCACCGCGATTCCGGCATGCATGCCGATGGCGGCCAGCGCCCACAGGCTGCGCGTGCGCCGCGGCCAGATCAGGAAGACATAGCCGAGCTCGATGGCCAGCGTGCTCCAGCAGACCAGGAGCGGGATGAGCGGATGAGCGGCGATCCAGGAGAGGTCGAACGTCGCGAAGCGGGGGCGCATGACGGCGCGCCAGATCGCCTCTCCGTTGCGCCACTGCTCACCGCGGATCTTCTCGATGCCCGAGGAGAGATAGACGATGCAGAGGTGGAGTTGCAGGACCCGCATCCCGAGCTTCGCCTCGAAGGAATGGGAGTCGGACTTCCACGACCCGGCATCCATCGACAGCGCCGCGCCGGCCGGAAAGACGGAGCAGTAGAACAGGGCGATGGTGGCGAACTCGAAGACGCCGTACGCCGAGGGGTTGGCGGATGTCTTGAGGCTCAGGTGCAGCAGCCAGACGACGACGGCCGCGGCGCGGGTCTTCCAGCCGACCAGCAGCAGGTGCAGCGCCCCGACATAGAGGCCGAAGCAGCCGAGGAGCACCATGCGCTCATCGGAGACATAGGGCGCCAGCAGGGCGATGAGATACGAGATGCGGGGCAGGCTGGCCGGGACGAGCGCGTTGGCGATCGGCGCCTGGACGATGCCGTGCTCGCCGAAGAAGAGAAAGAGGTGCGGGGCGAGGGCGAAGGCCTGGAGCAGAAGCACGGCGGCCAGACCGATGCGCAGCGCCGCCAGCGGCCGCGCGCTCGACTCTCCATCGAGAAAGCGCGGCAGGACGAGCGTGCGCCTCCGGACCGGAACGTCAGCGCCGGCCGTCAGCGGCTCGATGAAAAGCGAAGCCATAGATTTTCCTCCAATGCGGCCGCCGGCCGCCCCGGTATTGCGCCATGCCCGGCAGCGCGAAGACCTCGACCTTCACCAGCACGACCTCGGCGTGGGGAAAACGGGCGAACTGCCGCGCCGCATACGACGCGGCGAGCAGATCGCGCAGGTCGCTCTCGCCGAGCAGGCCGTCGATGGTCACGAGGAGCAGACGAGCCTCCCGGCCCACCTGCTCCTCGGCCACCGGAAGGCAATGCATCCCGGCGCTGCAGACATCGAACGTCGCCCGCCACTCCGAGGCCACGCCGGGAGCGAAGAAGCCGTAGCCGTTGTTCGCTCCCGTGAACTCGCGGTAGGTCTCGATGACGCGCCCCGCGAGGTGCCGCGGCGAGACCGGCGTGTAGCCGGCCGCGCCGCAGATCACCAGCGCGAGATGGACGCCCGCGGCGGCGATCCATGCCATGCGCCTGCCGCCGCCGAGGCTCCTCATCACTGCGCTCCGCTGATCTGGACCGAGGCCCGCGGCGCGTTCACCGTGCCGCTGATGCCGTTCCTGTCGAACTGCAGGCCGAGCAGGTCCTTGTAGCGCGACGTGTCGCCGCCGGCCTGGAAGGCCTCGTCGACGCGCAGGTTCACCAGGGCCCGGATCTCCTGCAGCTGACCGACGCTGAGGTCGATGGGCGGATCCATGTCCCCCGTGGTGCGGGTGCTGCGGGTCGTGCGGACGATATTGACGCGCGTCGTCCAGATGCTCCGATGGATCTTCGAGATCGGCAGGTCGGGACAGATGTCGACGAATTCAGCGACGCTCCCGCTGCGGTTCGCGATGGCCTGATCGATCACGTTGTTGAACACGGTGGCGAACTGCTGCACCTGGCGCAGTTCGACCGTCCCGGCGGACGGCCCCAGCCCGCCCGTCGAGCGGCAGGTGATGGTCAGGGTGGACAAAGCCAGAGCCACGAGAACGACAAGGGAATAGCGGAAACTTCGGTTTCTCATACTTCCTCCTTGCTCAGGTAGTGCGGAGGAAGGGCGAATCGTTTCCCTCGGGCGAAAAGATTTCGTCGGGCGGAGGGGAGCTGATCTGTCCGCGCGATCAGCATCCCCTGATCGTCGAGCCAGACGGTTGCCGGTTGCCGGTGACCTGTTACCTACCGGCAACCGGCACTACAGCTGTTGCCCCGATCAAAGGCTGCCCACAAAAAAGGCGTTTTTGTTCTCGTGAATATGGCCGCGGATCGAATTCGTTGTCCTGCAGGCGAGATTCATCACATCCGGGATCGAACTCATTGTCCGCAAAACGAGATTCATCGCATCCCGGATGGCATCCGAATATCCGTGGCTCGCGTGAATGCGAGGAGGAGTTAGATAAATATGATCGCGGGTCAATTACGTGATGGGCGGACCGGAAAAGGAGGCCGCCTCGCGGCGGCGTCTATCGAGTTGGCCAAGGGCCGAGCATCACGATTTTCTCGGCAGTGCTTTTGAGTTGGCTCCTGGTGATGGGCAATATCCCCGCGCGTTACTCGCGATCACGCCAGCTCACTACCTTCATCTCACCACTCTTCACCGACCTGATAGCTTTGTGTAGCGGTTCCAACAAAGTACGCAAATCAGCAAGGCGCGTGGTCCGTGCCCGCAGGATGACGACGGCAATGTTTAGATCACGAATGTTCTGTTGGTCGGGTAGATCTTTGTCAACAGTCAAGAAGACATCGAATTCGGTTGCCGCCAGTTTCAGCAGAGATCCGTCGTCAACGGTCTCCCAACCGATCTGCTTCACGGTCATGGCTTCGTACGCGGACAGATCGCGAAGCAGGCGCCAGTCGACGCATTCGTCAACGAGCAGCTTCATTCGCCGTAGGCCAGTACACGCGCTTTCGTCTCTTCAAGAAAAGCAATTACCTGTTCCCGGGTAACTGAGGGAAACCCTTCTAGGAAATCGTCTATTGAGTCCCCGGCCTCAAGGTACTCAATCAGTGTTTGAGCCAAAACGCGGGTACCCTTAAACACGGGCGCGCCGCTCATGACCGCTGGATCGGCTGACACGACAAAACTGTCCTGCGCCAGGAGTCGGGCCGCTAGCTCAGCCCGTTCGTGCTCGGGCAGCATCAGGGCGTCATGGAGTAGCGCGCTCGCGTCTCGTGTCATGTGCTGTAGTTTAGCTCAACGCAATATGCAGGTGCTGGCGACGGCCGGCGCCACGCCCTTGGTCTGTTGTCGGCAGCTCCAGGAATCAAGAAAGGAGCGGTGCTGCACTCGTCTTCACCGCTCGGCCGCCCAACTCGACGTAGAAGCTGACACGGCCCGGCTTCGGCCCGGCATCCGAGCTGCCTCGGAACGTCAAAATCATCACGGCGGCACGCCACGCGCATCGCGCGTCTCACATGCAGGCGCGTGTCGTGCCGCGGTGCTTCGGCACGTGGGCCCTGGCCGTGCAGCTCAGCGTCTGATCCGTTAGCCAGACGCAGAGGACGCAAAAGTTCCGAGGCTAGAATCGCTAGCGACGCCGGAACGAGTTGCCGGTCAACAGGAGGCGAACGATGAAAGCGATCGTTGTAACTGATCAGGCCGCGGGCACGGCCGGGATGAAGCTCATGGAGCGGCCCGAGCCGCAGGCCGCGATAAACGACGTCATCGTTCAGATCCATGCGTCGGGATTTGTCCCGACTGAGCTGATGTGGCCCTCGACCTGGATCGATCGCAGCAACCGTAACCGAACACCGTCTATCCCCGGTCACGAACTGGCCGGAGTCGTCACCGCTCTCGGCTACGGAACGACGGGACTGTCGGTAGGACAACGAGTGTTCGGCCTCGCCGACTGGTATCGCGACGGCACCTTGGCGGAATACATAGCCATCGAGGCTCGCAACCTTGCGCCGCTCCCAGGCGATGCCGAATTCACGCTGGGCGCGAGCCTGCCAATCTCAGGCCTCACCGCTTGGCAGGGACTGTTCCAGCACGGCCGCCTTCAGGCGGGGCAGAGCGTCCTTGCGCACGGCGCGGCCGGCGCAGTCGGGTCGATGGTGACGCAGCTCGCACGATTGGCGGGCGCCTATGTCATCGGCACCGGACGCGCGGCCGACCGTCAAAAGGCGCTCGACTTCGGGGCGCATGAGTTTGTCGACCTTGACAACGACGCGCTGGAAGACGTCGGCGTCGTCGATCTCGTGTTCGATGTCATAGGCGGCGACATCCAGAAGCGGTCCGCAGGCCTGATTCGAGCCGGAGGAACGCTGGTGTCCATCGTCGGGCCAACCGAGGCGCGGCCCACCAACGGACTGGCGGTCGACTTCGTTGTGGAGTCCGATCGTGCTCAATTGAATGAGATCGTCCAACGGGTGCGTGAAGGACGACTGCGGACGAACATCGGCAACATCGCGACCCTTGACGATGCAGTCGCCGCTTTCAATCCGACCAAGCGGATCAGCGGCAAGACGGTCATCCGCTTTTGTACGTGAGCGACGCGCGCCCACGCAAACGTGACAAGCAAGGCAATTTTCATTTCTCCCAATTTGAGGGAAATTAGATACCAGCGAACTCTCGAAGGTATCGAACCTTACCGGTTGCCCCTAGACAGCGACAGCCAAGCCCGGCCACGAACCTGTTTGTCGCCGAAGTTCGAAGCGTTTTTTTTGCACGAGTTTCGTCGGTGCGGGCGATACGTGCAAGAGTGCACTCTCGGCCGCGCGCCGCCTAACTCGAGGTAGAACCCGACGCGGCCCGGCTTCGGTCAGCCGGCCCGCCGGCTCGTTCAGCGCAACTTGCGTGGCGTCACGCCGCCTGCATCGCGCGCCTCACATGCAGGCAGGCGGCGGGCAGTGACGACACAGACCCTTCGACGACATTTTTAGTGGTATGGAATGCCGGCAATACGACACTCCTGATGTAGAGGTGACGCATGTACCTGCTACTGAAGGAGACGACTACCGGAAATTTTCACGAAGTAACTCTCGCGCAGGGAGCCGGCGGGAGATTGAGCGTGACCAACGTTCAAGTCGTTTCCGAAACTACCGGGCCTGATTGGAAAGCCAATGCCAGTTTGACGCCAGTTGAGTGGATCGCCCCTGCGAATCCGCTGCCGGCTGTTCTCGGCTGGAACCAAGTTACAAAGGACATCAAATTGTGGAAACCGACTGCCAGCGGTGGCTACAAAGACCGTGACAGCGCTGTTATTGGAGCACTCGGTACGGAATGGAAGTTGTCAGTCCAGCCTATGCTCTCGGGAATCTTTGGCCATAATCAAAAAACACAGGAGATCGGAGTCTGGCGGCTCAACGGCCTCAATCCGCTGACGACGACCACGGGCCTTGCTGACGCCCGGATCGGTTCCGAGTGGGACTTGATGATCGCGTCGCTGCGAGGGGTATCGTATTACCCACCACCTACGCCGAACATCCTCGGATGGAATGGCAATACGGGCGAGTTATATGCGTGGTACCTCAAAGAGTCGTCGGAAGGGCCAAAGATTTACGCGGAAAATCACGTGGGCACACTCGGACGCGAATGGCGTCGGCTGCAGTCGAATTACCTTGGCGGTCATACACCGCCGCGGCTTTTTGGCCAAAGTGACAGCGGCGACATTCGTTATTGGACGACTCCGGACGGCGATCAATTCGACACCGGCATACCACTTCACAGGATTGATACACAATGGAAGCTGGCGGTAATCAACGTATATCCGGATTATCAAATTTTTGGACAGAACGCTGACGGCGACATTCACGCCTGGCTTTGCACATTTTCCGAGGGGATACTCGACGATCATCACCTGTATTCAGCGCCAGGTCGAGTCTTAATAGGAGCGAGCGCATACTACTCGTCGTTATGCGAGTTCGTCTGATGTGTCAAAGTCCCGGCGCTGCCGCCTGAACGGCAGAAGAAGAATCTTTCCGATCGTCACGTCCGAGGGCGCGGCGTAGGCCGGAACGCCGATGGTGATCTCCTCCTGCGGCACGTCGAGGAGAATCGTTCCGTGCAGGTAGTCCCACCACGAGAGCAGGCTCGACCAGTTCGTGTTGGTCTGGTCGAGGCGGTTCGAGTGATGGATGCCGTGCATGCGCGGCGTGACGATCAGCCGCGCCAGCAGCCGCTCGACGCGGAGCGGCAGGCGCACGTTGGCGTGATGGAACAGGATCGACGCGAAGAGGATCGTCTGCCACAGCCAGAGGGTCCGCGGATCGACGCCGATGAGGATCATCTGCGTCGCGCGCACGGGGATCGACAGCGCCAGCTCTCCGAAATGGAAGCGCAGCGCCGTCGAGGCGTCGAGGTCGCGATCGACGTGGTGCACGAGATGGAATCGCCAGAAGAATCCGACGCGATGATTCGCCCAATGCCACCACCAGAGCGTGTAGTCGAGCAGCAGGATGGCCATGAGCGTTTCGAGCCAGGCCGGCCATCGCACCAGTTGCAGCAGGCCGACGCGATCGCGAACGATCCACGCGGCGACCGACTGCAGGAGCGGCGCCTGCACGAGCGACATGAGGGCCAGTGATACGCCGCCGGTGGAGAGGTTGCGAACGACGCGGCGGAGCTTCGATTCGACCGTCCGGCGGAGTGGAGCGACGCGTTCCGCGAGAAGCATCGCCCCGCCGACGATCACGATGACCGCGGCCGTGATGGCGAACGCCGGAGCGGAGCGAAACTGCTCCGCGAGCGCTGATCAGATGGAGCACATCCCGGAAGCTTACGCCCGCCGACGCCCCCACGGCCTGAATTAAATCTGTTGATACCATGTACCTCCCGGTCGAGATCCGATGGAGGCTGAATGATTCTGCAGTGCCCCAAGTGCGAGCGTCAGGACCTGGTCGCCGCCGCTCACGGCGCCTCGCAGTGCCCGTCGTGCCGCGGGCTGTTTGTCCCGCAGAGTCGCGTCGCGGAGCTCATCGCGGCAGACGCGGGTGCTGCGGACGAGGTGCCCTCGCGATCGCATGATGAACGCGGCGGTCAATGCCCACAGGACCGGTCGATCATGTCCCGGACCACGATCATGCTCGCGGAAGAGGAACCGTTGTTACACCTGGAGAGGTGTAGCTCGTGCCGCGGAATATGGTTTGACGCCGGTGAGTGGAGCGCGTTGGCCAGCCGGCACATGCTCGAGCACCTCGATGAATTCTGGTCGGCTGAATGGCGCCGGGAAGAGCGGCGCGCCGAGGACAGGGCGGCGTACGAAGCTCGCATGAAGAAGGTCTTTGGTCCGGAACTGTACTATCAGCTGCGCTCTGTGGCCGCCCTTCTCCATACGCACCCGCGGCGCTCGCAGGCACTCGCCTTCATCCGTGAAGAGAGCGGCCAGTAGACCGCGCTCTCCTTTGGGGATCGCTGTTAAGATCGCGGCGTGAAAGGGGTTCCTATGCGCAAGACAGCTCTCTCTTTCCTCGCGATCCTGATCCTCGTCTCGTCGCCTGTGCAGGCCAGGACGGCTTTCTCAGGAACCTATGGCATCACCGGCGTCAACCCGGGCGTCGGCGCATACAGCGGAACGCTGACGATTACCGCGCGCGGCGATGTGTATGACGTCTACTGGACGATTGCGAATACTCATTACAGCGGCGTCGGGGTCGTTGTGAACGACACATTGTCCGTGGCCTACAGCGCGCCGGATCATTCATGGCTGGGCGTCATGGCGTATCGCAGCCTCCCCAATGGACGGCTCGAGGGCAAATGGGCGGTTCAGGGCCGCGCCGGCGCACCGGGCACGGAAACGGCGATCAGAAAGTAGTAGAGACGAACGTCGCTTCAGGGCAGCGCGATCACGCCGCCGACCACGTCGTACGGATGCGCGTCGGTGATCTCGACCCGCGCGAACGCCGGCAGATCCTTCGGCAGGAGCTCGAAGCCGTCGTTGATCAGGAGGCGGCCGTCGATCTCGGGGGCCTGGCCGATGAGGCGGCCCTCCAGCAGGTGCTCGGTCTCGTCGCAGACGCCGGTGACGATGGCGTCGTACACGTTGCCGACCTTCATCCCGTTGCGCGACGCGGAGATCTTCTGCTGCAGCTCCATCAACTTCTCGCGGCGGCGCTCCGCGGTCTTGCGCGTCGGGATGTCGGACATCCGCTCGGCCAGGGTGTGGTCCTCGGGAGAGAAGACGAACGCGCCCATCTGATCGAACTGCGCCCACTCGACAAAGTCATACAGCTCGCCGAACTCCTTCGGCCCTTCGCCCGGATGTCCGGTGATGAACGTCGTGCGCAGCGAGAGATCGGTCACCAGCTGGCGCATGCGCGTGACCATCTCGCGGTACTCCTTCGGCGAGCCGGGACGGCGCATCCGCTCGAGCACGCTCTGTGACACGTGCTGCAGCGGGATATCGCAATACGAGACGAAGCGCGGCTCGCGGCCCATCAGCTCGAAGAGCGACCAGTCGAGCGAGCCGGGATAGGCGTACAGAAAACGGATCCAGCGGAAATCGGTCTCCGCCAGCAGCGTCTCGACGAGCTTCGTCAGTCCGCTGTTGATGCCGATGTCTTCGCCGTAGCGCGTCGTGTCCTGGGCCACGAGACAGAGCTCGCGGACGCCCTGCGTCTGCAGCTGTTGCGCCTCGCGCACGAGCGACGCGATGGAGCGCGAACGGAACTTGCCGCGCATCTGCGGGATGGAGCAGAAGGTGCACGGATTGGAGCAGCCCTCGCTGACCTTCAGGTAGGCATGCGCGTTCCCCTGCGCCAGGACGCGCGGCAGGTCTTCGTACAGCCGCACCGACATCTTCCGCCGCGCCGGCGCCGCGTCGTCGACCTCGCCGGTCACGGCCTCGGTGATCTTCTCCAGATGGTCGAGGCCGACGAAGGCGTCGATCTCCGGGATCGAGTCCGCCAGCTCGCTGCGGTACTTCTGCACCATGCAGCCGGAGACGATGAGCCGCTCCAGGCCTTTCCCCTTGCGTCCGGCGACCTCGAGGATCGTGTCGATCGACTCCTGCTTCGCCGCGTCGATGAATCCGCAGGTGTTGACGATCACGACGTCGGCCTCATCGAGGTCGTTCGTGATGCGCACCTCGGCGTCGGCCGCGAGCTGTCCGAGCATGATCTCGGCGTCGACGAGGTTCTTCGGGCAGCCGAGGGAGATCATTCCCACACGGCGGACAGGCTTTTCGAGCGTCACTTCGGTCATGGATACGGGAGAAACAGCGCCGTGGGGCCCGCTATTCTGTGGGTTGCCGGTTGCCGGTTACCCGGGCGGCAACTGGAAACCGGCAACCGGCAACTTCAACATTTGCCGGATGGGTATTCGATCCATGGCGCGTGACCTCATCGCTGATGGTGCGGGGATAGTGAAAATCGAGCATGTTCTGCCGTTGTTCGGCGGCGAACGGTATTAAGGTGAAAAGGGAGAGCGGCATCAGCACGCGCGCGCCGGTGATCGAGGCGGCGGCCGGCATTTCGACGTCGAGCGTCGCCACCAGCGGAGCAACCGAATCGAAGGGCCCGGCGCTGTTCAGCTTCAGCACCGAGCCTTGCGGCAGCCACGCCTTCACCTCATTTTCCATCGCCAGGCGCCTGGCTGGCTCCGGATCGTCCTCCATCTCCTGACGCCGGACCAGCGAGCTCTGACCGTCCCACGTCACCGTCACGGTTCCCTTCACCGCGTCACCCTCCAGGCGCAGATCGGCCTTTCATCTGCTTCGGGATTCCCTGGTAGCGGAAGAAGTTCGAATAAACCTGCGTGTACGGCTGGAACCACACCCGCTCTTTCGCGATCGGCAGCTCGCGCTGCACGTCCCACGACGAGCGGTCGGGAAAGCGAGCATGCGCCCACGCGCGTACTCCGTCGCGTAACCATTGGTGTCGTCCTGGTAGTGCTCCCATTCGAGGAACGCCGCGGGCGCGCCCGGCTCGAACGGCACGTTCTTCAGCGCCAGCTCTTCGGGCGTGGGGACATGCATGGTCTGCGGATCGGGCCCCCAGGCGAGCGCCGGAAGCGCGAAGAGCACGGCCAGGCAGACCGCCTGTCTCACTTGAACACCGCGCTGCTCCGCTCGTCCGCGCTGATCTGCGAGAACGCCTTGTTCAGCTCCGCCAGACCGGCCAGCGGGACGCCGAACGTCTGCACCTTGTACTGCCGCTTGTAGCGCAGCACGTCGTGCTCGAACTTCGACTCGCTGTCGTAGCTCACCGCCTTCGTGGCGATCTTGACGGCGGACGGCAGCTCGTCGGGGACGAGTCCCGGCGGCACGGCGATCTCGAAATCGTCGGTCTCCAGCGACGGCCCCTGCGTCACGTAGCCGAACTTGCGCTCCTTCAGGTCGATCGTCCCCTCCGACTTCTGGCCGAAGACGCGCGGCCGCACCAGGAGCATGCCGGCGGCGCGTTTGGAGTAGCCGTTCGCGCTCAGGTTGCAGCGGAAGACGAGGTCTTTCTCGATGTCGTCGAGGTTCTCGATGACCAGGTCGGAGACGCTCGACTGCGTCATGTGACGCGCGAAGCGCCGTTCGACGAACTGCTTCCGCTCCGTGTCGTTCTTCAGCGACGTGAGGTAGAGCCGCATGTTCGCGGCGAGCAGTCCGGTACGCACTTCGCGCACCTCGCCGGCCAGCACGCCGACGTCATTCAGCTTCAGCTTCGCCGTGACTTCCATCCGATTGGCCTCGGGTGGATGGGGCGGGATGGTCAGGACTTCGCCGCCGTCGGGCGAGACGACGACCACCCGGCTCTCCTGCAGATCTTCCGGCAGGTAGCCGATCGGCGTCACGCGGCTGGTCGGATCGAAGAGCAGCAGCTTGCCGAGCTTCGGATGCAAGACGACGGAGTAGAGCCCCTTCGCCGGCGCGTCGGCCGGCAACTTGATGGCGATGATGGCGTGATTGCACGCCGCCATCGTGGCGAACGACGGCTCGATGAATCCGCGGGTCGTGGCGTTGGCCAGCACGAAATACGAATCGACGCCGATCTCGCGCAGCATCGCGCTGAGCACCGTCACCTTGTCCTTGCAGTCGCCGTAGCGGTTGGCGAAGATCTCGCCCGCCGTGTGAGGCTGCACGGCTCCGATGCCGATCTCGATGGCCACGTAGCGGACGTCGCGCTGCGCGAACGCGGCGAGCGCCGCGATCTTGTCGAACGTCGACGACTTACCGGCGACGAGCTCGCGCGTCCTGGCCTGCAGATCGGGAGTGGCGGCGCGGCGCGGATCGGCGAGGGCGTAATACCACCGCGCCACGTCGTCCCAGGTGCGATGCGCTTTCTGCGACTCCGAGGGCGGGATGAAGTTGATCGCCATCCGCCCGGCCAGCGTCGACAGCGGCGGCGCCTCGGGCTCGGGCCGGATGGCCGCGACGTCGCTCGTCTCCCACACCGTCTGGTTGCCGGCCACGCGCGGCTGCAACGCCGTCGCGTTGAACCAGCTCTCCTCGTGCTTCCAGCCGTCCGGCAGATTGAGGATGTAGCGCGCGGTGCGCATCGGCACCTGCTGCTGGAATCCCCACTGCTGCTGCAGGGCCCACGGATATTCGCGCTGCTCGAACTCATAGCCGATCACGTTGCCCGGCTGCGCGGCGGGGATGCGGAGCACCTTGACCTTGTTGTCGGCGTAGAGCGAGCTCTCGAACGCCGCCGACTCCACGGCGTCGCCGTCCTTGACCTGGTACTCCTGCCCGTTCGCCTCGATGCCCCAGGCGCGCAGTCCGAGAATGCGCGTGCCGGCGTCGAAATTGATCGCGATGTAGCCGAGGTCGCGCCCTTCCGTGCCGAGGATCCTGTAAGCGCGGCGATGCTGCGTGACGATGCCGCCGTCGGCGCTGACCGTCACCACCGTCTCGTCGAGCAACGCCACGCCGGGGATGTCGGCCGCATATGCCGGCAGCGGCGCCTTCGCCAGCTGCTTCAGCCAGTCGGGCGCGCCGCCCCATCCGAACGCGGTCGAGGCGAACGCGCATGCGAACAGCGCCAGCACGACGCGCTTCATTTCGCCGCCTTTTTCAGGATCACGTTGTCCTGATCGGCCGTGGAGACGCGTTTGTAGAACGAGCGGATCTGCGGGTAATGCTCGCGGCCGACGGAGAGCGTCCTGATCGCCAGCGACCGCTTGAACGTGACGCTCTGCGCGTCATGCGACCACTCGGTCCTGAAGACGAGCGACTCTTTGCCGAAGGCGGAAAGCGAACAGAGCGTCAAGGCGATACAAACGACACGGCTAAGACGCGACATGGGCTTGGGCCTTTCAATGTTTGAGGATGATCGATTCCTGATCCGCGGCGAGCGACGTGTCGTAGAACTGGCGCACGCGCTCGTGGTTGGCTTTGTCGATGAGCAGCGTGTTCACGGTGAACGTCCGTTTGAAGGTCACCGCGTTCCCCTCGCGGCTCCATGAGTTCCGGAACGCGAGGCCGCCGAGGTTCAGCTCGCGCACCGGCGGAAGCGACTCGACCGTGTAGCCGTCCGGCATGGCGAGAACGACCTCGTCTTCGGCCTGCCGTTCATAGCGAAAGTAGATGTCGTGTCTGCGCTGCGAGACGGCGAACGGATTCCGCGAGGCCGCCGTGAAGATCGACAGCGGCAGCAGCATGCGCGAGCCGGCGGTCGAGCCGGCGTTCCCCAGCTCGACGTCGAGACCGGCCGTCAACGGCTCTTCGCCCGACCTCATCGAGCCGAGCGATGTGAGCTTCACCGACGAGCCTTCCGGGAGCCACGTTTTCACCAGCTCTTCGATCGCCTTGCGCACCGTCGCTTCGTCGTCGTTGCGGCGCGCCAGGCGCTGCTGCAACGCTTCCTCCCCGATGAACGCGATCGTGACGCTCCCTTTGACGACGTCTCCGTCGATGCGCAGATCGGCCTTGCGCCGAACGATCGCGTCGGTGGGAGCCAGATGCGGCATGCCGACGAACACTCCGGCGCCCTTGACCAGCTTCATCCCCGGCACACCGGTGACTTCCCAGGGCAGGATTCCGAACGGCGTCATCGGCGTCGCGGGATCGTAGAAGTGCTCCCTGCCGTCGATCACCACCAGGGCGATCTCCCGGTCGAGTTGCGAGTAATCGGGGACCTGCTTCGCGAAAAACCGGTCGTCGCGGGTCGACGCTTCGACGACGTACGCGTCGAAGCCCGCCGCGCGGGCGAGCGAAACGAACAGCCGATTGAGCTGCACCCGCCTGCCGCAGCCGTTTTTCAACGCGGAATCGACGTTGTCTGATTCGCAGTCCTGCTCTCTGTCGGTCCTCGATGGCTCGTACGTGACATTGCGAATCTGCTGAACGCGCGCGTAAATCCGGCGCAATTTTTCGTCGGGCGTCGACGCGCCGGCGGTCAGCTCCTCCGCCGTTCTCCGGATCAGCCGCGAATCGCTCAATTCGACGGCGATCATGGCCGCATGACGCGCGGAGACCTGCTCCCAGTAATGCGCATAATCGATGTCGCGATGCTTGTAATAGAAATCGATGCGCGCGTTCGTGTTCCCCTCGGGCGGCGAAAACGGCTCCGCCTCGGCCGCCGGCATGTTCTCCAGCGTCAGCTCGTAGTGAGCCCCTTCCTGCTTCAGCGCCGTCCCCGGCGGTAATCCCGCATGCGTGTAGTAGCTGGGGATCGACTTCAAGGGCGAAAACCAGACCGTCTCTTTCAGCACCGGCAGCTCGCGCTGCAGGGCCCAGTGCGTGGGAAAGGAGTTCCTGCCGCTCGACGCGCGCACGTAGAAGTATTCGAGGATGCTTCCCGGCTGAACGTCGGGCAGGGTGAACGTCCGCGCCATGAACGCCAGGCGCGAGCTCTTCACGA